>Ga0247843_1005557_pt1 | contig 17404 bp, 18 predicted proteins | sample LaCruzMarch2017__FD_192420 | JGI IMG/M metagenome (GOLD analysis project Ga0247843, IMG submission 192420) | Freshwater microbial communities from meromictic Lake La Cruz, Castile-La Mancha, Spain - LaCruzMarch2017_8m | ecosystem: Environmental > Aquatic > Freshwater > Lake | place: Spain... | reverse complement strand
GATGTTCGGACAAGTTATGGCAGGTGTAATTGATCGGGGTGCTGATCAGGTATTCTATGTATTTTTTCTTCGTTATCATGCCAGATAACATACACTACTTTTTTCAGGGGAGCGAAAGTCCTAATTGCTTATATCGCAAGCCGCCCACATGTGACAAAATAACCATTATTCATTTACTTACGACTTCATTTATGGTCTCTGGCAAACTTTATATCATTTCCGCACCGTCTGGGGCAGGCAAAACCAGCTTGGTAAAACAGCTGTTAACTGACGTGCCGCAATTGACGGTATCAACATCCCATACCACACGGGCAATGCGTCCCGGGGAAATTGACGGTAAAGATTATTTTTTTGTTTCTACAGCAGAATTTGAAAACATGTTGTCGGCGCAAGCCTTTCTTGAATTTGCCCAAGTGTTTGATAATTTTTATGGCACATCCGAGCAAGCCGTCAAAGATCAATTAACTGCTGGTTTGGATGTCATTTTAGAAATTGATTGGCAAGGTGCAGCGCAAGTCAAAAAACTGTTTCCCGAAAGCGTGGCTATTTTTGTCTTGCCACCGTCGATTGCCATTTTAGAGCAGCGCCTGAGGAATCGCGGTCAAGACAGTGAGGCCATCATCCAGCGGCGTATGCGTGATGCCGTGGCGGAAATGTCGCATTATGGCGAATTTGATTTTCTGGTGGTTAACGATGACTTCCAAGAAGCTTTAACCGCCTTAAAAAGCATCATCATTGCCCATAGGCTAAGCATTGATGTACAACAAACCAAATTATCCAGCTTGCTATCTTCTTTGCTTGCTTAATTCGCATTACCCCTACCCTTAAACCTAACCGCCTGCCCCCATCAGGCTGGCGGCATTCTTAACTTTATTTTTAGATAACATGAATCATATCCCTACTGTTGGCTTTATTAGCCTTGGATGCCCTAAGGCCTTGGTCGATAGCGAAAGAATCCTCACCCAATTGCGCTCTGAAGGCTACAACATCTCACCCAGTTACCAAGATGCCGATTTGGTCGTGGTCAATACCTGCGGTTTTATTGATGCCGCTGTTGAAGAATCATTAGATAGTATTGGCGAAGCCTTGGCGGAAAACGGCAAAGTTATTGTTACCGGTTGCTTGGGCGCACGAGAAGCCGAGATTCGGGCAAGACACCCCAATGTGCTGAAAGTGACTGGCGCCCATGCGCTGGAAGAAGTGGTCAATTCCGTCCATGAACACTTACCACCACGCCACGATCCATTTACCAGCTTAGTGCCACCACAAGGCATTAAACTTACCCCTAAACATTACGCCTATTTAAAAATCTCCGAAGGCTGCAACCATCGCTGTACCTTCTGCATTATTCCATCCATGCGCGGCGATCTGGTTAGCCGACCGATTGACGAAGTGATGCGCGAAGCTGAACGACTGGCAGCAGCGGGTGTAAAAGAGTTGCTGGTGGTTTCACAAGATACCAGCGCTTATGGCTTAGATATGAAGTATCAAGCCCGTGATTGGCGCGGACGTAGCTACAACACGCGTTTTTATGATTTGGCAGAAGCAATGGGCGATTTGGGCATTTGGGTGCGGATGCACTATGTTTACCCTTATCCGCATGTGGATGACGTTATTCCGCTCATGGCGGCGGGCAAAATCTTGCCGTATTTGGATATTCCCTTCCAACACGCTTCCAGCCGTATTTTAAAGCTGATGAAACGCCCTGCCGCCAGCCAAAACAATCTGGAGCGCATTCAAGCATGGAGGACGATTTGTCCTGATATTACATTGCGGAGTACCTTTATCGTCGGTTTTCCCGGTGAAACGGAACAAGAATTTGAGGAATTGTTAGATTTCCTTAGTGAAGCGCAACTGGATCGGGTGGGCTGTTTTGCCTATTCACCCGTCAATGGCGCGACAGCAAATGATTTACCGAATGCCGTGCCAGAAGCGGTCAAACAAGAGCGTCTGGCGCGTTTTATGGCACATCAAGAAGAAATCAGCGCACAACGCCTACAGCAACGCATAGGACGCATTGAAACGGTATTAATAGATGAAGTTGTTGACGAAGGCGCAGTGGCAAGAAGCAAGGCTGATGCGCCGGAAATTGACGGTTTGGTATTTATTGATGGCGCAACGCATTTAAAAGTCGGCGATTTTGTGCAAGTCGTTATTGAAGAAGCCGATGAACACGATTTGTGGGCGCATTTGGTCGAATAAGCCAAGCGCTTACAAATCTTCAGGCATAAAAAAACCCAGCCATAAAAGCTGGGTTTTTTTTACTGCGGCTAAATCTAACTGAAATTACAGTTGGATTGAGCTAGAAACTTTTTGTTTAGAACCGTCTGGATCATCCATACAGCCAGCTAAACCAACAACTACCAATGCCATTGCTAAAAGTGCTACGATCTTTTTCATAAAATTATCCTCCAATGGGTTTAAATATTTTTTTTATTGCGCGCTCATTTTAAAAGCACAGGCAATTTATATCATGACTAAAATATCGATGCAATAACAAAAGTTTTTATGCACAGGTACTCTTATAACGCATTGATGTCAATTGGAAGATCATAATTAATCGTTCTGTCCACCCAAGTGACCTTGCCAATTTTGACCCACGGCGCATTAAAATTCCGATGCAATTGATCGAAAACCCACTCCGTCGGTGCCTCAATTTTTTTCATTTTTATGTAAAACACCGCGTCATTTAAATCCATTCCCATGTTTTGTCCCCAAAATGCGGTCACTTTCATCAGGAATTTCCGTAGCCGGGTATTATTTATAGTCGGCGTTACGGCAATGTTTGCCCACATGGAATGCACCCGCCCCCAATTTGGCGCAAGCAAACGCCCTTGCTCATTAACGAAAGGCAACCACTGCTCCTTACCCTGCTTATCCAAGTAAGTAATGGAAAGGATATGGTCATAGCCAGCAAAATGGTCATGCAGATATAAAGCATGTGGGGCAATGCCAAAAAACGTTTGTGATATTCCCAATATGGCATTGCTGCCATCTGTTAGCGTTGATGCAAAGGCGTTTTCGCGGGTATCAACCTTGAAGCGATATAGCAAGCCATAATGCACCGTGCTATTCATCTGCAAGATAAACAGCGCTATCAGCATTTTTGCCAATTTCCTCGAAAATGCTTTGGGCTTTTGTGCCACCGCACCTTCAAAAACCGCGTGATACCAAGTGTCGTCTTTGAGTTTAACCGATACGGCACATTCCGATGTACAAGCAATACGGCTACGGTTATCGGCAATTTTTCGGTATTGCTTACAAGCGACCTGATAAATGCCAGGAAGGCCTATAAGCAATCCAATAGGCATTAAATAGCCCATCTTTATGAGGATTTGCCTATATGTGGCAACGCCTGAATAAATAGCACCATGGCTGTCTAAGGCGTATAAATCCGTCAGCAAGGTTTCTGGGCTTATCGTTGCTATTGGAGGATATGCTGAGGCGTATTCTTGGGCATTTTTAAAATCTATACGCTTAAAAATATCAAAATGATTAATGATAAGCACAGTGCGGTTACAGAGTGGGCATAATTGGTCATAAAAAACCGTTAATGTTGGCTGTTTTGCAGTTATTGCCGAAGTGATAGCCCGCCACCAACTAAATGGCACCATCAGGGCATAACAAATTAACATCCCCATGCCAAATGGATAAATATTTAAGGAAAGGGTAATGCCAAGATGTAAGCCAATGCCGATCAATAGATACAGCGGCCTTAATCTGCGGTTGGCAAACAAAAACGGAAAGGTAAATTGAAAAACCAAAATGGTGTAGCCAAGGGTTTTTTCCAGCCACTCATTATTTAATAAAGCAGACATATCCAAAGCGGATACGTAATAAGGTTGAGTTGCTGGCAACCAAGAACCCAAACCATTTCGCCAATGTTCCGCGAATAACTTATGGATAGCAGAATCAAAATAAAGAAAGCCCAAGCAAATCGCCAACGGCAAATAGTAGGCCAAAACCGTCACGGTTGGCTTAGGGTACTTACTGTAATGGACAAACGGCGTGCTTAACTTATGCCGTAAAGTATCGATAGAAAATGCACGGTCAGCAGGCAAAAACAGCAGGAAAAAGCCAATGGCAATCATGAATAAATCAAACCCGCCATCAAAATCGCGCTGCATGGAGGTGAAATTTACAAAGACTATCCAGAACAAATAATTACTGACAACCACAAACTGATAGCGGTAGCCAACAACAATAAAGCAGGCAATGATTCCCCAAAGACAAAGAAAAAGCGGGATGGTTGGGAACTCAACGTCTAAATAAGGGATAGGATCAAAAATTAAATGACTGAAATAATAGAGGAAAGTAATTTCCTGCAAGGTTACCAAGCCATAAAGTACACGGAACAAGCCAATCCCAACGACGGGCACTGGTTTATTTAGAAGGGAAAAGATTTTGCTAGGGAAATTAACCATACATTCTGCAATGAAAAACAAAATGTAGGCAGTATAAAATACTTAGGGGATTTTATGCAGTGCTATGTTCAGAAACAACTAAGGCCGCTAACCGAGGGAACGGTTAGCGGCCTTAAATATATAAAGATATTGCCGACGGCTTATTTTTCGTCGTCTGGGTGCTCAGCGAATACCCATTTCAATAAAGCATAAACAGCGCCGATAACTACAACTGCACCAACCATACCGGCTGGTTCTTTCAACATTGATGTGAGATCTAAGATGAACCCCATGGATGTCCTACCTTTATTATTTGTATTTTAGAAATGCTAATGTATAGCGTATGGAAGCGCCATGATACTTTAGAGAATACTAAAGTCAAGAGCTAATTGTCTGTAAAACCAGATGCCTAACTGTAGCATTAGTTTATAAACCCGCTTTTTAGAACCACATAACACGCAACAAACAATCCTAGCAAATCGGCTTTACTAATTTAAAGCTCGATAGCGAGTGTGGTATAGTTTAAACTTCATGTTCTACGCTAAATATGTTATGAGGGCAGTAAACATGATAAAAAAATATATAAAAATAATTCCATTCGCCGCCGCTTTAATTGGTTTTTCTGCACACGCTGATGTAGCATTAAAAAATAACACCGATATACTGGGTAAATGGAATGTCTATGCAGAAGCAGCAAAATTAGACGGCGAAAAAAAGAAAATTCAAGTTGAATGGGATTTTCAAGCTGACGGCACTTTGCAGACAACATCAACAGACTCTGTTGGCCGTACCAAGGAAATGAAAATTGCCATTAAATACTTCGTTGAAGATGGCGACATCAAAAAACAAACCACACCAGGTCGTGACAAATACGAATCATGCAATGTGCTTGAAAAAGATAGCGACAAAATGGTGTTAAAATGTACGTATCTCTTCTATTTTTTAACAAAACTATAATAAATTAAACAGGATATAACAATGATCGGTGCATTAGTAATGATTCTGGCAGTTATCTGGGTTTATCAGTCTGCCGTAAAAGCACAAACCCCTAACGTCGTCATGTGGGTAGGGATTGTCGGCGCAGTTTTTCTGGCATCACAGGTATTACTGATTGATGCCAACGTTTACCTGCTGGAAGCCTTTAGAGGCGGTGAAGGCGACAACAACTACGAACGCGACTTATCCAGCGTTGGTGACCGTAAAAATGAAGGTGGATTCCAAAGTGCTGGTGGCGTATTGCTATCATTATTTTTGGAATTGATGCCACCACTGGCTGGCTTTTTGATTGTGGCTTTTATCCGCATCAAATTCATCACTAAAGACGCCTTCTCTATACCAGCGTTATTCAGTGGCTTAACACACATGTTTGCAAGTACTGCCAAAGACGCTTTGGACACTATGAAAAGCAGCGTCGTAAAACCATCTAAAGACAACGCGCCATCAGATTCAGAAAAATCAGAATAAAATCCTGAGCCCAAAAAAAGCCCGCATATCAATGCGGGCTTTTTTGCGTTTTAACTACCCCAAAATAGCTGAAACCACAAAAACCAAAGTGGCAATAAACGCTATCGTAAATAAAATACCTACGACAATGTAAGTTTTCAACGAACCTTCCGTAAAGTCTTTTTGCCTATTCGCATTGCTTTGCACACCAATAAAAGCCGCAAAAACGCTTTTGACTATTTCGATAATCGTTGGCTTTGACATTCCCGTCTCCCACAAAATTAGACGAAAATAATAGTCTTTGGCGTTATATTAAGCAATTATTATCCGTCTTTACCAAATAGCCCCAGCCATAATGAGCAAAACAGAACAACTCAAACAGCTACTCGCACAACGCGTCCTCTTCCTCGACGGCGCAATGGGCACGATGATCCAAAGCTACAAACTCGAAGAAAAAGATTATCGTGGTACACGTTTTGCCAACTGGGAAATTGATTTAAAAGGCAATAATGACTTGCTGACGCTAACCCAGCCGGACATCATCAAAGCCATCCATTGCGCGTATTACGAGGCGGGAACTGATATTGTCGAAACCAATACCTTCAACTCCAACAGTATCGGCATGGGCGATTACGGCATGGAAGCCTTGGTTTATGAGCTGAATGTCGAAGGCGCGAAACTAGCTAAACAAGCAGCCGCCGAATACACCGCAAAAACACCTGACAAACCGCGCTTTGTCGCAGGCGTATTAGGCCCAACCAGCCGCACCGCCTCCATGTCGCCGGATGTCAACGACCCTGGTTTCCGCAATATTTCGTTTGATGAATTGGTCGTCACTTACACCGAAGCCACCCGTGGCCTAATCGACGGCGGCGCGGACATTATTTTGATCGAAACCATTTTCGACACCCTCAACGCCAAAGCTGCCGCATTCGCTGTCGAAAATGTTTTTGATGTCATTGGTTACAAACTGCCCGTGATGATTTCCGGCACGATTACCGACGCCTCAGGCCGGACTTTGTCAGGCCAAACCGTCGCCGCGTTTTGGCACTCACTGAAACACATCAACCCGATTTCCTTTGGCTTCAACTGCGCCTTAGGTGCAAAAGAATTGCGCCAACATATCGAAGAATTATCCAACATAGCCGACACCCACGTTTCCGCACACCCGAACGCTGGCTTGCCAAATGCGTTCGGTGAATACGACGAATCGCCCGAAGCCATGGCAGCTGAAATCGAAGACTGGGCGGTCAGCGGCTATTTAAACATCATCGGCGGTTGCTGCGGAACATCACCAGCCCACATCAACGCCATTTTTGAAGCGGTCAAAAAACATCCGCCCCGCGCCATCCCAGACTTAGTAAAAAAATGCTGTTTGTCTGGCTTGGAAGCCATGAGCATTGGCCCAGACAGTTTGTTCGTCAACGTAGGCGAACGCACCAACGTCACTGGTTCGGCGGCCTTTAAAAAACTGATTATCGAAGGCGATTTTGAAAAAGCCCTCGATGTGGCTCGCCAACAAGTCGAAAACGGCGCCCAAATCATCGACATCAACATGGACGAAGGGATGTTGGAATCCAAAGAAGCCATGGTGCGCTTCTTGATGCTGATCGCCTCCGAACCCGACATCGCCAAAGTGCCGATCATGCTCGATTCGTCGAAATGGGACATTCTCGAAGCAGGCCTCAAGTGCGTACAAGGCAAAGGCATCGTCAACTCCATTTCCATGAAAGAAGGCGAGGAAGCCTTCATCCGCCAAGCCAAATTGGTGAAACGCTACGGCGCGGCGGTTATCGTCATGGCCTTTGACGAAGTCGGTCAAGCCGACACCAAAGAGCGCAAAGTCGAAATTTGTACCCGTGCGTATAAAATTTTGGTCGAACAAATCGGCTTCCCGCCTGAAGACATCATTTTCGACCCCAACATTTTCGCAGTCGCCACAGGCATTGAAGAACACAACAATTACGGCGTGGATTTCATCGAAGCCACCCGTACCATCAAACAAACTCTGCCTCACGCGCTGATTTCCGGCGGCGTATCCAACGTGTCGTTCTCGTTCCGTGGCAACAATCCGGTGCGCGAAGCCATCCACGCGGTATTTTTGTACCACGCCATCCAAGCAGGCATGTCGATGGGCATTGTCAACGCCGGACAATTGGCAATTTATGAAGACATCCCCCTGGATTTGCGCGATGCGGTTGAAGATGTAATCCTCAATCGCCATGACGGCAGTGGTATCGAAAAACTGCTGGAATTGGCAGAAAAATACCGTGGCGACGGCAGCACCAATGATGCCAAACCCGAAGAATTGGAATGGCGCAGTTGGCCTGTTACCAAACGCCTTGAACACGCTTTGGTGAAAGGCATCACCGATTTCATCGACGAAGACACCGAAGCGGCGCGTCTGGAAGCCGAACGCCCCTTGCACGTCATCGAAGGCCCGCTGATGGACGGCATGAACGTCGTCGGCGATTTGTTTGGCGCAGGTAAAATGTTCCTGCCGCAAGTGGTCAAATCCGCCCGCGTCATGAAAAAAGCCGTGGCGTATTTAATGCCGTTCATGGAAGCCGACAAAGTCGCGGGCGACCGCCAAACCAACGGCAAAATCCTGATGGCAACCGTCAAAGGCGACGTGCATGACATCGGCAAAAATATCGTCGGTGTGGTCTTACAATGCAATAACTACGACGTGATCGATTTGGGCGTAATGGTGCCGACCGAAAAAATCCTGCAAACCGCGCGTTTGGAAAATGTCGATATTATCGGACTCAGCGGCCTGATTACGCCGTCCCTCGATGAAATGGTCCATGTCGCCAAAGAAATGCAGCGCCAAGGTTTTACGATACCGTTGATGATCGGCGGCGCAACCACCTCCCGCGCCCACACGGCGGTGAAAATCGAACCCAATTACACAGGCACAACCGTCTACGTCACCGACGCATCCCGTGCGGTTGGCGTCGCCAGCAACTTGTTAAGCACGGATTTAAAAGCCGATTTCGTAGAAGGTTTACGCACCGAATACGCCGAAGTGCGCGAACGCCACAAAGGCAAAGAATCAAAAACCAAACAACACAGCATAGAAGCCGCCCGCGCCAATAAATTTAACTGGGGCAACTACCACCCCGTTAAACCCAGTTTTTTGGGTGTTAAAGTCATAGATGACGTAAGCGTAGCAACACTCGCCGAATTTATCGACTGGTCGCCGTTCTTCCAAACCTGGGAAATGGCAGGCAGCTACCCAAAAATCCTGCAAGATGAAATCATCGGCACCGAAGCGCGGAAACTGTTCGCCGACGCACAAGCGATGCTCAAACAAATCATCGCCGAAAACTGGCTAGGCGCAAAAGCCGTAGTTGGCTTCTTCCCCGCCTACAGCGACGAAGACGATGTGATTTTATACACTGACGAAAGCCGCACAGAAGTTTTGGAAACCTTGCATCACCTACGTCAACAAAACGTCAAAGCCCCAGGCCGCCCGAATTATTGCTTGTCTGATTTTATCGCGCCCAAAACCAGCGGCGTATCTGATTACCTCGGTGGTTTTGCAGTAACAACTGGCATCGGCATCGAAACCAAACTAGCAGAATTTGAAGCCGACCACGACGACTACAGCAGCATCATGCTCAAAGCCTTGGCGGACAGATTAGCCGAAGCCTTCGCTGAATACTTGCATTTGCGCGTTCGTAAAGATTTCTGGGGCTACGTCGAAGACGAAAGCCACGACAACGACCAACTCATCAACGAAGCCTACCAAGGCATCCGCCCCGCCCCCGGTTACCCGGCCTGCCCCGACCATACCGAAAAGGCGAAATTGTTTGAGTTGCTCAACGTCACCGAACACACCACCATCGAACTGACCGAAAGCTTCGCCATGTATCCAGCGTCAGCAGTCAGCGGCTGGTACTTCTCACATCCTGAATCGCAGTATTTTAATGTCGGGAAAATTGATAAGGATCAGTTGAGTGATTATGCGCGACGGAAAGGTATTGCGGAGGAAGTTGCGGCTCGGTGGTTGGCGGCGCATTTGCACCATTAAAATTGACAGAAACATTTATCCAAGGAGAACGACCATGCAAACCGTCCGCCAAGTTATCCTAGACGCGCCCGAGTTCGTGGCAATTCCCTTGGAATTTCAGCATCATGCCATCGAATTGACTATTAAACCTTTGGTAGATGCTTCAGATTTATCGGCAGACGAAGAACCCGTTTTTCTAATCGCTGATGTTGACCATATCGAAATGCCTTCCAGAGAAGAAAGGAATGCCCGCCGTTAATTTCATTGACACCAATATTTGGATTTACGCACACCTGAGAACACCAAACGAGCCGAGGCATCCGCTTGCATTGGCGTTGGTCAAACGATTGAATAATGCCATTGTCAGCCCTCAAGTTATTGCTGAGTATTACAACGTCATGCTCAAAAACCGCAAAGATGACGTTTGGATTCAAACCAACATCAAAGCCATTTTGGGTTACACCCAACTGCAAGCGCTTGACGCTAATGTTATCCAACGGGCATTATGGATTCGTCAGCGTTATGGGTTTTCGTATTGGGATTGCCAAATTGTCGCCGCTGCACTAGAAGCAGGCTGCGTTACCTTGTATTCCGAAGATATGCAATCGGGGCAAGTGATTGATGGGTTTTTGACGGTATTAAACCCGTTTAATTAATCACTAGAGTCGCAGGAACTACAAATGATACGCATCCCAACCGATATAAAACCCACTCACCCAGGCGAAATGCTCCGCGAAGAGCTTCTTGTGCCGATGGACATCAGCCAGCAGCAACTCGCCGAAGCCATCCACATGCCTTACCAACAAATTGACGAATTGGTAAACCAACAACGCGGCGTAACGCCAAGTATGGCTTTGCGTTTGGCTAAATTTTTTGGCATGTCCGCCGATTTTTGGCTGAACTTACAAATCCGTTGGGATATTTTTGAAGCGCAAGTGGCAGACAAAAATGAACTGAATGCGATTTGCGATTTTCAGTATTGGCGGAAGATAGTTTGATTTCTGTTAAGATTTATAAAGCCGGACAGACGACTCCGTTGAAATAAGTTATCACCATATTAAGCACAAAAAACTGAATGGAAAAGATTATGTCCACCGAAGAAAAACAACAACAAGGAATCTATTTTTTATCGCTGTCAGTAGAAAATGTTCGTTGTTTTGGTGAAAAACAAACTTTGGATTTATCGGATGGCAATGGTAAGCCAGCAAAATGGACGGTAATTCTCGGAAATAATGGCACGGGCAAAACGACTCTGTTAAATGCTTTAGCTGAGTGTTTGGTGTTTAAGAGTCGTGGCCCAGTACCTAACCTTTCACGTATAGGGAAAAACTCTTGGAAAATTAACCTTAAATTTGGATATGACTATAGATTGGAAGATAAAGTTAAGACCCCTTTCTCAATAGGATTAGAACTTCAGCCTGGTGGGTTTGATAAAGAAATATGTTCTATTTATGGTGACTTTAATCTGTATCATTTTATGTTGTTTGGTTATAACGCAAATCGAACATTAAAAAAAGACAGCCAATTATTTAACATTATTGATATTCAAAATAACGAGCCTTTTAACGATCAAAATGAATTAATAAACGCTGAGGAATGGTTGCTCCAAACGGATTATGTTGCTAACAAACCTTCTCAGGTTCAGGTGTACTATCAAGAACGTTTGACAATCGTCAAAGAAATTCTTGTATATATATTGCCTGATGTTAAAAGAGTGCGAATATCTGAACCTACTGAAAAACTGCCAAATCCAAGAGTTGAGTTTGAGACAGATGATGGTTGGTTACAATTGGATCAACTCAGCTTAGGCTACCAAACTATGACGGCCTGGATGGTAGACCTTGCCGCACGGATGTTTGCAGCCTACCCCAACAGCCCAAACCCCATCGCCGAACCTGCAGTCGTACTCATTGACGAAATCGACCTGCACCTACACCCCAAATGGCAACGCACCATCATGTCGTATTTGAGCGAGCGTTTCATCAACACCCAATTCATTGTCACCGCGCACAGCCCCCTCATCGTACAAGCTGCTGAACAGGCCAATATCGTGGTTTTAAAGCGGCAAGGTGATAGCGTAACGATCCACCAACAAGAAAAAGACGTACAAGGCTGGCGTATTGACCAATTATTGACCAGCGACTTGTTCGATTTGGGCAGTGCGCGGTCGCCGTTTTATGAAAACAAACTGGCACAACGTCGGCAGATTTTAAGCAAACCGGAGTTGACTGACGAAGACCAAGCGCAATTAAAGGTATTGGAAGCGGAAATAGGCGATTTGCCGACCGCCGAAACCGCCGAAGATATTGCTGCGATGAACATCATCCGCCGCGCCGCAGAATTACTGAAAACATCGTCATGATTTTTATCAAACGCAGCGATGAACCTGAGGTTTTAAAAACCATAGGCCAAGCCGAACAATTGGCTTTGTGCGCCCAGTTCGAGCAGGGCAACCCTAATTTTAAATTTAAAAGCAGCATTTATGGTCATGATTCCGTAAAAACGGCTTTACGCACAATGCAGCATGGGAAATGCTGTTTTTGTGAGGCAGAAATCACCCACATTAGTTTTGGCGATGTTGAACATTACCGTCCCAAAGGCGGGCATAAACAGAATGAATCAGACAAGCTCACTAAACCTGGTTATTACTGGCTGGCATACACGTGGGGCAACCTGTTGTTTTGCTGCACTTTGTGCAATCAGCAATTTAAGAAAAACCTGTTCCCGCTAAAAAACCCTGCCAGCCGTGCGCGTAGCCATCATGATGATGTAGCAGCGGAAGAGCCTTTGTTGATAAACCCATCGGTATTAAATCCACAAGATTACATTGGTTTTCGCGATGAAATCCCGTATCCGATTGCAGGCCATGTTTACGGTAAAAGCACAATCGAAATACTGGGGCTGGACAGAGAAAACTTAAATGAATTTAGACGCAGCAAATTGGGTTTAATCAAAAAATTACTCGACTTTATTACAGCCGCCGAAAAGCGGGCAGATGATATTGAATTACAAAAACTTGCTGAAGAAGCAAAGCAAAACTTGAAACAACATACCTTACAAACGGCAGAATTTTCCGCAATGGTCAGCTCGTTTGTTTTTCGCCATGTTGATGGCGTTGATCTCTAGTCTTAATGTAACCTAGAATAATAACTGGCTGAGGGCAGAAGCTCGAACAATGCTGTAAACCAATCGGCTAATCCCAAAACCAGGAGCTAAACATGATAGCAATCATCTCGCTAAATGATGACAAAACCAATCGGAATGTTCTGCGGGAAATTTTGGCGGATGCTTTGGAAGAAGTCGGCTTGGCGAATGCCATTGTCGATGGCAGGAACGATGATTTTGTTTCATAAGACCAGACCTTACATTTGTCATTTTTACATTAAACTGCAATACCTAACTCGTATTTACTGTATATCCCCAACCTTGTTTTCGCCACTAAAAAACAGCCAACTATTAAATTTTTCCGCACCTAATCCCACATGCTAATTTCCAAGTATCTCGATAACATCAAATTTGGAAAGCCGATCAATTTTGATAGTTTTTGCAAAGAACTACATCGGCAAGGGTATGATAAGCAAACGATTTTAAGCATTTTTTCGACACAAAAAACTTCCAAGTCGAAATATCAGGTCGATATTCTTGATGAAAACGCTTTCGCAATGCTGCAAGAGCGTTTCCCTGCTTTTACAATACATAACAGAGTGTCGGCTACGGTGTCTGGCAACAGCCATAAGCATCCTGTCAGCCAAGCGATGGTGATTATTTGGGCCCATCAGCACAATCACCCGGTCGTCGTTTTAAATGATGGCCTTAGAATAAATTCGCCTGTCACGCTAGGCCAACGCTTGTTAATTATCGAAAACCAGGAAAACTTCGTACAAAAAGATCAGACGTTGGCATTTTTAAAATCTCAGTTCCCCCATTTTAATGATGAAATGTTGGACATTGCCCACGCTTCCGGTAATGCCATCAGCAATCGCCTCAATAAATTATTTTTTGAACATTATCAACAAATTGACTGCCTACTCGATTTAGATATAGGCGGGCTGACCATTTTTGCAAACGTGTACCAGCTAACCCAGCATCCACACCTTAACTTTTTACTGCCACCCTGTGCTGCCGAGCTTTTAGAACAATCAAGGATTGATTTACAAGAAAAGCATTTGGCCGAATTACGCAAATTGAGGGAAGCTTATCCACTTTTAAATCCGGCTATTGAGTTGATGGTCAACCACAAAAAAATGCTGGAACAAGAAATGTATCTACAGGATTAATCATGGAAAACGTGGAGTTATTGGATAAAAAGATCGCTTACTCGGTAAAAAAACTGGTTGCGGTCAATTCCATCAGTTATTGCTATACCGAATTGCCCATCAATCAGCACTGCGCCTTGTTTGGGCGGAATAATCTGGGCAAAACCTCGCTTTTGAACGCGCTGAAACTGTTTTTTTTCCCGGAAACCAGTTTTGATAAATGTAAAAGCACCTTTGCTTTTAAATCTTCTAAAGGTGATCTTTACTCTAGCGAGGACAGCTACCGCTATTACTTCCCGACTGACAGTAGTTTTCTGATTCTGGAAGCGGAAAATATCCACGGCCCGTTTTGCCTGATCTTATTTAAATCCAATAGCAGTTTCGGTTATCAACGCTTGGCCTTGCCTTGTGCTTTTGACGCGATTCGTGGGCAGTTTTGGGATGTTGAAAATACTGACATCAACAATGGTTTGGGCAGCCCAGTATCAGATTTAGGGATACCTAAAATTCACGCCTTATATCAGCGTTATAAAGCGGAGGGCGCGGAGATTCTGAAATCCAGTAAAGAAATTAAAGAAAAATTGCTCAGCCATAATCCCATGCAACGCGTTAAGGGGCGTTATTGTTTAGTGCCATTAAAAGAAGGCGGCATGGAGCGTGAATTGAAAGCTTTTCGCCAATTGATGAATTTTACTTTTGAAATAGCCAAGACTGATACGAAAGGCCTCACCGAAACCTTTGCCACTATCATTGAAAGCGGGAAAATCAATTCACAAGATAAATTGCATCAGGATTTGCAAGTAATCATGGATGAATACAATGAACTACGCCAAACTCAGGATAAGCTCAAAGCCATAGCGAATTATCGTGATGATTTTAAGCAATTGGAAAACTTGTATCAAAACCAAAACCAGCTACAGCAAGGTTTTTCCAGAACTTTTCAGGCCTATTTTGATTATTTGGGCAAAAGTGAAAAACAGAATCGCCAAGAAATTGGCAAAGCTGAGCCTGAAGTCAAACGCTTATCGGAAATTCAAGAGCAGCTCAAAAAATCGGCTGATGAACAGCAAAACAAAAACAGTGAATTTACCGGTCAATTGAAGGCGTTATACAAAGATAGTGAAAAATTTAAGCAACAATTAGAGCAGTTCCAAAAAATTCAACATCAATATTCCGATACCACAATTGCTCGGCTTAGAAATAGCTTACAAGACAAACGGGATGAACTGGACGAAAAAATCAGCCAGCTTGAAGACCATCAAAAAGCTATTGATGATTTGACCGCCAAAGTGGCTTTGCAGAAAAGCAAACTTGCCGACCGCAATAAGAAGAAGCAAGCGTTGGAGAATTATGAAAAATTGCTGATTAATCGGATTGACGGGCATAGTGCCACCGTATTGGGAACACTCAATAAGCATTTTGCCGAGACTACAGTTGCTGTTGATGACAAACAAACCGCTATTATTGGGCAGTTCACCCAACTGTTCAGTATCGAACAAACGGGCTTAAGCTTTCTTGGCGAATCGTTTGGCAAAGACCCGATAACGTCACCACAACAGCTCAAAGACCAGCTAGAGAAGGAATTGCTTGATTTGGATCAAGCTATTCAGAAATTGGATCAGCAGATTGTTGGACTAAAAAACATCGCTTCTGCCTCTGGCGAATACCAAAAGCAACAACATCAAGAAGCCCAAAATGAATGGGAGAAAATCCAACAGGAACTAAAGATTGTCAATGCTATTGAATCGACTCAAGAGCAAATGCAAATTAAGGTATCCGAAATTGAAGAGATCGAGAACGCACAACGGCAACTACTTAAAGCACTCGAAGAAACCCAAGATTTATTAGATCAAAACCGCAACGACTATGCAGCAGCTAAAGAAAACTTCGAATCACTGAGTAAACGGCTGAAAGAACTGACTTATCTTGCTCAACGTCTGCAAAACCTAAAACCTGATGATTTGACAACCTCAAACGTTCAAGACGTTACTAGCGTTTCCGCCAGCGATCTAACGGCTCTTGAAAGTGAGCAAGCTAAAATTAAAAGTCTCAAGGAAAATCTTGATAACAACATCAATGAATTTGTCCGCTGCGGTCATTTCCAGCTGCCTGTTGAAATGCCCCATAGCAGCTACAGCCATGAACAACAAAAAACCATTTTGGACGCGTTAAGCAATACCTTTGCCGCCTTGCCCCAGCAACAGGAAACCTTGCAAAGCCGCATCATTGAACACAACAAAATGACAGATACTAAGATTAGTGAGCTAACGGGCAACCGCGACCATATCCGTGCTTTTATTAATAGAATCAATAAGAAATTCGCAGGCTACAGCATTTCCAACCTCAACGAAATTCGAGTAGAAATTGAATTGGATCATCGTTTTGAAGAACTGGTCAACGAACTGGATAAAACCAACTTAAACACGACTGACATTCATAATGATGCCTTGTATCAACGCTTGAACCAGTTCTGCGAAGACTTTTTCATCAATGCGCGAGGCAACCGCATTCTGGAAATGGGCAAGATAATTACCAACGTCAAATACAGCTACAAAAAAACGCACCAAGAAAAGCGCGAAGAAAAAGGCCAAAGTAACGGCACCAACGCGCTGATTAATTGCACCTTATTGACCATTTTATTGGGCGACCTGTTGGCACAAGATAGCAAACTGATGCTGCCGATTATTTTTGACGAGTTCACCGCACTGGATGAGTACAATCAACGTACCGCTATTAAGGCGGCAAGCGAACATGGCTTTGCCTTGTTTTGCGCATCACCGACCCAATCAGCGGAAGTCGTTGCTGTGGTGGATTTTTACATCTCGCTGGATGATTTCCATGCCGGTACTATTTATGATACTGGCGGCGAACGGGATGTGGTGTTCCATCATTTCGCGGAGCGGCTTTATGAGGCTACGGAGCTGCACCCAGCATGAATGTCTCTTTAGACCGCACCTTGATTTTGCTGATTAAACACAAGGACTTGATGTTCCAATTGATTGATTACATGGATCAGAACCAACGCAAAGATTTACCTACTCAGGTGTTTTACAATGCGTACAAGAAATTTGAAAACCTAGGCAGCAAAAAGGAGACAGATCGCCTTAACGAAGCATTTGCCTTAGGGAATCGCTGAACTAATCGTCTATTCCTAGCTTGACCGATGGTTTTCACTTTTTTAAAATCCGCACGCCATTTGACGCACTGTTTCAGGCGGTTTGTCAGGTTTTCCGCCCATTTTGGGCGGATTTACCCCTAGGCGGCGGCCAATGGCCTCCTGAGCAGGT
>Ga0247843_1005555_pt1 | contig 17407 bp, 13 predicted proteins | sample LaCruzMarch2017__FD_192420 | JGI IMG/M metagenome (GOLD analysis project Ga0247843, IMG submission 192420) | Freshwater microbial communities from meromictic Lake La Cruz, Castile-La Mancha, Spain - LaCruzMarch2017_8m | ecosystem: Environmental > Aquatic > Freshwater > Lake | place: Spain... | reverse complement strand
AAAGCCCCGGACATCGCCGCCCTCTTCGATTTCGATCCCTACCCCGACCACGTCATGCGGGACAAACGGCGTCGTCAATCCCCCGTGGAATCAGGGATCCGGGCCTTAACCTGACGCGAATGGGTTGCTTCCGCAATCACTTCCACTTGGTTTCCATCCGGTTCGGTTCGGAAGCGGACGTCGTCGACCAGCCCACTTTCGTAGAGCGATATGATGTCGTCGTCGATCTGCTCTCTGTTGTAATTGGAGCCTTCCTTCGAAGTGATGTGGCTGCGGAGCCGGGCTTCATCGATGGATCGGGAGCCTTCTTGGTGAATCGTCAGGCGGGAAATCCGCTTTCCTTCCATGGCCGGGCCGCTCGGGTCGCTGGAGCAGGATGCGAAGGCGAGGGAAAGTGCCGATGCGAGCAGGCAGTCGACGGCTCGCAGCACGGATAGAGTTGGCGGGGCCATGATCTCCTTGCGGGTGGGATGAGGGCGAGGTTTTCGGTGTGGTGCGGACGCCCACGCGCACAACTTGCAAAGTCGTGCTACTTCGGCACGTGCGGTTCGAAGGTCATGGCGCGTTCCTGTTCGCGGGCCTTGGCGGTGCGGCGGGCTTCCTTGAAGAAGTGCTCCTGAGCACGGAATTTCTTTTCGCCGGGGGCGGGCTTCAGGCGCTCGGAGGTGCCGTCGGGCAGGATCCTGGAGGCCTGGGTGTTGTCCTGGAAGAAAGCCTCTAACAAACGCAGGATGCGGCGGCGGGCCCGGCTGTCTTCGACCGGGATCATCAGTTCGACGCGGCGGTCGAGATTGCGGCCCATCCAGTCCGCGGAGGCGATGAAGATGCCGGGGTCGCCGCCCTGGTGGAAGTAGAAGACGCGGGCGTGTTCGAGATAGCGGTCGATCACCGAGACCACGCGGATGTTCTTCGAGTGCTTCGGGTCGCCGGTTTTCAGGCAGCAGATGCCGCGGATGTTGAGCTGGATTTCGACGCCGGCCTTGGAGGCCTGATAGAGCGCGGCGATGATGTCGGGGTCCTGCAGCGAGTTGACCTTGGCGATGATCCGGGCGGGTTCGCCCTGTCGGGCGCGCTCGGCTTCGGAGGCGATGAGGTCGAGCAGCCGCGGCTTCATCGCGGTGGGGGCGGGGACGAGGCGCTGGAAGCGCAGCAGCTTCGAGCGGCCGGTGACGGCGTTGAAGAACAGCGACGCGTCGGAGCCGTATTCGGGACGGCAGGTGAGCAGCGAGATGTCGGTGTAGAGGCGGGCGGTGGCCTCGTTGTAGTTGCCGGTGCCGAGGTGGACGTAGCGGCGCAGGCGGCCTTCCTCGCGGCGGACGACCAGGCAGATCTTGGCGTGGGTCTTGAGGCCTTTGACGCCGTAAACGATCTGCGCCCCGGCGCGCTGGAGTTCCTCGGCGCGGAGCAGGTTGCGGGCCTCGTCGAAGCGGGCCTTGAGTTCCACCAGCACGGTGACGGCCTTGCCGTTCTCCGCGGCGCGGATCAGGGCGTCGATGATCCGCGACTGGCGCGCGGTGCGGTAGAGGACCTGCTTGATGGAGACAACCTGCGGGTCGTCGGCGGCTTCCTCGATCAGGCGCATCACCGGCTCGAAGCTTTCGTAGGGGTGATGCAGCATCAGGTCGCGGCGGCCGATCGCGTCGAAGATCGAGTCGCCCGGCGCGAGGTCCGGCGAGGGCTGGGCGGGCCAGTCCTCGTCGCGCAGATGGCCGAAGCCGGGGAGGAAGGCGAGGTCCATGAATCCGGACAGCGCGAGCGGGCCGGCGATGCGGTGGATCTGCTCGGAGCTGGTGTGGCAGACGTCCTGGATGACTTTCGCCAGGTCGCGCGGGAGGCTGGCGGGGAGTTCGAGGCGGACGGTGTCGGACAGCTTGCGGGCGGCGAGCACGTCTTCCATTTCGCCGGCGAGGTCGCTGGCGTCGTCCTCCTGCACGGCGATGTCGCCATTCCGGGTGACGCGGAAGCAAGCGGTGGCTTCGACTTCCTCGCCGGGGAAAAGTTCGTCGGCGTGGCGGGCGACGACCTCTTCGATCAGCACGAAGGCGACGCCTTCGCCGCCATCGCTCACCGGGATCCGGCGGCCAAGGCCTTCGGGAACCGGGATCAAGGCGTGGCGGGTGGCCCCGGTGTCGCTGTCGGAAATGCGGCAGGCGACGATGAGTTGCAGCGCGGGAACGAGCGGTGGTTCTTCGCCCCTCACCACGGCCAAGGGTGTCAGCAGTGGCGAGATCAAATCATGGAAGGCGGCGGCGACCTGGTTGGCCTGGGCGGTGGTGAGGTGCTTGCAGTCGAGCAGGCGGATGCCGGACTCGCCCAGCGCACCGCAGAGGACGGTGTTGAAGAGGCGGTACTGGTCGTCGAGCATCCGCTGCACGCGGCGGCGGATCGCGAAAAGCTGCTGGGAGGGCGTCATCCCGGAAGGGTCCGGATTCTTGCGGCCACTGCGGCGCAGGAGGAGCAGGCTGCCGACACGGACCTGGAAGAACTCGTCGAGGTTCGATGCGGAGATCGCGAGGAATTTCACCCGCTCCAGCAGCGGCAGGTCTTCGCGAAGGGCTTCGTTGAGGACCCGCTGGTTGAATTCCAGCCAGGACAGCTCGCGGTTGATGAAGGGAAGGGACATGAGGAGATGGTGGATGGCAGATGGTGGATGGTAGATGAAAGGCAGTCGGCTCGCGGCATCTCATCTTCGATTTGCCATCTGCCATCTACCATCTTGGTTCAACCCGCGTCGTCGATCACGACCTCGAGGCCGAAGACTTGCTCGAAGAGGTCGCCTTTCGAGGCCATGGCGAGGCGTTCGACGGCGGCGTCGGTGACACCGGGGAGGACGAGGCGGAGGCGGCGGTCGTCGCGGTGGAGGACGATCTCGTGGACCCGCTGGTCGTGGGTGCGTTCGAGGGCGTCGGCGACGCGGAGAATGGCGGAGAGCTTGGCGACGCGGATGCGGTCGGCGGTGTCGAGGTCGCGGTAGTTCGGGTGGTCGATCCGCGGGCCGGAGTGGCGGTGGTAGCGGGAGACCAGGGCGATCATGGTGATGTCGAGCCGGTCGAGCCCGAAGATCTCGCTATTGAGGATGATGTATTCGGAGTGCTTGTGGTGGGCGCGCGGGCTGACGAAGGTGCCGACCTCGTGGAGGATGGCGGCGACTTGGAGCAGCATCGCATCGTGGCGGGTCATGCCGTGCAGGTCCCGGAGGCGGGTGAAGAGATGGTCGCAGATCTTCGCGACGTGTTCGCCGTGGCGCGGGTCGGACTGGTAGCGCAGGGCGAGAATGCGGGCGGAGCGGAGGACCTCGGCATTGAGGGTGCCGGCGAGGCTGCCGGAAATGAGCAGGTCCTGGAGAATGCCTTGTTCGTAGTCGCTGGCGGGAATGTGGACTTCCTTGAGGCCGAAGATTTCCGCGATGGCGAGATTGGTCTCGAGGGCGGGCAACAGCGCCTCGGCGGTCTGGTAGTCGATCTGGAAGCGGGTGACGAGGTCGAGGTCGCTGACTTGTGAGGCTTCGAGCGCGACTTTCTTGAGGGCCTTGGTGGTGACGGCGGTGGCTCCTTTCGAAAGGTAGCGGGCGATCTGCTGGATCTCGTAGCCGATGACGACGAGGGCATCGAGCTGCACGTCATGGTAGTCGAAGCGCATCTGGGCGAGGTTGCCGGAGGTGTGCTCGCGGATCACGCGGAGCATTGCGGGGCCTTCGGCGTGGGAGCCATCGGTCGCCTCGCGGGTGCGATGGGTGCCGAGGCGGTAGCTGGTGTAGCGGGTAATCGCGCCGTCCTGGAAAAGCAGGGCGCGGGTGTTGCCCGGGCCGACGTGGACGACCAGCGTGCAATGGCGCTTCATCGCCGGCGTGTCTTTCAGGCGGCGGCGGGTTTTGAGGTAGATCAGGCGGGTCATTTCGCCATCGTCGATCGGGTTGATCGACAGCCCGCAGGCGATCCGGATGCGGTTGAGGAAGACGTCGTGGTTGGTGGCCTCGGTCAGAATGTTGGTGGCGACGGCGCGGGTCACCTTCCGGCCATCGGCGCCGTATTCGGCGAGGGCTTTCTGGTAGTCCTTGAGGATGCCGACAATGCGCTCGGTGGTTTGTGCGCTGACGCTGCCGTGGCGGAAAACGTCGCGGGCGAGCGGAGCGGGCTGCTCCAGGAAATCGACCGCCCGGTGGGAGCCGTCAGCCAGGGTCTCCGCGACCAGCAGCGAGACCGAGCTGGCACCGACGTGAATCGCGGTCACCAGGGTTCCGGCGGGCGCGGAGGAGGACGTGTCAGGCATCGCCTGAGCTTGGCGTCCGGGATGCTGCATTCAATGACGAAAGTCGCGGGAGCTCGTATGACCGGGAACCGGTGGCCGGGCGACTCGCCTAAAGCCCCTGCCGGCAGGTCGGAGGCGGACGGGGTTCCGCCTTCGTGTGACGGAATCGGTGCCGCAACGACTCGATGCTTGCCAGTGCGCAGGGCGGGCCGGATCATCCGGGTTAATGAAGATCGGCGAAGCGGTGGAGCGTTACCGGGTAAAGCCGGGTCATAAGGTCGATCTCGGCGCGGTCGATGCGGGGGAATGCTCGCTGTTCAGCGGCGGCGGGAAGGCGCAGTCCCAGGAGACCTTCGACGAACTTCGCGACGAGCTCCAGGGGCTCCAGAAGGTACTCTATGCGCAGAACAAGCACCGCGTCCTGATCGTCCTCCAGGCGATGGACACCGGCGGCAAGGACGGCTGCGTGAAGCATGTCTTTTCCCGGGTCGACCCCCAGGGCGTCCACGTGAAGGCATTCAAAAAGCCGAGTGAGGAAGAAGCGGCCCATGATTTCCTGTGGCGCATCCACCACCACGTGCCGGGGAACGGGCAGATCGTCATTTTCAACCGCAGTCACTACGAGGACATCCTCGCCGTGCGGGTGAAGAAGCTGTTCGGCGACGAGGTCTGGCAGCGCCGCTACCGCCATATCATCGAGTTCGAGCGAATGCTCGCCGAGGAGGGGACCACCATCGTCAAGATGTTCCTCCACATCTCGAAGGATGAGCAGAAGAAGCGGCTGGAATCGCGCCTCGCGAATCCGGTGAAGCACTGGAAGCTCAACCCCGACGATCTCGTCGACCGAGCCCGCTGGGATGATTTTCAGCAGGGCTACGAGGACCTGATGGAGCGGACCAGCACCGAGGCCGCGCCTTGGTATGTCATTCCCGCCGACCGGAAATGGTACCGCAACCTGGTCGTCGCCCGGATCATGGTCGATACCCTCCGCGGCTTGAAGATGGATTTCCCGAAGCCGGACTGGGATCCGGCGACCGTGGTGATCGAGTGATTTCGCGTGACGATGAAACGGTGGATCCTTTCAAGCGGTGCCGCACTGCTTTTCGGCCTGAGCGGTTGTGGCGGTGACAAGGCTGTTCCCGAGCCCATGCCGGAAGGGGAGCAGTTAGATCCCTACCGCTCGCCCATGTCGGAGCGGATCAATGCGGTGATCTACCGCCGCGACAAGCCGGACGGGATGCTTGCGGAGCTGGCCCTGCTCGGGGTCGGGCCGGGTAAGCTGTTCGCGGATTTCAAGGAAGAGTCGGGCATTGACGACTGGTTCGAGATCGAGTCCGCCAGCGGCGGTGTCCGCCAAGTTTCGCTGACTTGCGGGCTCTCGCCGGTGGTCGACGCCGATGGGAGAATTTCCGCGCTTTACCGCAGCCGGAAGATGGTCGGCGGAAAGATGCACGAGGAGATGGAGATTCTGGCGGAGTAGATGCTGGCCGGATGCCATGGCGGAGCGGAATCCGAGCGGGCACCGCCGGGTGGGATGCCCCCCTTTTGTTTTAGGACGCCGCTGCAGCCTTTGCGTCGTGTTCCGCCTTTGATGCCTTGCGGGCTTCGGCGACGAAGTGGTTGCAGGCCTCGCGGCAGCGGAGCGGGATCGCTTGGGTGCGCTCGATGTCGCCGACCACGCCGTCGAAACGGCTCGCTTCGCTGTCTTCCAGCGGTGTGGTGGCATCGAGGCCCCAGAGGATGTTCTTCACGCAGCAATGACCCGGTCCGCACACTTCCTTCACCAGCTTCTGCGCACCGGCGTCGCTGAGATTCCGGGCGAATCGATACATCCCGGTTTGGCGGTTCAGCTTGTCGCGCAACTGCTCGACTTCCAGCCGGCCGTCGAGCGCGGCGAAGTGCATCCCGACATTCGCGGGGTAGAACAAATCGAGCGCCTGCCGCAGCTCGTCCGCGGAGGATAGCCGGAGCAGCCAGCCGCGCTTGAGGGTGAGCTCGCCCTTGGTGAAGCGGTAGTGGCCATCGTCCGCCCAGGTGGAGATCGTCCGCGCCGCGGCGGGATCGTCGTGGGAGTCTAACAGGGCGAGGTCGCCCGCTTCGTCATCGATGTGGCAGAGCGCAAAGGCGGCACCAGCGGTGTCGGGCAGGATGGCGATCTGGCCGATTCGGCGGATGCCGTTGGCGACGGCTTGGGAGAGGCGTTCAGCTAGGGTCATGGTATTTCGCGTCGAAGTCGGAAACCTGGTCGAGGATCACATCGGCGATATTCCGTTCGGTCCCGATGGCGGAGGAGTAGTAAAGCGTTTTGCCTCGCAGGTGGTGGGGATTCTGGCGAAAGACCTCACGCTGGCTGGCGGCTTCGCCAGGCTCGGCCTCGAAGCCTAACATCACCGGGATGTCCTGGTAGCTGTGCAGGCCGTCGGCGATGAAAAAGGGCACCACGACCACGTTCGGCGTGGTGGCGAGCTTGTCCCACTCCGCGATGAAGGGTTGCTCTTCCATGTAGGCGTCGAGCACCTCGGCGTAGCCCGCGCCGGACGCCTTGATCTGGTCGGCCTGATCCTTGATCGCCTTGGTCGAATTCTGGTTGAGGCCGGTGCCGTGGCCGACGATGAAGAGGGTGGTCTGCGCCGGGTCGGCATCGGGCGCGACTTCTTTTGCGCGGCGCAGCAGCAGGCCGGTCATCGAAGAATGGACGCCGACCGGCAGGGTGTAGTGCCAGGTCTTCCCGGAGTGACTCGTGGTCGGTCCATCGAGATGAAGCTCGCGCGGGATGACCTCCTGCGTGAAGTAGCCCTCGCTAATGAAATCCGGCACCACGTAGACCTCGTCGGCGTCGATCATGTATTCCGCCTCGCGCATCGACGGCTCTTCCTTCCAAAAGCAGCAATGGACCTCACCGAAAAGCCCGCGCTTCCGAATCTCGTCGGCGTGGTCGAAGTAAGGCGTTGAGGAATCGGGATTTTCGGTCGAACCGTGGCCCACGATCAGCAGTGCGGCGTTCGGTTTGGGCGTAAAGGACATGGGCCGAACTTGCGCGGAGTCGGGGATCGCGCAAGCCTGTCTTTTGTTGGCACTTGGCACTTCCTCCTTGGAACTTCAGCTTCGTCCCGTGCTCCCGCTTCTTGACCTGTGGATCGACCCCGCCCCGCGCGACGGCCCGGAGAACATGGCGGTCGACGAGTGGCTGGCGGAAACCTGCGAAACGCCGGTGCTGCGGAGCTACCGCTGGACGCCGGGGTGGGGGAGCTTCGGCTATTTCGTGAAAACCGCCGACCTGCCGGAATGGGGGCTGCACTGGGTGCGCCGGTGGACGGGCGGGGGGATCGTCGATCACCGGACGGACTGGACCTACACCTTGTTCGTTCCGAACGGCTTCGGGCTGGCGGAGATGAAGGGCGGGGAAAGCTACCGGGTGATCCACGCCGCCCTGGTGGCGGCCTTGCGGGCGGGCGGGATCGATGCCCAACTGTCCGGAACGATGCCCCCGGCGGCGGGCGGCGAATGCTTTCTTCAGCCGGTGGAGCACGACGTTTTGGACGCCGCGGGCCGCAAGATCGCCGGGGCCGGGCAGCGGCGGACGGCGCGGGGGCTGCTGCACCAGGGATCGGTCGCGGCGGGCTGCCGGGTGCCGGAAGGATTGGCCGCGGCGATGTCGGAAACCGTGCAGCGAAGGGGTTTCGAGCCTGATCCGGGGTGGCTCGCGGAGAGGATCGAGACCCGCTATTCGGGGGATGGCCGGGCCTTCCGGCGCTGATGCCTCGACGAAAGCAATAATTCGGCGGCTTTCCTCTTGCCAGCCCGGTTCAGTCTGCCGATGTTCCCGCCCGTCACGGGGCGTAGCTCAGCCTGGTAGAGCGCCTGCTTTGGGAGCAGGATGTCGTCAGTTCGAATCTGGCCGCCCCGACCACTTTAAAACACGTCGGAAGCTCTGATTATCAGAGCTTTTTTCGTGTCCGGTGAGGGGGCTTGTTCCGCCGGTCCCCGTGGAAATCCGCCGAAGTCCGGAAAACGGTGCATTTTTGGCAACTATTTAAGACATCTTAACTAATCGCCGCCGGCTTCCTCTGTAGCGAGCGGGAGTGTCAGGGGGATGAGACCGGGCGGGTCGACGCGCGGACCGTCCAGCAGCAGCAATAATCTGGAAGGCATTGCACAATGTGCGTGCCCGCCGCTTCCTCGCAGTGGCTTCCACGACTTCGTCAACAAAGGGATCATCATCCCCATGAAGGGGGATCCGCGGGTTCCACCTGCTCAATGCGTCGCTGCGCCGGCTCGGCCTGCGGGAGGTGGCTGAGTTACCCAAGGATCCCACGGAGCGATCCATGGAGGACATCATCCGTCTGGCGTTCAGCCTGATCGCCCCTCTCGCGTTCCCGCCGCCCCCATGGCTGCTGACGGTGGAGACGATCGATATGAGAGAAGCGGATCACGCGCGGCGGGTCGCCGACCAGCACCAGGCGGCGGGCGACGCGCTCGACAACGTCTACCTGAGGATCGCCTACCAAGGCGGTGTGCTCGATGCCCAGGTCATGGCGGAGGATGCGCAGGCTTTGCAGGAGTAATCAGGCGCAGGGGATTCGTGGCTCGCCCCGGCTGCGGGCAGGGGCGAACGGGGTGCCCTACTTCTTTCTGTCCTGCGGGCACTGGGCGCATTACCACCAGCCGACCGACACCCCGGACCGGCTCAACTACAAAAAAGTGGAGCGGATCACTCGCCAGACCTGTGACCTCTTTGCTGGATTGGATGCGCAACCGCTCAAGCGCCGTGGCGGCCAGGAGCGCGTCTGTGACACCCTTGAGCTGGAGATCGAATGCATGCGCCGTTCCTTCGGTCCGCTGTGGAGCGTGTTGCTGAAACGTGCCGGACTCACCGACATCGAGAGCCGGGAGGAGATGGACCGGATGGTGAACAGCCTGCTCAACATGGGGCTCTGAGTCATCGCCGGCGGCGGCTCCATGCGACATCCGCGGCGGGCCTCCTGCTATCGCGGCGAATGCGCTCAGGTTCATCGGTCAGGCTTCGAGTGTGAGCTGCCGGGGGCCCGAGGTCGCGGAGGTGGTGCAATCCCGCAACTGCCAGAGCCGATCGTCTATCCGGCGAACTTTGCCCTCGGCCTCCAAGTCCTCCAGTAACTCCAAGCAGTGAGCTGCCGGAAACCTCCCGATCCTGCGAGTAAGAATGCGAACTGTAACTGGCTCGCTTCCGAGCTTCCTCATAATTTTCTCCTCCAAGTCCAGCCTCCGGGCGGACTGCGCCGAGTGGATGATTGCCGAAAGGGCGTTTGCCATGCGGTGGACGAGAAAGCGGGCGAGCGCCTCGATCTGCGACATGCTCCAGCTGAAGCCCTTCGGCGTGCGGGTCGATCCAACCATCCGGGTTAACCCGAAGACCAGCGTGGCGAGGAGGTTCCTCGCGGTGCCTGTGGTGCCCGGGACAGCTGCTTCCTGCGTCTTCAGGAAGGCGATCCACCGGGCTTGGAGCGAGTGGAAGTCATCGTCGAGCCGACTGCCCCACGCCTGCTCCATAGCCGCCTTGTAGCGCATGTCCGGCGAGTCGAGCGCTACGAGATCCGAGGGAGTGGACGGTTCAACCGGCTCCGGGCCGGCGTTGCCATCCCCCAGCCAGACCATCCGGGATGCCAGTTGACCCGCAACTCCCTCCGCCCGCATGGCCTCGCCGAGGATGCCCGTTGGGTCGGCCATGATCACGGTGCCGCGGACGGTTTGCGAGTTGAAGCAGCAGCTGCCGCGGCCGTCCATCAAGTCGAGACACTGCCGTCCGATGCGTGAGAAGGACGGTGTCTTGTCCAGTTCGACGTGAAGCAAAGGACGCCCGCGGTGGGACAGGTCCAGGATGTCGGCCAAACTGTCCGACGCACCCTTGGCTGCGTAGACGATGTGCCGGTCGCGAAGTTCTTCGAAGTCGGCGGTCGCGGGCTGCCGGAGGAGACTGCCCCAAGGCTTGGCAACTCCGCCACTGTGAAAGTCGCCATCGGCGTAGAGGCCTTCCAGCGTCGGCTTGTAGTAGCAGTCCATAAACGTGGCGCGCGCCTCCGCTGCAAAGCTCCCCGGCAGCTCGGTTTTTTCCGTCTGATTGCGGACGTGGCTGCGGAGGTGGGAGTTGAGATTGTTTTGCCGGTCCTCGAGACCGCTCAGGATCTTTTCAGCGACCTGGCTGGCACCGTGGGAGCCCGAGACGGGCAGGCTGGCTCCTGCCTCCAGCATCTCACCGTCCGGCGCTTGTAAGCCGCTACCCGGAGGTGCGATGTTTGCGATGCTGCCGGCCATCGCGGCGAGTAGGTTGGCCCCGGCTACAGCGTCGCCCTCGCCGAGGCGGGTGGCTCCGAAGATGTGAAGCAGTTCGTTGAGGTGGCGATTGGCTTGAGGTGTCGTTGGCGTGATCAGGTGGCGGGTTGCGATTCCGCTCCGGCTCAATGCACAAGCCCTTGTTACGGAATTGACGGAAGTTTATCTCACTTGATCTAACAGTACTGGTTTTTCCCGTTAGTATTTCACGGGGATCGGACCCGCTTGTTTTGAGAAACTTGGGGATCGGAGATTGGTTAGATGGTCGGGCTTGGAGCGTTTTCCAACAACGTGGGCGGCCCGTTCAAGCCGCCTCTTTCTGAGGCGCGGACCATCCCGGGGCGCATGTCGCGAAGCCGGGTGCCGGAGTTGTTCGGCGGGCAACCCTAGTAGGTGAACCGAGCCTCGCTCCGAGCCATCCTGCCGGAGCCGTCGAGTTCGAAGGTGACGTGGCACCGGCACCAGGCTTGGTCGAACTCGGTGAAGACCGCGTGGAGGGCGTGGGTGTCGTCAAAGACCTCCTGGGTCAGATCGTCGATTTCCTCGCCCGTCGCCGGATTGTGGAGCCGGTGCCGAATCGACCGGATTCCCATCTGGGGTATCCCGCCCACGACAAGCTCCAGCGTCGCCACCCTCCAGTGCGCCGGCACACAGTTCAGGACATCCTGCCGGAGTTGCTGCATCGCGGCCTGCTGCTGGTTGTGGAACTCCATGTGCCGGGCGTGGTCGTTCATGACGGATATCACACTGGGCATCTGCGGCGGGAAATCAAGCTTCCGGGACGCCACGCGTGAACCGCCCCGCGATCACGTCATGACTTTCACGCCATGGCGTTATATCGAAACCGCCGCCGTTCTGGCAACTTGATGCAGTAAGCAACGCCTTCCCCCCGAGGCCGAGTTCACAAGGTCTCCCCCCGGACCGAAACATCCCCCCGAACCAGTCCCCCCCAAGGACAGCCCGCTGCCCTCGTTCCCCCCCGACGACGCCAGCGGGTTTTTCGTTTTCACTCGGTCCGGAATTCTAACAGCGTCGGCTTGGCTGCGTCTTTCCCGGGAAGGGCCTGTTGCTGGAATTTGCTTTTGGCGGGAGGTCCCTGAAACAGCCGTTGGGTGAGTCTTCGAAGCGCTACGCCTGCCCAAGCCGGACCGGACGGCGGGGAAAAAGGGGGGCTCGAAATTCTCACGGCGGATCACCGCCCCGTCGTCGAAGCGGCAGACTTTTCAGCCCGAAGAATCGGCCTGAGAGAGCTGTTCGCGCTGCGCCAGCACTTTCAGCGAATTCTCCCGCGGGATGCGCTGGCGGAACTCCTCCGCTGATTCGGCCGTCGCCGCTTCCATGGGTTGCCGTGCCTCGCTCTCCGGGGATGCCGAACCAGTGGCTGCGCCAGCGGCGGAAGGCTTCCTTGGGTGGCCGGTTCCTTTCCCAGGGGACAGATACTCATCCATTGCCGATCTTCCAGCCACCAAGGCCCGCCCCCGGGGTCGACCCTCCTACGGAGCGCTGACTTTGGTCGGCGAGCGAGAGGGGCGGGCGGAAATGCCGGGCCAGCTCGCTGGACGCCAAGCAGAGCGACGCGATCTTAGAATGCCTCCCCCACGATCTCCTGCCGTAGTTCTGGTTTTCCACACCGATCGCAGGGATCGGATGGCGACAGAAATCAGGGATTCTGGGTCACGTTGAGGCGGAAGAAGTCTTTCGGCAGGATGCCGGGGGTGAAGGTGTAGGAGATGGTGGTGGCGTCGTTGACGTAGGTCGGTGGTGTGCCTGCGACCTCCGCCCAGGTATCGACGATACCGAGGTCGGTGGATTCGACGATGGCGTAGGTGATGTCGGCGGGCAAGGGATCGCGCTTGGTGAAGCTGAGCGAGGTGCCGGTGAAGGTGCCGACGGAGGCGTTGGAGACCGTGGGGTCCTGGCCGGCGATGGCGTATTCGACGAGGTTGCGGATGCCGTCGTTGTCAGGATCATCATTGGGACCCCGTTTGTCCAAGGGCACCTGGCCATTGGCGAAGGTGCCGGTGATCCACGAGGAGAAGCCGCCTCCGACGGTCAGGGTGCCGTCGCCGGTGATTTGCGCGATGCCGACGATCGGCAAGACCGAGTCGATCTTGCCGTAAACGACGCCGGCAGCCAGCTCGGTGGTTCCGATGACCAGCTTGGCCACCTTGTCGGTGCCGGTGTAGGTGAGGTTCAGGGTCGCTCCGGTATCGGCGATGGTGACGGTGGAGGCGTCGTTGGCGGGATTGGCGTTGGCGGGGCTCGCCGCACTGCTGAGGGTGAGGATGCCTTCGCTGACGGTGGTGTCGCCAACGTAGCTGACAGTGCCGGAGAGCAGCAGCGTGCCGGGGGTGGTCTTGGTGAGGCCGCCGGTGCCGTTGATGGAAGCGACGTCCTTGAGTTCGCCGGAGGCGAAGGTCAGGGTGTTGATGGTCGCCCCGCTGACGCCGATGTCATTGCCCTTCATGTCCAGGGTGCCGCCGTTGAGCGACAGCGAGGAGGTGATGGTTCCGGCGCCGAGGTTGCCCTCCTTGATGTCGCCGAAGACGTTGAGGGTGCCGCCGGTCAGGTTCATGGTCGCGGTGGCGAGACCGGAGTTGGCGGCATTGAGATGGTTGCCCATCACCACGTTCACCGGCGAACCGGGGGTGCCGATGGTGGCGGTGCCGTTGGACTGATTGAAGATGCCGACGACGTTCTGGATGCCGTTGGTCGTGTTGGTGGTGTCGATGTCGTTGGCGATGGTGAATGCCGTGTTCACCAGCAGCGTGCCGCCGTTCATCGTGAAGGTGCCGGTGCCAGCACCCGTCTGGGGTTGGTTGGAGGATGCGGATGTGGTGTCGGCCGCCTGACCGATCCGCAGGGTGTTGACGTCCACGCTGCTGCCGGCGCCAAAGGTAAAGACGCCGTTACCCTTGCCCCGGTTGTTGCTGGCGGTGGTCGCGCCGTTGCCGACGGTGAGCGTCTCGATCAAGGCATCCACCGTGCCGGCGGTGAAATTCATCGTGCCGGTGATGGTATTGGATCCGCCGCCCCCGGTGCCGACCCCGGTGGAGTTGAGCTGGTCTCCGAGGGTGATGTTGGTGCGGGAGGTTCCGCCCGCCGCGCCCCGCAGTGTGAGCGTGGGATTGGTTAGGCCGGAGTTGAATTCGAAGTTGCCGGGAACGCGTCCGCTGCCGACCACGATGGCGGTGGCGTTGATGTTGTTGGTGGTGCCGAGCTTGAAGCTGCCGCTGCCCTGGAAGCCGACGGCTGCTTGCGCACCCACGACAATGGTTCCGGCAACCGTGATGTTGTTCATGCCCGCGAGGGTCAACGAGTCGTTCGGCCTGCCACCCGTCGCCGCTCCGGCGGCAGTGGTCGGGCGCCCGACGTAGAGGTTCGCGACCGTCGCGTTGAACGCGGCCAATCCCGAAAGATCCAGCTGGGCGCTGGCACCCGCCGTGGCGCCGGTATCGGTGTTGGCGACGACGATGTTGCGCGTGGCATCGGTGATCGTGAGGGTGCCGGCTCCCGTGACCTGCAGCTTCGCCACGCCAGCCGCGGTGTTGGTTCCGACGGAGATTGCGTTGAGCACGTTGCTGCCGGTGAGCGCGAGCGTCCTGCCGCTGCCGAGGGTGATGACGTTGTTGCCGGCCGAGTTGGTCTGCACGACCAGGTTGCCGAAGGTCGAGCTGCCACCGGTCAGGTCGAGGGCGGAAACGGTGGTAGAGCCCACGGTGGCACCGAAGTTCAGCGCACCCGTGGTATTGAACTGGCCGTCCGTGGCAGAGGCGACCGAACCGGTATTGGCGAGCGTGACGGCACCGGTGCCGGTGACGAGATTTCCGGCGCCCAGGGTGTAGGTATCGCTGCGGTTGAATGCCAGCGTGCCGGCATTGGTGACATTGGCGGGACCCAGCGTGCCGGCGGTGCCGCCATCGCCGATCTGCAGGATGCCCGCCTGGATGTCGGTGGTTCCCGTGTTGGTGTTGGTTCCCGTGAGCGTGAGGGTGTTGGATCCCAGTTTGACGAGACCTTTGGTGAAGCTCCCAATGCTCGAACTGTAGGTGAAAGCCGCCGCCGTGGTGTCGATCCCCACGTTGGTGGTGGAGGTGACGGTGACGTTGCTGAGATTTCCGCTCAATGTGCCGCCGGTGAAGGCCTGGTCAATGTCTCCGGATGTGAAGAGCAAGGGGTCCGTGGCGGAGACGCCGAGGCCGAGGGTGGCGCCTCCCTCAAAGGCATGGGTTCCGGCGGTCGCCTTGGCACCGAGGTTACGGAAGACCAGCGCTCCGCCGGTGATGGAGGTTCCGCCGGTGTAGGCGTTGGCACCGGAGAGCGCCTGGGTCCCCGCACCGGTCTTGGTGACGGTCATTCCGGTGGCCCCATCCGCAATGATTGCGGAATAGCTCTGGGTGACCCCGGCCTGGGGATTGAACACCAGATTCGTGACGCTGCCGTATCCCGTGATCAGTGCGGACGAAAGGTTCACGCTGCCCGTCAGCCCGCCCAGATTCAAGGTGGTGAGTCCGGTCACATCCAGGCCGCCATCGATGGAAGAGGTGTCGTAGGCGCTGTTTTGCAGGGCGGAGGCGTTGGTCATGACAATCCTGCCGGCGATGACCCGGGTGTTGCCGGTGTAGGTGTTGGCTTGGTCGAGGGTCAGGTCGTTGGCACCGAGCTTGGTCAGGGAGAGAGGTCCAAAGCTGGTGGTCGTGAAGGGCGTCCACTGGGTGAGGTTGCCGTTGGTGGTGTCGATGCCGAAGGCTCCGGAATTCTTGGTGGCGTTGGCCAGCAGGGTATCCACCTCCGTCGTGGTCCAACCGCTGCCGCCGACCTGCGCGCCGATCGTCCCGCCGTTGAAAATGACCTTGCCGGCGACATTGTATCCGGACAATGCGGCTGCCCTGGTGGTGATCAGCGTGCCGGCGGTAATGATGGTGCTGCCGGTATAGGTGTTGTTGCCGGAGAGGGTGAGGTTGAGTGCGGCATTACTTGTCCTGAGACCCATGTCGCCGCCGATCACGCCGGAGAACGCCGCACTCCCTCCCCCCGTCCCGGTGCCTGACAATGTCAAAAAACCGGTAGTGGTGCCGGTGACCAAACCGGCTCCCGTGATGTGGGAGATCGTGTCGTTGCTGCCGACGACATCGAAGGTTCCCCCGGCATTCACGGTGATCACCGCGCCGTTGTTGAATTTGTTGCTACTAACAAACCTCATCGTGCCGCCGCTGTTGATGGTCCCGCCGGGGAGAGCGTCGCCATTCAAGTGCCCCAGAGCCAACACGCCTTGATTGACCGTCCAAGCGCCAATGGAGTGGGCGGCGCCATTGCCGGCGGTGAAGGTGCCGGAACCGGTTTTGTTGATGGTGCCGGTAAACAAGCCGCTTGCGCCGCTCATGTTGATGTCGGCGTTGGCGGAATGGATGACCATTTCCGTCGCGTTGTTCCCTGCGGTCACCGCGCCGGAGAAGGTCAGCGTGCCGACACCGGCGTTCATGATTCCAAGGGTGGTCAGGCCGCCCGTGAGCGAACCCGCCGCTCCGCTGTAGCGGAGCGTATTGATGACAGCAGGCGAGCCGACCGCGCCGGCCGCGCTCAGGGTATAGTTCAGGTTGCCTGTACCGGTGACCACCAGATTTGATGTCGCCACGGCCACGCCGTCCGTGCCGCCGGTGTAGCCAAGGCCGTCGACGTTGGCTCCGCTGAATTTCGCGTAGGTGGTGGCGGCGGCGGTGCCGACGCTGGCCCAGGGGCCGGCGATGTCGTTCACATTCGAAGACAAGCCCGCCATGGTGGAGGAGCCGGTGCCCGATCCCTGGATATTAATGGCTGCCCGGGTGCCACGGATGAAGGTTCCGGTGTCCAGCGTGAGGCTGCGGCCCAGGCCGACATTGAAGGTCTGCCCGCCGTTGATGGTGAGATTGGTGCTGATGACGGCGTTTCCCGCGTCCGCCGCCACGGTGATGCCGCCTCCGGCGGCGAGGGAAAGGCTACCACCGACTCCGCTGATGGTGGCGGCGCCTTCCTCGAAGGTCAGGCTCTTGGCGTCCTGGGCCGTGGTGAGGTTGATGGAGTAGCTGCCGGTGGCATCGGTGCCGGCAGAGAAGAACAGATCGTCGGCCGCCAGCGTGGTGTAGGCGGGGGTTGATGAGGAACCCGTGGAATCGCTGCTCCAGGTGGTGCCGGCGCTGGTCCAGTTGCCGCCGGGGGTGGCGCCACCCGCGCCAGGGCTGGCATCGTCAATGTCCCAGTAATGGGAGGCGGCTTCCACGGATTGCGCGGTGAGCAGCGCGGCGAGGGCGGAGGCGAGCGGGAGGGAGAGGCGGGCGGCGGGCGGCGGACAGGATGCGGGGTTTCATGATCCTTTGGGTTTTGGATGGGAACGGCCCACGTGACCGAGGCCGCGGCGGAACAAGCGCGCGGAGGAAGGGGTTTAGGACTTCCGGAGCAGATACACATCCAGATTTAACGGAAGGCATATCAAAGAGCTGCGATTCGACCAGAAAAATTATTAAACTGAAAAGATTGGCCGGGGCGTCATGAGTATGCGGTTTCATTCCAGTGGCTCGCGCCACCGGTTACCTTCCCCTGACCCTTCGGAGCAAAGCCGCAGGGAGTCTGAGGGCGGTGGGAGGATGACTTCCCTGATGGCATTCATGGCGCAGTTGCTAGGAATTTGCTTTTGGCGGATTGCCTCTGAAACAGCCCTTGAGGCGGACCGGAGGGCGGGAAAAAAGGGGCTCTCCGTCAGATTTGCTTGAGTGATTGAGCCCGCATTTTGAGGAACAGATGTTTGAGGTTGGTCATGCCGCAGGCCCGGTGGATCAGCCGGGCGATCTGGTTGTTGAAGGCCTCGATCCGTCCG
>Ga0247843_1005553_pt1 | contig 17412 bp, 13 predicted proteins | sample LaCruzMarch2017__FD_192420 | JGI IMG/M metagenome (GOLD analysis project Ga0247843, IMG submission 192420) | Freshwater microbial communities from meromictic Lake La Cruz, Castile-La Mancha, Spain - LaCruzMarch2017_8m | ecosystem: Environmental > Aquatic > Freshwater > Lake | place: Spain... | reverse complement strand
GACGCCCACAACGATGATCCTAAACCTTTCATCTGGACTGCTAAGGCGTCCGATATTCTGGAAAAAGTGAAGCGAGGACGCCGAAGTCTTCATAATATGCAATCTGCTTGACGGACTACACTAGAAGTAACAGATCCAAAGGATATTAGCGACCTTGTCAGTTACATCGAAACGACTTTCGGTAAACTCGATGTCCTCGTGAACAACGCAGGGATTGCTCTTGAGTGGGATGGAGGGCAGACTGATGCTAACAAAGTTCGCCGCACCCTTGAAGTCAACCTTATCGCCCCTTACGCGATCACGGAAGCACTTGTTCCGCTTCTCTCGCTTAGCGCGGACGCTCGGGTAATTCACCACTCATCGATGCTGGGTTCAATCAGCAATGCAGAGAATGCATGGGATGAAGTTGCAACCTTTATGGCCATAGGTTACTCGACATCAAAGGCCGGGCTTAACATGCTGACGGTGATGCAATCCAAGATGCTCGCAAGCAAGGGTATTGCAGTAGCCGCCGCTCATCCCGGATGGGTGAAGACGGATCTCGGAACCCAAGCAGCCCCGATGGAGGTCGACGAAGGCGCTAGGACGGTCGTCGATCTCGTGACCATCGCCCGAAACCGTTTCCCCCACGGACAGCTGCGGCACAATGGGGAACGCATGCCCTGGTGAGTCTATGGCAAGTAACTTTCTACTGGGAATCTGCTTTGACTTGAGCGCCTGTGAAAAAGCGGCTGGCCAGACGCGAGCACGGGAAGAAGAGGTTTGAAACCGAATGAACCCAAGAAGCCGAACAAGGCGGTGGACTCAACGGCTACCCGCGTCACGCTCCGTGCTTGGTCGCTTCGCTCCCGGCACGGATCGCGCCACGGGCAGCCGTTAGTCACCTTGGACGTTAGGCGCAGAAGTATTGCGTCAAGCGCGAAATCCGATATTCTTTTCGTGTGCCCACATCACTCCGAATCGGACCGTATCGGTTCTTTTTCTACGCGAACGACCGCGATGAACCCGCGCACGTTCATGTTCAACGCGAACGGAATACAGCGAAATTCTGGATTGATCCCGTCCGCATTGAGCGGAGCGGACGCTTTCGGGCACACGAACTACTTGAATTGCAGCGAATTATACGGAAGAATAAGACAATGCTACTGAAAGCTTGGGATGAATACTTTAACGCTTGAACCACCATCGGTCTGCATTCAGGACATCAAGGTCACCAGCTCAGCGCTGATGATTGAGCTGTCTGATGGGCGATCTATATCTGCTCCACTTGTCTGGTATCCTCGACTCCTCAACGCATCCACGAAAGAACGAAATCATTGGGAGTTGATTGGCGAGGGGCATGGAATTCACTGGCCAGATCTCGACGAAGATTTGAGCATGGAAGGAATCATCCAAGGAAGACCCTCATATGAGTCACAGAAATCCTTCCAGCGTTGGCTCGCCGAAAGAAAGACAAAAGGCCTAACGAGCCGGTGCAGCTAATCCCTGTGCCTGCGGCACTTCTGGCACGTCGGCTGCTGAGCAGCCTTTGGTGCCAGAAGCAAGCAGACCTGGCCGGGGACGTTCGGCAAGTGCCTTGCAACGTGAATTGCACTCTTTCCTTTGATGTAGCCCACGACGCTGGACACCGCCAGCTGCGACGGCACGCCGGGCCGGACGATCACGCGAGCTCGGGCAGAAGCTCCTCCGCCACGGGCGCGGCAATTTTTTTCGCCACAACCGTGTAGATCGCCGGGACCACAAAGAGGGTGAAAATCGTGCCGATGATCATGCCGGAGACGAGGACGATACCGATGCTGTTCCTCGCGCCCGCTCCCGGCCCGCTGGCGATGACGAGAGGAAAGTGGCCCATGACCGTGGCGGCGGTGGTCATGAGAATCGGGCGGAGCCGCGTCGCCGCCGCCTTCGTCACCGCAGCAAATTTGTCGAGCCCGGTCCGCTGGAGGACGTTCGCAAACTCGACGATCAGGATCCCGTTTTTCGCAATGAGGCCCACAAGGGTCACCAGGCCGACCTGGCTGTAGATGTTGATCGTGGTCAGGCCGAGGAACGTGAAGAGCATGGCTCCCGACAGCGCGAGAGGCACCGAACCGAACAGGATGATGAACGGATCGCGGAAGCTTTCAAACTGCGCGGCGAGCACGAGGAAGATCAACAGAAACGAGAGCCCCATCGTGAGCACCAGCTTGTTGCCCTCCTTGCGGAGCTGCCTCGACTGGCCGGCGTGGTCGATGCTGAATCCGGCAGGCAGGATTTTCTCCGCCTCGTCCTCCAGCACCTTGAGCGCGGCGTCCAGCGGGACCCCGGGCGGTATCGCACCCTGGATGGTGGCCGAGTTGAGCTGCTGGAACCGCCGGATGTCGCGCGGCTCGGTCGTCGTGTTCAGTGTCGCAAATGTCGAGAGCTTGACGAGCTTCCCGTCGGTGGCGCGGACGTAGAGGTTCTTGAGCTGGTCGGTGGTGAGCCGCTCGCTCCGCTTGACCTGGGGGATCACCTTGTAGCTTCGGCCCTGGATGCTGAACCGGTTCACATAGTCGCCCCCGAGCAGTGTGGTGAGGTCGGCTCCGATCCTTCTCAGGTCCAGCCCCTGCGAAGCCACCTTGTCGCGGTTGAAAACCACCTCGGTCTGCGGCTGGTCGAACTTCAGATCCGTGTCGGCATACATGAACATGCCGCTCGCAAAAGCTTTTTGGACGAGCTTCTGCGCGAACTCAACGATCTCGCGGGGCTCGGCAGTCGAGGCGATCACTAACTCGACATCGAAGTTGCTTCCGCCAGGCAGCGGAGGGGGGGTCACGGGAATAATGCGGACACCCGGAACCTTCGCGGCGACCGGGAAAAGCGCGGCGGCGATCTCCTCGGTTGTCCGCGTGCGCTCGCTCCACGGCTTGGTGACCAGCCCGGAAAAGCCAAAGGTGGGGCCGATCACCTGGAACGTCGCGGAACATTCGGGCTGGGACTGGAACACCCCGTTGAGGCGCTTCGCGAAAAGGGAGGTCTGGTCGAGCGTGGCGTTCGGAGGTGCCTGGACAATCCCGAAAACGACACCCTGGTCCTCCTTGGGAGCAAGCTCCTTCATGCTGAACATCCAGAAAGGCAGGATGAGAAAGACCACCGACCCGGCGATGAACATCACGATCCAGCGGCTGGACAGCGTCACCGCGAGCAGCGCGGTGTATTCTCTTCGCAGCCAGTCAAAGCGACGGTTGATCCAGCCCGCGAACCCGCGCTCGTCGTCGCCGGGCCGGAGCAGCTTCGACGACATCATCGGTGAAAGCGTGAGGGCCACCACGCCGGACACCAACACGGCGCCGGCCAGGGTGAATGCGAATTCGCGGAAGAGCGCGCCGGTGAGGCCGCCCTGGATTCCGATCGGAGTGTAGACCGCGGCGAGCGTGATCGTCATGGCGATGATCGGACCGACCAGCTCGCGAGCGCCCAGGAGAGCCGCCTTCAGCGGCCCCTGACCCTCCTGCATGTGGCGCTCCACATTTTCCACCACGACGATCGCGTCATCGACGACCAGACCCACAGACAGCACGATGGCCAGGAGCGTCAGTAGATTGATCGTGAAGCCGAAGAGCATCATCAGCAGGACCGCCCCGACGAGCGATATCGGAATCGCCGTAATCGGGACCAGGACCGCGCGCCACGAGCCCATGAAAAGGTAGATCACCAGCATCACGATGATCAGCGTCTCGATCAGCGTCTTGATGACCTCGTGGATCGCATCGTTGATGTAGACCGTCGAGTCGTAGGGGATGCCGAGGTTGATTCCTGTGGGCAACGCCTTTTCAATTCCGGGCATGACCTCGCGGACCGCCCGGACCACGTCCAGCGAGTTCGCGGTCGGAAGGACCCAGAGCCCCATAAACGTGGCCGTCTGGCCGTTGAAGCTCACTTCCTCGTTGTAGTTTTCCGCGCCCAGGACGACGTCGGCGATCTCGCCCAGTCGCACGATCGTTCCATCGGCCTGCTTGATCGCGAGCTGGCGGAATTCCTCCGCCGTGCGGAGGTTGGTGTTCGCAACGAGGTTCACCGAGATCATCGAGCCCTTCGTCGCACCCACTGCGGCGAGGTAGTTGTTCGCCTGAAGCGCCTCGCGCACGTCGGTCGGGGAAATGTTCAACGCGGCCATCCGCTCGGGCTTGAGCCAGATCCGCATCGCAAACGTCCGGTCGCCGAGGATCTCCGCCCGCTGCACCCCGCTGATGGCCGAAAGCTTCGGCTGAACGACGCGGGTCAGGTAATCAGTGATCTGGTTTTCGTCGAGCTCGTCGGAGTAAAACCCGAGATACATGGCTGCGAACTCGTTGTCCGCGGTCTCCAGCTCGATGACCGGTGCCTCCGCCTCGGGGGGAAGGTCGTTCCGGACCTGGGCGACTTTCGCCTGCACCTGAGTGAGCGCGGCATTCGCATCGTAGTTGAGCTTCAGATGGATCTTGATCGTGCTCAGCCCCTGGGCGCTGATCGAGTCGATGTAGTCGATGCCGTCCGCGCTCGCGATCACCCGCTCCAGGGGGGTTGTGATATAGCCGCGCACCAGGTCCGCACTCGCCCCGATATACGCAGTGTTCACCGTGATGACCGCCACATCGCTGCGCGGATACTGGCGGACAGTGAGAATGTTGATCGCCACGAGCCCGCCGAGAAGGATCAGCAGGTTGATCACCAGAGCCAGCACCGGCCTGCGGATGAAGAGATCCGTGAACTTCATGTCACTGATCCTCAGGCTGAGGCGTGAGGCTCTCCGGCGGGCGGACTTCGTTGTTGACCTCGACGGCGGCGTTCGGACGCAGCTTGAAAACCCCGGACGTCACAACCTCGTCGCCCGCCCCGATCCCCGACAATACCTCCACCAGATCCCCCCGGCCCTCGCCCAGCTTCACAAAATGCTGCGCGACCCCGCGGTAGCCCTTGCCGGTTTTCGGATCCTTCATGTCTTGAACAACGAAAACCGAGTCGCCATAGGGCGCGTAGCTGACGGAGGTTGCGGGAATCGCAAGCACCGGCTTCTCCACTGGCAAGACCACCTCCACGCCGACAAACATCCCGGGCCGCAGCAAACCATCCGGATTCTCGAGCGTCCCCTGCACCAGAAAATTCCGCGTCGCCTCGTCCACAACCGAATCGACCGCCGTGATTTTTCCCTCAAATACCCGGCCGTCCGCACCGCTCGAAGTCACCCGCACGACACTGCCCGCCGATATATCCGCCAGGTTCTGCTGCGGAATGCTGAAATTCACAAAAATCGGGCTCATCGACTGGAGGGGCACGATCGGATCACCGGGCTGAAGATACTCGCCGGCATTCACTTTCCGGATCCCCGCGACCCCGTCAAAGGGCGCCCGGATCGTCTTCTTCTCAATGACCGCCCTGATCTCCTCGCACTTGGCCCGCGCCGCGAGGAACTCCGCAGCCGTCTGGTCGTAGTCGGATTGCGACGATACCCGCTTGCTCAGCAGCCCCTGAAGCCGCTGCAGGTTGAGCTCCGCCAGTCGCTGCCTGGCCTCCGCAGCGCGCAACTGCGCCTGCTCTTCCGTGACATCCTGCTGGACGAGCAGATGCCCCTTTTTCACCCGCACCCCGGATTCAAAACCGATCGACTCGACATCCCCGGCCAGATCCGCCCGGATCAGCAGACCGTCAACGGGCTTCAATGACCCCACGGAGGACAACCCCCCCGGCCATTTTTGATCCGCTGCCACAAACGTCGTCACCGCCTCGGGCGGCATCGAAAACCCCATGTGCGCAGCCATCGCAGACCTGACCTGGTTGTATTTCACCACCCCAAGCACCGCCACCACCGCCAGGACTACGAAAATGGCTCCCGCCCATTTGTAGATGCCTCTCACCCCCGGGCCGGATTCCTTGTGCTTTTCCAATGTCATAGCCTTTTTATTAATTAACTCTTCTGATTGTTAATTGGGTTAAGTATTTTATTTTGGGTCCTTGTCAAGGCTTTCGGTGTGAAAGTTTATTTGCAGGAAATCGTGGGGAACTGTTCACTTTTCCGTTGAGTTTCCATCCGGCAAGTGGCAATTTTGATCTAATGAAAACTTTCATCGTAAGAACCCTGTCATTCTTGGCGGCGTGTGTGATCGGGACTCCCCAGCTCATCGCGGCAGAAGCTGTAGAAGGTAATGTCCGCGTTTTGAAGGTCCAAGGATCGGTCATGATCACCGATTCCGGTAAGCCGGCCGAACCTCTGAAAGAAGGCATATTTATCCACCAGAATGATTTGATTAAAACCGGGCCTGACTCACAGGCGTGGCTCCTTTTCTCCAACGGAACCACTATCACGGTCCAACCGAATACTTCTTTCTCGGTGGAAAAGTTTCTCCAAACCCCTTTCGATTCGACAAAGGTAGACTTCACGAAACTCAAAGCCGAACCCTCCGTTTCCCAAACGAAGATTTCCGTCACAGAAGGCAGCATCGTCGGCGACGTTTGCAAACTGAACAAGGGGTCCACCTTTAAAATCGGAACCCCGGTCGGCGTCGCCGGAATCCGTGGCACACTCATCCAGGTAACCGTGAATACCACAGCCGGGGGACAGGTCAGCGTCACCCTGAACCTGCCGGAAGGCATTTCGGATTTTGCTGCGACCAACGGCCAACAAGTCACGCTGACGAATGGGCAAACGGTCACAGTCAGCAGCGATCCCGTCACGGGCACGATGTCAATCAGTGGTGTCAGTCCTTTGAACGCACAGACAATCCAGCAGATTCAGGCGCTGGCTCAAGAGGTGGCAGCGGCCATTCCTGCCGAAGGCGCCTTCGAAGGCGTTGGGGAGAGCGCTCCCGAGCAAATGGGCACCGGCGAAGTGACCGATCAAACCACTGGAGAAATGACCGGCGATCAGGGAACGGGTGACGTCGGAACAGCCACTCCGGGTGGCGGAACCGGAGGAGGAGGAGGCGGCGGCGGCGGAAGCGGTGGTGGTGGCGGATCAGCCACGCCGACGCCGACGCCGACCCCAACACCGACTCCCACACCAACGCCCACGCCCAATCCTCCCCCGTCGTAGGACGGGGGCGCATGCCAGACGCGGTTGGCTGGGATGTTCCCGGCCTCGCAAGCGGTTTCCGCGATGAAGAAAAATTGGAAACTCTGGGCCCTGTGCGTATTGATCTGCCTCGTCTGGGTCGGGCTCTCTCAAGTTCCGGTGATTCCTTGGAAGGGCTCCGCTGTTTTTCTGGGGCTGGATGGAGCCCTTTCTTTTCTTGAGGAGAAAACAGTTGATGCGCGATTGGAGGTTCGCGGCCCGGTCCCCTGTCCGGTCAAACTGTGCTACGTCAACGTTGATACCGATTCGATCAACTCACTTGGCAATTTCCCTTGGAGCCGCGCGATTTTCGCCCGGGTGCTCGACGCCCTGTTCGAGCGGGGAAATGTCCGGGCCGTGGGAATGGATTTTGTTTTCAGCAGCTCAGGGCTGCCCCAACTCGGCCACGAGGAGGCGCAAGCAGGCAATTTGGAATTGGGCAGAAGCGTCCAAAAGAACAGGAATGTGGTTCTGGCCGCAACCTATGGCACGCAATCCGGGGTGCTGGGAAAGGCGAACCGTTCCTTTCCGTTCCTTTTCGACAGTCGAACAGAATTATCCGAGACCGACCTGCCCGAACTTCCGGGGTTTCCAGTTGTCGGCCCCGCATGGGGGCATGTCGGGCTGATCGATGCCGACGGGACGAAACTGCGGTGGATGCCCGCCTTCGCCCCCACCGAGTTCAAGACCTACTTCACCATGGCGCTTCAGCTCGCCCGTCTCTACTACGGACTGGATGAGTCGGGGATTCAAATCGAACCGGATCGCATTCTCCTGAAAAACAGCAACGGGGAGAGACTCGCAGGGATTCCATTGAAACTCCGGCAAATTGTCGAACCCAACTGGTTCTCGGCGTGGGATTCGAAGGAAAACCCGACGGCCGGCGTGGTATCGGTCCTGGAATTCGACCGTCTCGCCCGGGAGGGAACGGATCAGGAAAAGCAGCAGGCGGCGGAATTTTTCGGATTTTTCCGGGATGCGGTCGTCCTGATCGGCCCGACCGATCCCCTTCTTCAGGATATCTCGCCATCTCCGATGAGCGGCTCGCAGCCTGTCCCGCGTGTTTCCATTCACGGAAATCTCTTCAAGACGATCGTGTCCGGGCAAAACATCATCCGACCGCCGGCCTGGGTGAACAGCCTGCTCATTCTGGGAATCGGGCTTGGGGCTGCATTCCTCAGCGTGCTTCGCAACCAGCTCGCCGGTCCGGGCAAACTTTTTGCCGCCCTGCTGGCGATCGGGTATGTCGTGGCGGCATTCTTGCTCTTTTCCCATCAGCGGGTTCTCCTGCCAGTGGTCGCGCCCCTCGGTGCCGCCCTCTCCTGCACGTTCCTTGCTGTCCTTCGCCAGTTGACCATTGAGGACCAGCAAAGACGCCGGATCAAACAGTTGTTCGGATCCTATGTCTCCTCCACGGTGGTCAACGAAATGGTGGAGAGGAATGCCCCTCCCCAAACCGGTGGTGCCGAGGTGGAAATTACCGCGTTTTTCAGCGATATCGTCTCGTTTTCCCCCCTCTCCGAACAGCTCTCCGCGGCGGACCTCGTCCGGCTGATGTGCCACTACCTCGGCGAATGCACAGCGGCAGTTATCGAGCAGGAAGGGACGCTGGACAAGTATGTGGGCGACGCCATCATCGCCATGTTCGGAACCCCGCTCGTCTGCAAGGACCATGCAGCCGCCGCCTGCCGTGCCGCGATCGGGCTGCAGTCTGCACAAGCCCGGCTCCGCGGGCAGTGGAAAGCGGAAGACAGGTGGCCGGATGCCGCCCTGCGGATGCAGACGCGCGTCGGGCTTCACACCGGCCTGGCGGTCGTTGGCAACATCGGCTCGGAGCTCCGCTTCAACTACACCATGATGGGCGACACCGTGAATCTCGCCCAGAGAATCGAGTCGGCCGCCTCGCACTACGGAGTCAGCATCCTGGTATCCGGAGACACTCATGCTGCAGCTTCCGCATCCGACCCCTCTCTCGTGTTCGTTGCGCTGGACAGGGTCCTTGTGCCCGGACGCACCCAGCCGGTGGAACTTTTTGAACTGCTGGGCGCCGGAGAAGAAATCCGCAAAGGCCACGGCGGATCCATCGAACTCTACAATCAGGCCCGCAAGCTTTACATGGCGGGATCCTGGAGCGCAGCGCGCGAAGCATTTTTGCTTGCCGATAACGCCAGCCTCTCCCGGCGCACAAAATCTCCTGCATCCGTCATGGCGGCACGGTGCGAAAAATTCGCTTCCCGCCCGCCGGCAATAAATCTCGCCTTCCCGCTGACCAAGGAATCGAATTCCATTTGACAGGCCGGAATTTTCGCCGAGATTTTCCCCGCCATGAAAAAACTCGTATTATCAGCAGCATTGGTTGTCGCGTTCACCGTATCGTCCGCCCTGGCGGGATCCTGCCCGGGAAGCGGCGGATGCGGAGACAAAGACAAAGGTGACAAGAAGAAAGACGGCAGCACGAACCAGACCCTCTCGGTTCGCGTCGCCCTCTGATCTCCGGATCGCCAAACTTCAAAAAGCGCGGAGTCGGGCTCTCCCGGTTCCGCGCTTTTTCGTTTCCAGGAGACTTCTTGCCACAGATGGCATGGGGACCGCTGGAAATGAGCCGAAGGAATCACGGGGCAGATTCATTTCCTTTGGGTCTGATACCCCGAAGCTTGCCTCGGCTTTATTGCTGGAGGGACGACCGCGGTGTCGTCCGTGGATGGCAACGGACCGGACAGCGGCAGTCCCTCCAAATGCCCCGGGGTTCTTCACTCCTTCGCGATGCCTCCTCTGCTTGCGCTTGGCCTCACAAAAGGGCCCCCGGATTGAAGTTTCCCTGCAGCTCGGCTCGGTGAAGCGACGGTATCAGGTGGAAAATCAAACGCTTGGGCCTCCCGGACAAGCATCGCCACTTTTCTTTCCGTCCCCCACCGGTATCCCTGCACAACTCCGGTCTCGCGGATGACCCTGTGGCAGGGAATCAAATACGCCACGGGGTTGGCCCCGCAGGCCGATCCCACTGCGCGCGAGGCACCGGGGGTGCCAACCGCCGCCGCGATGCGGGAATAGCTTGCCAGCGACCCCCTTGGAATTTGCAGCAACGCCCGCCATACCTTCGATTGGAATCTGCTCGCGGACACAAAGACCCGGATCTCCCGTCCCGTCCCGTTCTTGAAAATTCCCGCCGCCTGTTGGGCGGCAGCGCGGTCGCTCCTGTTGAGGACCGCCTGCCTCCAGCTCCGCCCCAGGCTTTCGGGAAAATCCACCGCATCATCATGAAATGCGAGGTGACAGATCCCCCGGGGATTCCATCCGATGCTGCACAGGCCGAACGGACTCTCGGAAAATCCCCACGTCACGGCCACCCCCTCCCCGCCCGACTTCAGTTCCCCCGGCGAAGCAGCCTCCAGATTCACCGTGAGATCATGCAGCCGCCCCGGGCCTGACAAACCGGCATCCAAGGAAGCATCAAGCACACTCGCCGGATCGCGCAGTCGGCTCTTCGCATATTCCACGGTCAGGCACTGAAGAAAGTCTTTTGGAGTGACTCCTGCCCAGCGGAGAAAGAGCCGGTGAAACCGCGACTCGCTCAACCCGGCAACGACCGCCATCCGGGCGACGGACGGCTGAGCCTCACGATTCGCATCGAGAAAGCGGATCACGCACGCGATCTTCTCGTAGTCACTCATAATGCGGGAAAATATACTTCTCTGGATTGTCCGCCACCCGATTCCTGCTCCATTCCATGCCGCCCGGATTCACCGCAATTACCTCATGCGGTTCCAGGCATCCGAGGAATACTTTTCCTGCTCAATCTGGCAGGCAAGGCCCGCAAACTCAGGCGGGGGAACAAACATCCGGATCGAAGAGGCCAGCGACCCCGCCAGTGCGGGCGTAGGAATATCCAAATGGATCGACCCCTGGTAGAGAATCCCGATTTTCGCGCGGCGAAGGGCTCCACCACAAATTTTCCTCCTTTCCCAGAGAATATCCGAAAGCGCCGGACTCTCGAAACACGCGGCTCCCGGACGGCAATCCTCCCTGAGAGCCAGGCGGGCCGCAGGTGCAGCCGGGAGGATCGACTGCAGGAATAATTCGTGGATTCTCCGATACACTACTTCCGCACGCGTCGTGGCAAACCCGGCCGCGTGAGGAATCGCCAGGGCGACGGTCAGATCATGTCCGTGAAAAACCGTCCCACCCCCGGTCCAGCGACGCACGGCGGCAAGCGCTCCCGCTGACCTCAGGACCTCGTCAAACCGCTGGGCATATCCGAATGTCACAGCCGGGTGGTCCCACCGGTAAAAGCGGATAACGGGCTCCCTTGAGATCCGGAGGAGCGCCTCGTCAACCGCCATGTGAGCGGCCGGTTTTCGCAGGGAGTGATCCTCCCAAATCTGCAAAACAGGAAACATGATGTCTCACGATGGCCAAGCGGATCGGATAAATCCACTCCTTCTGCTTGTCGCCATCCAATTGCAGTGGTTAGCTGGGGGGAACGATATGGCAAAGCAGGCACTCGGCAAGGGACTCAGCGCATTGATCAACACGCGCGTGGTCAACCCCACCCCGGCGGAAGAGCTGGGCGAGCGCGTTCAGTTGCTGGCACTGGACAAGATCCTCCCCAGCCCGCTGCAGCCGCGCGTCGATTTTCCCACCGACCACCTCCATGAGCTGGTCGAAAGCATCCGGGAGCGCGGGATCATCCAGCCTCTCATCGTGCGGAAGGTGAACGGGAAGTTCGAGCTCATCGCCGGCGAGCGGCGCTGGCGCGCGGCGAAAGAACTGTCCCTCACGGAAGCCCCCGCGATCGTGCGCGAGGCGACCGACCGGGAGGTCCTGGAACTTGCGCTCATCGAAAACCTCCAGCGCGAGGGGCTCAATCCAATCGAGGAGGCGACCGCCTACCAGCGGCTCTCCGGGGAATACGGGCTCACGCAGGAGGACATCGCTAAACGTGTCGGAAAAAGCCGCGCCTCGGTCGCCAATGCGATGCGCCTTCTCGACCTCGCCCCGGATGTTCAATCGCTCCTGAAACACGAACAGATTTCCGTGGGCCATGCGAAGGTTCTCCTCTCGCTCAAATCCCATGACGAACAAAAGTGGCTGGCCGACCAGATCATCCGCCTGAGCGCCTCGGTCCGCGTCGCCGAGAAGCTGGCTGCCCAGCACCTGGCCGCAACAGGAAAAGCGGGCAGGTCCCGGACAAAATCCTCCGCAGCCGAGCTCGCCCCGGCCATCAAGCGGGTGGAAAACCTTTTGACCCACCGCCTGTCCACGCGGGTCGTCATCCATCACGGCGAAAAAAAGGGCTCGATCCACATCGAATACTACGGGGGCGACGATCTTAACAGGATCCTCACCACCCTCGGAATGGCGGAGGAATAGGATGGCACACAGGATCGCGGACTCCCTTCTGAGGATGATCGATTCGGATTACTTTCCCGAAGGCGCTGATGCCGTGCGAAGCAAGCCGGAGAAGTTTGAATTTTCCCGGAGCATCCCGTTCATCATCCTGCATATCGGCTGCCTCGGGGTGATCTGGACCGGCTGGAGCTGGCCCGCCGTCGCGACCGCCGTCGCGCTCTATTTCATCAGGATGTTTGCGATCACCGGGCTCTACCACCGGTATTTCTGCCACCGCGCGTATAAGACATCGCGGGCCGTCCAGTTCCTGTTCGGCCTTCTCGGTCTCACTGCCGTGCAGCGCGGGCCGCTCTGGTGGGCGTCAGTCCACCGCCACCACCACGCGCATTCGGACGAGAACTCGGATGCGCACTCGCCGGTCTGCAAGGGATTTATCTGGTCGCACATCGGCTGGCTTACCAGCAGCCGGAACTTTCCCACGGACTACAAAATGGTTCGTGACCTTCAAAAATTTCCCGAACTGGTTTTTCTCAACCGCTTCGACCTCATCGGCCCACTGCTGCTTCTGGGATTTCTGACGGCATGGGGAGCGATCCTGCAGGCGGCGTCTCCGGGGCTGGGCACCGGGCCCTGGCAGATGATCGTCTGGGGTTTTTTTATCAGCACCACCGTCCTCTTCCATGCGACGTGTGCGGTGAACTCGTTCGCCCACACGCTCGGCAGCAAGCGCTTTCCGACCGGTGACGAAAGCCGCAACAGCCTTGTCCTCGCGCTTTTCACCCTCGGGGAAGGCTGGCACAACAACCACCACCACTATCAGGCATCCGCCCGGCAGGGATTCTACTGGTGGGAAATTGACATCTCCTACTACGTCATCCGTCTCATGGGGGCGCTCGGGATCGTCTGGGAAATCAAGGAGGTTCCGCAGAAGGTTCTGGCCTCCGCCCCGGGTGGAAAAATGCCCGGGCGGTGAAGGAGCGGATCGCGATCATCGGAACCGGGGTGGCCGGGCTCGGGTGTGCTTGGCAGCTCCGCAACGATGCCGACATCACGCTCATCGAGCGGGAATCGAAGCCGGGCGGACACTCGAATACCGTCTTCGTCGAGGAGGACGGGAAATCCCTTCCGATCGACACAGGGTTCATCGTTTTCAACCACTCGACTTATCCGAACCTTGTCAGGCTCTTCGAGGAGCTCGGCGTCGACACGAAACCCTCGGAGATGTCGTTCAGCGTCCAGCACCTCCCCTCCGGCCTCGAATACAACGGCATGGGCCCCGACAAGGTTTTTGCGCAGCGGAGAAACCTCCTCCGCCCGCGCTTTTACCGCCTTCTCTTCCAAATCCTGAAATTCTTCCGCGTGGCTCAGGACGCCCTGGCTGACCCGGCAACCGGGCCGCTCAGCCTCGCTGAGTTCGCTCGCAAGCACCGGCTCGGACAGGACTTTCTGGATTTCTATCTTGTCCCGATGAGCTCGGCCGTCTGGTCAACCGATCCCCTGCGGATCCTCGACTTCCCGGCCCTGAGCCTTCTCAAGTTTTTTCAAAACCACGGTTTTCTCGGAGTCAGCACCCACCACCCCTGGTTCACTGTCGAAGGGGGGGCAAAATCTTACGTCGATAAAATCCTGGCAGCGGTGAATCCGGTCCGCCTCCCGGCCAGGGTCATCGGGGTTTCGGAATCCCCCGGGGGAGCCACCGTTCGGACGGTGGATGGCAGTCAGGAGGTTTTCGACCGGGTGATTATTGCCGCCCATGCAGATGAGGCCTTGGAAATGCTCGATTCCCCGGATGAGCCTCAGAGGCGGCTGCTTTCCCCCTTCGGGTATCAGAGGAACCCCGCCACCTTGCACACCGACGAGTCCGTGATGCCCCGGCGCAAGAGAGCCTGGGCGTCCTGGAATTACCGTTTGGAATCTGATCCCGCCGGACGGATCCAGGCAACCACCCACTACTGGATGAATGCCCTCCAGGGGATCTCAAAAAACAAGAATTATTTTGTCTCGATCAATGCCGGGGGTCAGATTCCGGATGAGAAGATCCTCTACTCAACGGTCTATATGCACCCCGTGTTCACACTCGAGGCGATGCGCGCCCAGGCGGATCTTCCTTTGTTGAATACCCGATCCCCCGACCAGCGCGTCTTTTTCTGCGGGAGCTACTTCGCCCATGGGTTTCACGAGGACGCCTATTCCTCAGCGGTCCATCTTGCTCCAATCCTCCAGTCGATCCTCCGCAAGAAACTCTGATTGCCTCAAAATAGAAATGATGTTCAACAATGCTTGTCCCGCCCGGGACAAGCATTGTTGAAGCGCCCAGGCCGTTTCATCGGCGAAAATCGCGGCTGAATATTTCAAGGACGGGCAATGGGTGTTTCTCCAGGGATACAGTAGATTTCTCCGGGAAAGCTTCGCCTCATTGTGGGACCGGCGCCGTCCGGCCCGTTGCTTCTCCCCACCGACGTCGCCCTGGCGATCAAGCCGGATCAAACACCGGGAGATCATTTCGCTTTCAAGGACCGCCTCGTTACCGGAAAAGGTCGTAAACCGGAGACCCCAGCGACGTGTTGTCCGGCCGGGCATAGACGGCCTGGGCTGCGGTGATATGGCGCGTGCCGAATGCCGCCTCGCAATAGCAGAAATAATAGCGCCATTTCCGGATGAAGACCTCGTCGAACCCCATCGCCCGGATCTCATCGAGCCGGCTCTCAAAATTCTCCCGCCAGATCCGGAGCGTCCGGGCGTAGTGCGGCGCCATGTCCTCGTAATCGAGAAGGTTCAGATCGCCCGAGGCCATCAGAGCCTCGGTGATGCGGGCATTGCACATCAGGAGCGACCCGGGAAAAATGTGCTTCTGAATGAAGTCCACCCCGTCCCGAAGAACCCGGTATTGACGGTCTGGGCATAGGATCGCCTGGATGGCAAGAAGGCCGTGCGGTTTGAGAACCTCATGGATTTTTGCAAAATAGCGGTCCACGTAGCGGTCGCCCACTGCCTCGAGCATCTCAATGGAGACCACCTTGTCGAACCGACCTCGGATCGTGCGGTAATCGCAAAGGAGAACCTCGATGCGGTCGCTGAGTCCGGCATCCCGGATGCGTGCCGTGGCCTCGGCGAACTGCTCCTCGGAAATGGTGACGGTGGTGATTTTGCAGTGGTAATGCCGGGCGGCATGGATGCTGAACCCTCCCCACCCGCTTCCGATCTCAAGAACCTCATCCGATGGCGCAAGGTGGAGCTTGCGGCAGAGAACGTCATATTTCCGGACCTGCGCCGCCTCAAGGGTTGTCTCCGGCGCATCGAAATACCCGCTGGAGTAGGTCATCGTGGAATCGAGCCACAGGCGGAAGAAGTCGTTCCCGAGGTCGTAGTGGTCGCGGATGTTGTCCCGGCTTTTTTCCAGGCTGTTCGGACGGCGCCTGTGAATCGCCCGGTTGATGATGTTGAGGATGTTAAAAACCCCGGTGCCGCCGGACTGCGGTTTTTCGATGGCATCCGAGTCGCCGGAATTCAGAATAAACCAGGCGATGACCTTTGTGAGATCCGGAGTTTCCCACTCGCCGGCCATGTAGCTTTCCGAAAAGCCGATGGCTCCAAACAGGACGCTGCGGCGGAAAAAATCCTCCTTTCGAATCCGGATCTCCGCTTCGATCCCCTCGTAGAGCCCGCCATAGGTCCGGCGCTTGGAATCCGGCAGCACCACCCCGAGAGTGCCATGCTTGAGCTTTGAAAAGCTGCGGAGGACGAGTCGGCGGAAAATCATTTTGTTGCCGCAGTGTCAGGCGGAGAGATCGAGAAGGATTTTTCCGCCGCGTTGATCCTGCTGCGCCGCAAGGACCGCCTCGACAACCCGGCCCAGAGGGAAAGAAGCATGGACCGGCGTGAAGAGCGTCCCTCTCCCAAGGTGCCCGGCAAGCGCAGTGTAGGTTTCGCGACGGACGGATTCCTTCGCATTCTCACGCCATCGCTTGAGCCAGAAGCCCTGGAATTTCAGCCCCTGAAAAATCAGAAGTCCATTGGGAATCTTGAGTGCCTGCTTGCTCATCGCGCCGTAGGTCACCATCGTGGAGCCGGACGCGAGCGAGTTGGCCAGGTTGAGAGCGCTCGGTCCCCCGACCGCATTCAGCGCCAGCTTCGGCCTGGCCCCGCCGCAGAGGTTCCTCCATTCCTTGCGAAGGTCGCATTCCTCAGTCACCACCGCATCGGCCCCGGCGGCCTGAAGCTCCCCGGCGAGCGACTCCCTGCGGACAACATTCAAGCTTTTCCACCCGAGCGCCCGGGCAAGTTGGATGACACTGCGGCCGACCCCGGAATTCGCAGCATTTTGAACGATCCAGTCGCCGGGTTCGAGCTTCACGAAATCGTGCAGCATCCGCCATGCCGTGGCGGGATTCACCGTCAGCATGGCAGACTGAAACCGATCCAACTCACCGGGCAGCACAATCACCGAACCGGCCGGAACGACCATCCGCTCACACCACGTTCCAAATGTCATTGGTAGGACCATCTGCCCCGCTTCGAGCCCCTGAACTCCGGAACCGAGCGCCAGGATCCGTCCGACCCCTTCGTTGCCGATCGTGGCCGGCAACTTCGGCAGATCCCCGTAGGTGCCTTCGATGACGTTGATGTCCGCCGGATTCACGGGAGCCGCCAGCATCCCGATCAACACTTCCCCGGGTCCGGGATCAGGAACAGAAACTTCGGCGGTCGTCAGGGATTCCTGCGGTGCTCCAAAACTGTTCAGGCATGAGGCGAGTGGCATAAGGGCCATTCTGCCCGCAGATGCGGAGCAAGTCGAACCGATTATTGAACCCATGCATATTCCAGCATTGAGGCAATGCGCCCGCCCTCACCAAAATACCGCTCGATCAGGTGGAGTGAAAGGTCGAGGCCTGGGGTGGACCCCGTTTTCGAACCAGCAGGAGCTTAAAATAAGCTATGGAATGCGGGTGTGATTGGGACTCTACGTGTTGGTTGTGGAGGCATCAACCTCCGATTGGAATAGATCTCCGATTTTT
>Ga0247843_1005552_pt1 | contig 17415 bp, 24 predicted proteins | sample LaCruzMarch2017__FD_192420 | JGI IMG/M metagenome (GOLD analysis project Ga0247843, IMG submission 192420) | Freshwater microbial communities from meromictic Lake La Cruz, Castile-La Mancha, Spain - LaCruzMarch2017_8m | ecosystem: Environmental > Aquatic > Freshwater > Lake | place: Spain... | reverse complement strand
AAAGGCTGCTTCAGGTCGCCCAGAACTTATGGGTATCACTAAGGCATCTCTTGCAACTGAGTCATGGTTGTCAGCGGCTTCATTCCAGGAAACAACTCGTGTACTTACAGATGCAGCACTTTCAGAGAAGAGCGATCCATTGCTCGGTCTGAAGGAGAATGTCATCATCGGTAAGTTGATTCCTGCTGGTACTGGTCTTGCTCGTTACCGCAACATTCGTGTTGAGCCAACTGAGGAAGCTAAGGCAGCGGTTTACGCAGCTTACGACGAGTACGACTTCACACCATTTGACCAACAAGGTTCTGGTGAGGCTGTTCGTCTCGATGAGGTTGAAGTACCTCGCTAAAAAGTATCAATTAACAAAAAGGGCTTCCATGCGGGAGCCCTTTTTGTTATAGAAAAACTATTTCTTTAAGTTAGCTAATCGATCCAAGATCGGTGGATGTGAGTAATGCACCGCTACGTACACTGGATGTGGATTCAGATTACTTAATGATTCAACTGATAACTTTTTCAGCGCTGAATACATATGGTCACGAGCACCGGGATATGTATCAATCGAATACTGATCCGCTTGATACTCATTGTGACGTGAGAATGAGTTATTAATCAGACCAAGCACCGTTGAAACCGGCGTAAAGAGCATGAAAAAGGCCAGTATTGAAAGGTGGAAACTTGGGATATCTGATCCAAGCGCCTTTGAAAGGTTGGGATTGCCCAGTAACCAGCCCATTAAAGCGAAGATAATCAGCGTCTGTACATTGCTAAATGCAAACATTGTGTACACATGCTTGCGCTTGTAGTGGCCCACTTCGTGCGCAAGTACTGCAACCGTTTCTTGGGTAGTTAACTTTGCGATCAAAGTGTCATAAAGACCAATGATCTTTACCTTGCCCATTCCAGAAAAGAATGCATTGAGCTTTGTAGAACGCTTAGAGGCATCCATTTCATACAGCTTTGAAAGTGGAAAACCTTGTGTTTGACAGTAATCCTCAACCGCTGTGCGCAATTCGCCTTCTGGGAGTGGCTTTAGCTTGTTAAACAACGGCAAGAAGATGCGAGTACCAAAAACAAACATGAATAAAGAGAAGACTGAAACTAATAACCAGCCGACTAACCAAAATGAACTTTGCAGCTCTTGGTACACAAGTGCAATCAAGTACAGAAGTGGAAGGCCAACTACAAGGGATAACAACAATCCTTTGATTGCATCTGCAACAAACAATTTCTTTGTAGTTTTGTTAAATCCGAATTTTTCTTCGACGACAAAAGTTGAGTAGTAACCAGATGGCAAGGCACCAATCATTGAAACAAGAATGAGAACTCCGATGAAGATCACTGTAATCAGTAATTGATTGTCGAAACGATCACGAATTTGTTGATCTAGCCAAGCAAACCAGCCAAGAATGATCGCTGAAAGCATCACCACGGTGCTTACAACTGAAGTGAAAAGTTCGACCTTGTACTTTGCTGTTCCATACTCCAATGATTTTGCATACTCTTCTGGGTTATAGATCTCGGCAGCGACGGGGGAGAGCAATTTGTCCTTGTTGCTTTCGTTGAGGTAATCAATTACCCGCCCTGCGGCGAAATCAATCAATATGAAGGTAACTATTCCAAGGAGTAAGAGTTCAGCTGTTGTCATGGCCCCACCCAATCACACAGCCCCAGGGATTACTCGCGCTGCGGGGCAAAAGGGGCGGAAATGAGGGAAAAAGGGGGTTTTGGGGGGTTTTGGGCCTCGGAAAGGCGACACGCCGAAGAGCAAATTTTGGCGAAATTGGCCTGATTTTTGGCCCCCGAGGAGTAAAACCCCGGATTTGCCTCGCGTGAGCCCACTGGGTTACCCTTCGCGTCTGCTCTTTTTTAGAGCTTCTTTGCCTGTGCTGTAACTAAGTTGAAAAACTTTATGCGGCACACATGTGGATTGGGTGCAACACACCCGACCGCGTGGGTCGGCAAATAAGCGTGAATAAAGATCAGTAACGAAGTTACGAATGGAGATGAAGTGCCAACAATTCAACAGCTAGTTCGTCGTGGTCGTGCAGAAAAGACTACGAAGACAAGCACACCTGCACTTAAGGGTTCACCACAACGACGCGGAGTTTGCACACGCGTGTACACAACGACCCCTAAGAAACCAAACTCTGCCCTTCGCAAGGTTGCACGTGTACGTCTTACTAGTGGCATGGAAGTCACTGCATACATTCCAGGTGAAGGTCACAACCTGCAAGAGCACTCCATTGTTCTTGTACGTGGTGGTCGTGTAAAAGATTTGCCTGGTGTTCGTTACAAGATCATTCGCGGATCACTAGATACACAAGGTGTTAAGAACCGTAAGCAATCACGTTCTCGTTACGGTACTAAGAGAGAGAAGAAGGCTAGCTAATGCCACGTAAAGGTCCTGTTGTTAAGTCACCAGTTGTTGCAGATCCTGTTTACAACTCTCCAGTTGTTACTGCGCTAATTAACCGCGTACTTCTACATGGAAAGCGTTCGACTGCTGAAGCAATCGTGTACAACGCACTAGAAGGAACTCGCGCAAAGACTCAGGTCGATCCGCTTATTACTTTGAAGCGCGCACTAGACAACATCAAGCCAGCCGTTGAAGTTCGTTCACGCCGTGTTGGTGGAGCTACTTACCAGGTGCCGGTTGAAGTTAAGGCAAGCCGTTCAACAACTTTGGCTCTACGTTGGTTAATTGATTACTCACGTTCACGCCGCGAAAAGTCAATGGCAGAGCGTTTAACAAATGAACTTATTGATGCAAGCAATGGTCTTGGTGCTGCTGTTAAGCGTCGCGAAGATACACACAAAATGGCGGAAGCAAACAAGGCGTTTGCTCACTACCGCTGGTAATTGACAGAGTTTTAGACAAGACGAGAAGAGGAATATAAGTGTCAACAGTAGAAAAGATCGATCTAGCTACGGTTCGCAACATTGGAATCATGGCTCACATCGACGCGGGAAAAACCACGACTACTGAGCGCATCCTTTTCTACACCGGTATCAACTACAAGATCGGTGAAGTTCACGAAGGTGCTGCAACCATGGACTGGATGGAGCAGGAGCAAGAGCGTGGCATCACGATCACTTCAGCTGCAACTACATGTATGTGGGACAAGCACCTGATTAACATTATTGATACACCAGGCCACGTTGACTTTACTGTTGAGGTAGAGCGTTCACTCCGTGTTCTCGATGGCGCTGTTGCAGTGTTCGACGGTGTAGCTGGTGTTGAGCCACAGTCTGAGACTGTATGGCGACAAGCAGATCGCTACTCAGTTCCACGTATTTGTTTTGTTAACAAGCTAGACCGTACAGGTGCATCATTCGACAAGTGCGTTGGCATGATCAAGGATCGCCTCAATGCAGTTGCTCTAGTTCTACAACTTCCAATCGGTGCAGAGTCTGATTTCCTTGGAGTTGTCGATCTGATCGCAATGAAGGCTCTTACCTGGCGTGGAGAAACACAAAAGGGTGAAGATTACGCAGTCGAAGAGATTCCAGCTGACATGGTTGAAGCTTCAAAGGCAGCTCGCGCAGAGATGCTCGAGACGCTTGCTGAAAATGATGATCAGTTGATGGAGAAGTTCCTTGAAGGAATTGAATTAACAGATGAAGAAATCATCGCAGGAATTCGTCGCGCAACACTTGCGGCAAAGCTTTCACCAGTTCTAACTGGTTCAGCATTTAAGAACAAGGGCGTACAGCCAATGCTTGATGCAGTTGTTCGTTACCTTCCAAGCCCACTAGATGTTGATGCAATTGTTGGTCACGATATGAATGACCCAGAGAAGGAGATCAAGCGTTTACCTAAGAACGATGAGCCTTTCTCAGCACTTGCTTTCAAGATCATGACAGATCCACACCTTGGAAAGCTCACATTTATCCGCGTGTACTCAGGTGTTCTTGAGACTGGTTCAACAATCTTGAACTCAGCTAAGGATCGTAAAGAGCGCATCGGAAAGATTTACCAGATGCACGCTAACAAGCGTGAAGAGCGTGACAATGTTGGTGCAGGAATGATCGTTGCTGTTATGGGTCTTAAGGACACAACAACAGGTGAAACTCTCTGTGATCCAGCTAAGCCAGTAATCCTTGAATCAATGGACTTCCCAGCACCAGTTATCTCTGTTGCTATTGAGCCAAAGACAAAGGGTGACCAAGAAAAGCTTGGCGTTGCGATTCAACGTCTATCTGAAGAAGATCCAACTTTCCACGTAAAGACTGATGAAGAGACTGGCCAGACAATCATCGCTGGTATGGGTGAGCTTCACCTTGAAATCCTCGTTGACCGTATGCGTCGCGAGTTCAAGGTTGAGGCAAATGTTGGTAAGCCTCAGGTTGCTTACCGCGAAACACTTCGCAAAGCGGTTGCTCGTCACGATTACACACACAAGAAGCAGACTGGTGGTTCTGGACAGTTTGCAAAGATTCAGATTGCAATCGAGCCACTTCCAACTGGTGAAGTTGAAGGCGGATACGAGTTCGTGAACAAGGTAACTGGAGGTCGCGTTCCTCGCGAGTACATCCCTTCAGTTGACCAGGGTTGCCAAGAAGCGATGACATCAGGTCCTCTCGCTGGCTATCCATTGACAGATGTACGAGTAACTCTTCTTGACGGCGCGTATCACGATGTTGACTCATCGGAGCTCGCTTTCAAGGTGGCTGGTATCGCAGCGTTCAAGGAAGCCTCAAAGCTTGCTGATCCTGCAATTCTTGAACCAGTAATGAAGGTCGAAGTTGTTACCCCTGAAGACTTCATGGGTGATGTCATCGGCGATCTCAATAGTCGTCGTGGTCAAATTCAGGCCATGGACGAGCGGTCAGGTGCCCGCGTTGTTAGGGCGCTAGTTCCGTTGTCAGAGATGTTCGGCTATGTCGGCGATCTCCGCTCCAGAACTCAAGGTCGCGCAAGCTACTCAATGGAATTCGATTCGTATGCAGAAGTACCAGGCAACGTAGCGAAGGAAATCATTGCGAAGGTTCGCGGCGAATAAATCCCTAGCACTAAAAACAAAATAACGAAGAACCCTAATAACTAAGCACTAGTAAAGGAAAGAGGAACCAAAATGGCAAAGGCCAAGTTCGAGCGCACAAAGCCGCACGTAAACATTGGAACCATCGGTCACATCGACCATGGAAAGACCACACTTACTGCAGCGATCTCAAAGGTTTTGCATGACAAGTACCCAACACTGAACGCTGCTACAGCGTTCTCTGACATTGATAAGGCTCCTGAAGAGCGTCAACGCGGTATCACAATCTCTATCGCTCACATCGAGTACCAGACAGAGAAGCGTCACTACGCACACGTTGACTGCCCAGGCCACGCTGACTACATCAAGAACATGATCACCGGAGCTGCACAGATGGATGGAGCAATCCTCGTCGTAGCAGCAACTGATGGTCCAATGCCACAGACCAAGGAGCACGTACTACTTGCTCGTCAGGTTGGCGTTCCATCAATCGTTGTGGCTCTTAACAAGTCAGACATGGTTGATGATGAAGAAATTCTTGAACTCGTTGAAATGGAAGTTCGTGAACTTCTATCTAAGTACGAGTTCCCAGGAGATGACACTCCAATCGTTCGCATCTCAGCACTAAAGGCTCTTGAAGGAGATGCCAAGTGGGGCGAGAAGATCATTGAGCTAATGGATGCAGTAGATGCATTTATTCCTCAGCCAGCTCGCGAAGTTGATAAGCCATTCCTAATGCCTGTAGAAGATGTTTTCACAATCACAGGTCGTGGAACAGTTATCACCGGTCGTATTGAGCGCGGAATCGTAAAGGTTAACGAAGAAGTTGAAATCGTTGGTATTCGTGCGGAAGCTCAGAAGACAACTGTTACAGGTGTTGAAATGTTCCGTAAGTTGCTCGACGAAGGTCAGGCTGGCGAGAACGTTGGACTACTTCTTCGTGGTCTAAAGCGTGAAGATGTTGAGCGTGGTCAGGTTGTTTGCAAGCCTGGTTCAATCACACCTCACACTGAGTTTGATGCATCTGCATACATCCTTTCAAAGGATGAAGGCGGACGTCACACACCATTCTTTAACAACTACCGTCCACAGTTCTACTTCCGTACAACTGACGTAACTGGTGTTGTAACACTTCCTTCAGGTACAGAAATGGTTATGCCTGGCGATAACACTGAAATGTCAGTAACACTGATTCAGCCAATTGCAATGGAAGAAGGACTTCGCTTCGCGATCCGTGAAGGTGGCCGCACAGTAGGTGCTGGTCGCGTTACAAAGATCAAGAAGTAATAGTTCAACAGCTTTAAAGGCTTGAGCCCGGCGGTGTAAAAGCCGCCGGGTAAAGGCAAAGTTTGAAAATTAAATTTAAACGAAGAATAAATACGAAGGAGAACGACATGGCGGGACAAAAGATCCGCATTCGACTCAAGGCCTATGACCATGAGGTGATTGATAGTTCAGCGAAGAAAATCGTTGAAACTGTTGAGCGCACTGGTGCAACGGTCGCGGGTCCAGTGCCGCTACCAACAGAGAAGAACACTTACTGTGTTATTCGCTCTCCTCACAAATATAAGGACAGCCGCGAACACTTCGAGATGCGCACACATAAGCGCCTAATCGACATCATCGACCCAACACCTAAGACTGTTGATTCATTGATGCGTCTCGACTTGCCAGCAGGCGTCGACATCGAGATCAAGCTCTAAGGAAAGGACGACAACAATGACTTTTACAACTCAAGCAGCTGGTTCGTCCATCAAGGGCGTTCTCGGTAAGAAGCTGGGCATGACCCAGGTTTTTGATGCCAACAACAAGATGGTTCCAGTAACCGTTGTTGAAGCAGGTCCATGTGTAGTTACGCAGATCCGTACACCTGAAAAAGATGGTTACTCAGCTGTTCAGATCGCTTTCGGCGCAATCGACCCAAAGAAGATTACAAAGCCACTTGCTGGTCACTTCGCAAAGGCTGGTGTTACACCACGCCGTTCAGTAGCAGAACTTCGCACACTCGACACAACTAGCTACACAGTTGGACAAGAGCTTGGTGCAACAGTTTTCGCAGCTGGCGAATTGGTTGATGCAACTGGAACAAGCACAGGTAAGGGAACTGCTGGTGTTATGAAGCGCCACGGTTTCGGTGGCCTTGGTTCATCTCACGGTGTTGATCGTAAGCACCGTATGCCAGGTTCAATCGGTGCATGTTCAACACCAGGTCGTGTTTTCAAGGGTATGCGTATGTCAGGTGTTATGGGTGGCGTTCGCGTTACAACTCAAAACCTTGTTGTGCACTCTGTTGATGCAGACCGCAACCTACTTCTCATCAAGGGATCAGTTCCTGGCCCAGACGGACAGCTTGTTTTCATCCGCTCTGCAGCTAAGCACGCGATCTATGAAACAGCAGGAAAGGCTGGCAACTAATCATGGCGCTTACTGTTGAAGTAAAGAACGCAGAAGGTAAGAAGGTTGGATCAGTAGATCTTCCTTCAGATATCTTTGATGCGCAGACAAATATTCCTTTGATTCACCAGGTAGTAACTGCACAACTTGCAGCTGCTCGCCAGGGAACACAGAAGGCAAAGAACCGTGGTGAAACATCTGGTTCAGGAAAGAAGCCTTTCAAGCAGAAGGGAACAGGCCGTGCACGTCAGGGTTCTGTTCGCGCTCCGCTACAACGCGGTGGTGGTGCAGCACATGCTGTTCGCCCACGTACATATTTCCAACGCACACCAAAGAAGATGATCGCAGCTGCTCTGCGCGGAGTACTTTCAGACCGCCAGCGTCACGATCGTATTCACGTGCTTGATTCAATCGCAACAGCTGCTTCAACAAAGTCAGCTATTGCCGCAGTTCGTCAGTTCAGCGATCGCAAGAACCTTCTTGTAGTTGTTTCACGTACTGAGGATCTAGCGTGGCGTTCACTTCGTAACGCTGATGATCTACACCTTCTTGTTCCAGATCAGTTGAATGCATATGACATCCTCAAGAGCGATGATGTTGTCTTCTCTGAAACTGCGATCAAAGATTTCCTAAAGGCTCCTTCAAAGGGCAAGGGTGCAACATCTGTTGCACGCGAAAGCGAGGTCAGCGCATGAAAGATTACCGCGACGTTCTAGTTGCACCAGTAGTTTCTGAGAAGAGCTACGGGTTGCTAGATGAGAACAAGTACACCTTCATCGTTGCACCAGATGCAAACAAGACAGAGATCAAGATCGCTGTTGAAAAGGTATTTAACGTAAAGGTAGTAAGCGTTAACACAATGAACCGTCAGGGCAAGAACAAGAAGACTCGTTTTGGTGATGGAAAGCGTAAAGACACCAAGCGCGCGATTGTTCAAGTTGCAGCTGGCGACCGCATCGACATCTTCGGAGGACCGGTTTCCTAACGGGAACTGGACCTTGAAAAGAAAAGGATCATCATGGCACTTCGTAAATTAAAGCCAACGACCCCTGGTCAACGCGGCGCAAGCGTTCCTGATTTCGCTGAAATCACTCGCTCGACTCCTGAAAAGTCACTTGTTCGTCCAATTCACTCAAAGGGTGGACGTAACAACCAAGGTCGCGTAACTGTTCGTCACCAAGGTGGCGGTCACAAGCGTGCATACCGTCTCATCGATTTTGTTCGTAACGATAAGGATGGCGTTCCAGCGAAGGTCGCTCACATTGAGTACGACCCAAACCGCACAGCGCGCATCGCTCTTCTGCACTACGCAGATGGAGAAAAGCGTTACATCATCGCACCGGACAAGCTAGTTCAAGGTGCAACAGTTGAGAATGGTCCTAAGGCAGATATCAAGCCAGGAAACAATCTTCCACTTCGCAACATTCCAGTAGGTACAACGGTTCACGCAATTGAACTACGTCCAGGTGGAGGAGCGAAGATCGCTCGTTCAGCTGGTGCATCTGTACAGCTGGTTGCAAAGGATGGTCCATACGCACAACTACGTATGCCATCTGGCGAAATTCGTAACGTCGATGTTCGTTGCCGCGCAACTGTTGGTGAAGTTGGAAACGCAGAGCAGGGAAACATTAACTACGGAAAAGCTGGACGTAAGCGCTGGTTAGGTGTTCGTCCAACTACTCGTGGTGTTGTTATGAACCCAGTAGATCACCCACACGGTGGTGGTGAAGGTAAGACTTCTGGTGGACGTCACCCAGTGACTCCATGGGGTAAGCCTGAAGGCCGCACTCGTAAGAAGAAAGCATCAGATTCAATGATCGTCCGTCGTCGCAAGTCGAATAAGAAGGGTCCATTCGTTGATGGACATCTACTCAAGAAGGTAGATGCACAAAACGATGCCAACACAAAAAATGTGATCAAGACCTGGTCACGTCGCTCGATGATCATTCCTTCAATGATCGGACACACCATTGCAGTTCACGATGGCCGTAAGCACATTCCGGTTTTCGTAACTGACGCAATGATCGGACACAAGTTAGGCGAATTCGCTCCAACACGTACCTTCCGTGGTCACGTAAAGGGCGACGATCGAAAGGCAGCTCGTGGCTAACACACAAGAGAACGCATTAGTTGCACGCGCAGTACTGCGCGACATTCGCCATACACCACAGAAGGCACGTCGTATCGTCGACCTAATTCGTGGACAACGTGCTGATGAAGCACTCAACATTTTGAAGTTCGCACCACAAGCTGCAGGACAAGATGTGTACACACTTCTTAACTCTGCAGTTGCAAATGCGAAGGCTAAGAACCCTGCAATCCGTGATGCTTCAGAGCTCTGGGTTGTAGAAGCACTAGTAGATGAGGGCCGCACAATGAAGCGTTTCCGTCCACGTGCACAGGGTCGCGGTTTCCGTATCTTGAAGCGTTCATCACACATCTCAGTTGCAGTTAGCGATGTAAAAGCTTCATCCAAAACTCTCAACTTGAAGAAAACAACTCAGAAGGGAGCGACCAAGTAATGGGTCAAAAAGTAAACCCACACGGCTTCCGTCTCGGCATTACAACTGAATTCAAGTCACGTTGGTACGCAGACAAACTATACAAGGATTACGTCAAGGAAGATGTCGAAATCCGTCGCTTGATGCAGAAGGGTATGGAGCGCGCTGGTGTATCTCGAATTGAAATCGAGCGCACACGTGATCGCGTCCGTATCGATCTACACACTGCACGTCCAGGAATTGTTATTGGCCGTCGTGGTCAAGAAGCAGACATCCTTCGTCAGCGTCTAGAGAAGCTAACTGGCAAGCAAGTACAGCTCAACATTCTTGAGGTTAAGAACCCAGAGATCGATGCACAACTTGTTGCACAGGGAATTGCCGAGCAGCTTGCTGCACGTGTTTCATTCCGTCGCGCAATGAAGAAGTCAATGCAAACAGCAATGAAGTCTGGCGCACAGGGCATTCGTGTTCAGTGTGGTGGTCGTCTTGGTGGTGCAGAAATGTCACGTTCTGAGTTTTACCGTGAAGGTCGTGTACCTCTACATACACTTCGCGCCGATATTGATTATGGCTTCTACGAGGCACATACAACATTTGGTCGCTTAGGTGTAAAGGTCTGGATCTACAAGGGCGAAGTTATTGGTTCACGTACAGAGCGCGCTGAAAAGGCACTTGCAGAAGCACGTGCACCAAAGCCAGAGCGCCGCGGACCACGTACACCTCGCGCACCAAAGGCAGAGGTAACTGTTTCTCAGGGAACACCTACTGCAACTGCGGAAGGAGCATCTAACTAATGTTGATTCCACGTCGTGTTAAGCACCGTAAGCAACACCACCCATCCCGTAAGGGCGCAGCAAAGGGCGGATCAACAGTTGCATTTGGTGACTTCGGTATTCAAGCTCTCGCTCCTGCGTATGTAACTAACCGTCAGATTGAAGCGGCTCGTATCGCTATGACTCGTTACATCAAGCGTGGTGGAAAGGTTTGGATCAATATTTATCCAGATCGTCCAATCACAAAGAAGCCTGCTGAAACTCGTATGGGTTCCGGTAAGGGTTCACCAGAGTGGTGGATTGCAAATGTTAAGCCAGGTCGCGTGATGTTCGAGATCTCTGGCGTTTCAGAAGCAGTTGCAACAGAAGCGATGCGTCTTGCGATGCACAAGCTTCCAATGAAGTGTCGTGTAGTAAAGCGTGAGGAGGCATAAGTGGCTACTACAACTAATGAAGTACTACGCCAATTGTCAGCTGAAGATTTGACTAGCAAGGTGCGCGAGTTGAAGGAAGAACTCTTCAACCTACGTTTCCAGGCAGCAACAGGTCAGTTGGAAAGCCACGGTCGTCTAAGCGAGGTTCGCAAAGAGATCGCACGTGTCTACACAATCATTCGCGAACGCGAACTAGGAATCGGAGGAGCTGCGTAATGACTACATCTAATGCAGATCGCAGCGACCGTAAGGTCCGAGAAGGAATTGTTATAAGCGACAAGATGGATAAGACCATCACCGTTGAGGTTTCAAACCGTGTTAAGCACGGCATGTACTCAAAGGTTATGTCTCGCTCAAGCAAGCTAAAAGCACATGACGAGCAGAACTCTGCCGGCATGGGCGATCGTGTACTCATCATGGAAACTCGTCCATTGTCAGCAACAAAGCGCTGGCGTTTGGTCGAGATTCTCGAGAAGGCAAAGTAAGGGTTCGGTGGATAACTAATGATTCAACAAGAATCGCGCCTACGCGTCGCGGATAACACAGGAGCTAAAGAGCTTCTCTGTATTCGTGTGCTCGGTGGATCCAAGCGCCGCTATGCCGGTATCGGAGACATCATCGTTTGCTCTGTTAAGGATGCAATTCCTGGCGGACAGGTTAAGAAGGGTGAGGTCGTAAAGGCTGTCATCGTTCGTACAGTTAAGGAACGTCGTCGTCCAGATGGTTCCTACATTAAGTTTGATGAGAATGCTGCAGTGATCTTGAAGGCTGATGGCGAGCCACGTGGAACCCGTATCTTCGGACCAGTTGCACGTGAACTCCGCGATAAGCGCTTTATGAAGATCATCTCGTTGGCTCCGGAGGTGCTCTAATAATGGCAAAGATTAAGAAGGATGACACCGTTCTTGTTATCGCGGGTAAAGATCGCGGAACAACAGGAAAGGTTCTATCAGTAGATGGCAACCGTATTACTGTCGAAGGCGTTAATCGCCAGAAGCGTCATACAAAGGAGTCAACTGGTGATCGCGGCGTAAAGGTCGGCGGAATCATTACCGTTGAAGCCTCACTACATATTTCAAATGTCATGGTTGTTGATGGGGATGGCAAGGCAACTCGTCTTGGTGTTCGCAAAGATGATGAAGGCAAGAATGTTCGTATCTCACGTCGCACCGGAAAGGACATCTAATGTCAACAAAGGTAGATGTACGTCTAAAAGCTAAGTACAAGAGCGATATCGCTCCTGCACTAAAGAGCGAGTTTGGATTTAAGAATCCAATGATGGTTCCAACACTTGTAAAGGTCATCGTGAACATGGGTGTCGGTGACGCTGCTCGTGATTCAAAGTTGATCGAAGGAGCTATTCGCGACCTAACAACAATCACTGGCCAAAAGCCACAGGTTACAAAGGCTCGCAAATCAATCGCTCAGTTCAAGCTTCGTGAGGGTCAACCAATCGGTGCACATGTAACTTTGCGCGGAGATCGTATGTGGGAGTTTGCAGATCGTTTGCTTTCAATCTCACTTCCACGTATCCGTGACTTCCGCGGTCTTTCACCAAAGCAGTTTGATGGACATGGAAATTACACATTCGGTCTAACCGAGCAGGTTGTATTCCCAGAAATCGAACAGGACAAGGTTGATCGTCCACGCGGTATGGATATTACTTTTGTAACGACAGCAAAGAATGATGCTGAAGGTCGCGCACTACTTAAGGCGCTCGGCTTTCCATTCAAGGAGGCATAAGCCATGGCAAAGACATCGCTCAAAGTAAAGGCAGCACGCAAGCCTAAGTTCAAGGTTCGCGGCTATACACGTTGCCAGCGTTGCGGACGTCCACACTCTGTTTATCAGAAGTTTGGTATCTGCCGTGTGTGCTTCCGCGAGATGGCTCACCGTGGTGAGCTTCCTGGCATCACTAAGGCTTCTTGGTAGTACAGCAGTAAAGAACAGATTTCCAAACCTATCCAAATAACTACAACGAACAAGGTCTGTAGAAAGAAACCAGTTCGAGAAAGGCCACGAGGCCACGTATGACAATGACAGATCCGATCGCAGACATGTTGACACGTCTGCGCAACGCGAACTCTGCCTACCATGATTCGGTTTCAATGCCGTCATCATCGGTCAAGGTACGTATCGCTGCGATCCTTCAACAAGAGGGATACATCGCGGGATACCGTGTTGAAGATGCAGAAAATGGAGTAGGTAAGAACCTTGTTCTTGACCTTAAGTTTGGTGCAAACCGTGAGCGTTCAATCGCTGGTTTGCGTCGCGTAAGCAAGCCAGGACTTCGCGTATACGCAAAGTCAACATCACTACCTAAGGTACTTGGTGGATTAGGCGTTGCAATTATTTCAACTTCATCTGGATTGCTTACTGATAAGCAAGCCAATAAGCAGGGCGTAGGCGGAGAAGTTCTCGCCTACGTATGGTGATCATCTAATGTCACGTATTGGTCGCATGCCTATCGCCGTTCCCAGTGGCGTAGAGGTAACAATCGCTGGTCAGCATGTTGCAGTGAAGGGCCCAAAGGGTTCTCTCACACTTAACGTTGCTGAGCCAATTCAAGTTTCCCAAGAAGCTGGTGTAATCACAGTTGCTCGTCCAAACGAGGAGCGCGTTACACGTTCACTTCACGGTCTATCTCGCACACTTGTTGCGAATATGGTCGAGGGCGTAACCAACGGTTACACAATCACAATTGAAATCGTCGGTGTTGGTTACCGTGTTGCTGAGAAGGGCAAGGACCTAGAGTTCCAGCTCGGTTACAGCCACAACATCCAATTCCCAGCACCTGAAGGAATCACCTACAAGGTTGAGTCACCAACAAAGTTCCATATCTCTGGAATTGATAAGCAGTTGGTTGGCGAAGTAGCTGCAAAGGTAAAGAAGCTTCGCAAGGCTGATCCTTACAAGGGCAAGGGCTTGCGTATTTCAGGTGAAGTTGTTCGCCGCAAGCAAGGAAAGACAGGTAAGAAGTAATGGCTATTGGTGTAAAGGTCCGCAAAGGTTCGGCAACAAACGCCCGTGCCCGTCGTGCTTTCCGCGTTCGCAAGAAGGTTTCTGGAACAGCATCTCGTCCACGTTTAGTCGTTTCTCGCTCATCACGTCACTTGTTTGTACAGGTTATTGATGACACACAAGGCAAGACACTTGCCTACGCTTCCACAATGGAATCTGATCTTCGTACCGACAAGGGCGACAAAACTGCAAAGTCAAAGGCTGTTGGTGCATTGATTGCATCACGCGCTAAGGCTGCTGGAGTTTCTACTGTCGTGTTTGACCGCGCAGGAAATAAGTACCACGGTCGTATTGCAGCTGTAGCTGACAGTGCACGAGAGAACGGATTGGAGTTCTAATGTCTACTAATCCAACTACCGCGCCAGCATCAGCAGGCAACGAGCGAGGCAAGGGACGCCCAGAGCGTCGCGAGCGTCGTGATGATCGTGAGAAGGAAAAGAATCCATTCATGGAGCGCGTTGTATTTATCAACCGCGTATCTAAGGTTGTTAAGGGTGGACGTCGTTTCTCATTCACCGCACTTGTAGTTGTCGGCGACGGCAATGGTCAGGTCGGAATTGGTTACGGAAAGTCTAAGGAAGTTCCAGCAGCGATTGCTAAGGCAGTGGAAGAAGCGAAGAAGTCATTCTTCACAGTTCCACGTGTTCAAGGAACAGTTCCTCACCCAGTACAAGGTGAAACTGCAGCGGGTGTAGTTCTTCTACGTCCAGCTAGCCCAGGTACCGGAGTTATCGCCGGTGGTCCAGTGCGTGCAGTACTTGAGTGTGCAGGCATCACAGATGTTTTGACTAAGTCACTGGGATCTAACAACGCAATCAACATGGTTCATGCAACCGTTGCAGCGTTGAAGATGCTCGAAAGCCCAGCACAAATCGCTGCGCGACGTGGTCGTCCATTGGAAGATGTTGCACCAGCAGCAATTATCCGCGCTTCACAGATGACGGTAGGTGCCTAATGCCACGTTTGAAAGTAACTCAGATTCGCTCAAAGGTTGGAAACAAGCCTGAACAGCGCGACACACTTCGTTCATTGGGCCTCAAGCGCATCAACGATGTTGTTGTTAAAGAAGATCGTCCAGAAATTCGTGGCATGGTGTACGCCGTTCGCCACCTGATCAAGGTTGAGGAGGTCGAATAAAGATGACATTAAAACTTCATCATCTTCGTCCAGCTCCAGGTGCAAAGAAAGCTAAAACTCGTAAGGGTCGCGGTGAAGCATCAAAGGGTAAGACCGCCGGTCGCGGTGGTAAGGGAACACGTGCTCGTAACACAGTTCGTGCAGGTTTCGAAGGTGGTCAGCTACCTCTCGTAATGCGCTTGCCAAAGCTTCGCGGATTTAAGAACCCAGCACGTATTGAGTACCAGGCTGTGAATGTCTCAACAATTAACGCGCTATTCCCTAAGGGTGGCGAAGTAACTGTTGCAGATCTCATTGCAAAGGGTGCTGTACGCGATAGCTTGCCTGTAAAGGTACTTGGAAATGGCGAAATTGATGTCAAGGTGAGTGTTACTGCACACGCTTTCTCATCATCTGCTGTAGACAAGATCACTGCAGCTGGCGGCAAGACAAACGTTCTCTAATAAGCGAACCTTTTAAGACAGAAGAGACAGAGGAGAAGATCAATGCTTTCAGCATTCGGTATGGCTTTTAAGACACCAGATCTACGGAAGAAGATCTTCTTCACTCTCTCAATCATGGCTTTGTTCCGCTTTGGTTCAGTTGTTCCAACACCTGGTGTTTCATATGCAAATGTGAAGGAGTGTCTGGCAACAACTGAAAGTGGTGGCTTGTTTGGCTTGATTAACCTTTTCAGCGGTGGAGCGCTTATTCAGCTCTCTGTCTTTGCATTGGGAATCATGCCTTACATCACCGCTTCGATCATTGTGCAGTTGTTGACCGTTGTAATCCCACGTTTTGAAGCTCTAAAGGCTGAAGGACAATCAGGAAGTGCAAAGTTAACTCAGTACACACGTTACTTAACAATTGGTTTGGCAATCTTGCAGTCAACAGGTTTGATCGCAGTTGCTCGTACACCTGGTCGTTTGATCGCTGGTTGCGATCTCGCAATCATCCCTGACACCTCATGGCAACGCATCATCACAATGATCGTGGTTATGACAGCTGGAACATCTGTTGTTATGTGGCTCGGTGAGCTCATCACAGATCGTGGCGTTGGTAACGGAATGTCAATCTTGATCTTCACATCAATCGCAGCAGGATTCCCAAGTCAGCTTTGGTCAATCAGATTACAAAAGGGCTTGTTCGCATTCATCTTCATCTTGGCGGTAGGTGTTCTCATCATCGCAGCTGTTGTATTTGTTGAGCAGGCGCAACGACGTATTCCGGTTCAGTATGCAAAGCGCATGGTTGGACGCCAGGCTTATGGCGGAACAAGCACATACATCCCAATCAAGGTAAATCAGGCTGGTGTTATCCCAGTAATTTTCGCATCTTCAATGCTGTATATCCCTTCACTGGTTGTGAACTTCACAAACAGCCAGGCGGCATGGGCGGTATGGATCAGCCGTAACTTTGTTAATGGCGACAACATTATTTATGTTGCTACATATGCAGCACTCATTGTTTTCTTCACATACTTCTACGTTGCAATTACCTTCAACCCAGATGAGGTTGCAGATAACATGAAGAAGTACGGTGGATTTGTTCCAGGAATCCGAGCAGGAAAGCCAACATCTGAGTACTTACAGTATGTTCTTTCACGCATCACAGCTCCAGGTTCTTTGTACCTTGCACTTGTTGCAGTAATTCCAATCGGTGCACTTGTACTCTTTGGGGCTACACAGAACTTCCCATTTGGTGGAACAGCAATCTTGATCGTTGTTGGTGTTGGTTTGGATACTGCAAAGCAGATTGAATCTCAATTACAACAACGTTCATACGAGGGATTCCTTAAGTAATGCGTTTAGTCCTGGTAGGTCCACCAGGTGCTGGCAAGGGAACGCAAGCTCAATTCCTGGCAGCGCATTTTTCAATTCCACATATTTCAACTGGCGATATCTTCCGCGCTAACTTGAAGGCTGGAACTGAGCTTGGAAAACAAGCACAAACTTTTATGGACAGTGGAGAGCTGGTCCCAGACTCAGTAACAAATGAGATGGTGAAGGATCGCCTTACTCATGATGATGTTGCCAACGGATTCATCTTGGATGGTTTTCCACGCAATGTTGCTCAAGCTGAAGTTCTTCGTGCGATCCTTGCCGAAAAGAAGAGCCCACTTCACGCCGTTCTAGAGTTCTCAGCTCCAGATGCAGAGATCATCGCCCGCTTGTTACAGCGCGCTGAGATCGAA
>Ga0247843_1005551_pt1 | contig 17416 bp, 14 predicted proteins | sample LaCruzMarch2017__FD_192420 | JGI IMG/M metagenome (GOLD analysis project Ga0247843, IMG submission 192420) | Freshwater microbial communities from meromictic Lake La Cruz, Castile-La Mancha, Spain - LaCruzMarch2017_8m | ecosystem: Environmental > Aquatic > Freshwater > Lake | place: Spain... | reverse complement strand
TTCAGCTACACGGCGCCATGCCAGCACCGTACTCGGTCTTTCACCGGTTAGTCGTTTCAGTTTCATGTTCACACATGCGGTGCCCCGTTGGGGCACTCCAAACGCCTCACCTACCTGCGAGCGCAGGCCCGGACCTGCGGAGCCCCAGCACCCACAACACACCCCAGAGTCCGTCCCCTGTCGGGTCAATCCCGCCGATCCAACCCGGGCGGCATCTCGAGCCAAAGAGCCTTGAGGGACGCATTGATGTCCCGGATGAAGAGCAGCAGCGAAGCGATCAACGACAAGAGGCACAGCGTGAACACCACCGCAATCACCACCGACGCGTCGCAGCGGACCCACGCCGTGAAGAAGAGGGTGATCACCAGCACCGCGGCCAAGAGAGCACTCGTCGAAGCCAACGCGATCGCTGCGCGAAGAACCCGCGCCCGGCGAGCGAGGATTCGCAACTGCGCCAGCATGGAAGACCGTTTGGCCTCGGAGGACGACTCAAGACCCGCGGCCAAAGCCCGGGACCGATCAATGACCCGACCAAAGCGATTGGTCATCGTCAACAGCAGCAGCCCAACACCGGAGATCAGAATCACCGGGCCGATGGCCAGTTGCAGGATGGAAGCGATATCAGGCATGCGCCCAAGCAGCCTGAAGGGAGCACCCCACGAAGTCCATGACCTCAAGAAACCCACAGACGCAGACCGACGCAGCGCAGACCCGCAGGCCGCCTTGAAGCCAAACAAACAAGTCGTCGACGTCCTCGTGACATTCAAAGACCCACTCAGCGTCGATAAGCCTCGGCCAGCAGAGTCACCGGATGAGCCACCCGCAGCTCGAGCCCTCGATCCCGACAACCATTGATCAATTGCAGCAGACAACCGGGATTGCCCGTAGCCACCACCTGAGCCCGCGTAGTAACGATGTGATTCACCTTCCGCTCGAGCAACTGGCCCGCCATCTCGGGCTGCGTCAAGTTGTAGATGCCGGCACTGCCGCAACACCAGGAGGCTTCAGGCAGTTCCACCAGACGCACCCCAGGAATCGCCCGCAACAACGACCGAGGCTGCGCAGAGACCTTCTGTCCATGACAGAGGTGGCAGGATTCGTGGTAAGTGACCACTTGCTGCGGGGCACCGGCCGCGGTCGGCGACTCGATCCCGGTAAATGCCAACCACTCATGGATGTCCTTCAGCTTCGCATCCCAAAGCCTGGCCCGATGGACATAACGGGGATCATCAGCCAGCAGGCGTGCGTAATGCTTGAGATGGGAACCACAACCCCCCGCGTTGCTAATGATCGCGTCGAACGATTCCGGCGGGAACTGATCGATGTTCCGTCGGGCCAATTCCTGGGCCAACTCCCACTCACCATTGTGCGCATGGAGCGATCCACAGCAATGCTGGTCAGGCGGGGTGATCACCTCACAACCATTGCGGGCGAGGACTTCCGCCGTATCGCGATTGACGTCACTGAAAATCAAGTCCTGGGCGCAACCGGCCAAGAGCGCCACACGGTAACGACGAACCCCCTGAGCGCGAGTCACCGGAGCGACCAGATCCTCGGTCCACCGGGCTTGCACCGGTGGGGTCATGGCTTCCAGTTCCCGGAGACGCCGGGGCAACAGCCGAGTCAGGCCCAGAGCCCGGACCGCCGACTGAAGTCCCAAGCCCTGCCAAAGTTGCATCACCCGACCCAAGAGCTTGAGCCGGTTCAGGTCCATGAAGAGCCCCCGAAGACTCAACGTCCGGATCAACGACCGACCGGGAGTAGCCAACACCCGGGAAGCCTCCGCCTCAGCCCGCGCCCGCTCGAAGAGTTCCGCATAGTCCACCCCCGCCGGACAGGCCGTCATGCAGGCCAGGCATCCGAGGCAGTAGTACATCTCGTCGGCGAAAGTCTTGGTCGGCTCCAGACGCTCATCCGCGATGGCCCGCATCAGAGCGATCCGCCCCCGCGGCGAATGCCGTTCCAGCTTCGTCGCGTCGTAGGTGGGACACGTCGGTAGGCACAGCCCGCAATGCATGCATTGCTGGACCACCGAGTAATCCAGGTTTTTCAGGTGCGAGGAAGACGACGGTGAGGAGGCCATGAGGTCAGTGGTTGAGGACTGGGCTGTTTCAAGACTGCGCGGCCGCGGCACGGACCGCCTCCAATTCTTCCCAGCGGGAATAGAGCGTGGCCACCCCGGCCTTGGCGGTCTCCAGCTCTGCCAAAAGCGCCTGCATCCGGGCTCCATTCTTGCGCACGAATTCCGGATCCAAAAACTGCGACTCCCGCTCAATCACCTGAGCCTCGGCCGACTGGATCACCGCCTCGATGCCCTCCAACTCCCGCTGCTCCTTGAAGCTGAGTTTGCGGACCTTGCCAGCTTTTGGCGTCGAAGCCGACCCCGCGAGCTTGAATTCACGGCCACCGCTCCCGGAACCCGAAGCGGCCCGACGACGCTTCTCCAAATAATAATCGTAGTTGCCCTCACTGAAGGTCACCTGCCCCTCGCCCTCGAAGGCCAGAATTCCCGTGCACACCCGATTGAGGAAATACCGATCGTGACTCACCACCAGCACGCACCCGGGAAAGAGCGTCAGCGCCTCCTCGAGAATCCGCATGGTTTGCAAGTCCAGATCGTTGGTCGGTTCGTCGAGGACCAGGAAATTGCCGCCCCGCTTGAGCACCCGCGCCAACAACAGCCGACTGCGCTCGCCCCCGCTGAGGTGCTTCACCTGGGTGGTGATACGGTCATCGGTGAAGAGAAACCGCTTGAGATAGCCTCGCAGGGAGAGTTTCTCATCACCCCACTGAACCCATTCAGTACCGTCACTGACTTCCTCCAAGACAGTCCGCTCTTCGTTCACCCGAAGTCGGCCCTGATCGACGTAATTGAAGCGCGTCAGGGAACCGATGCGCACCTCCCCCTCGGTGGGCGGCATCTCACCCAGCAGGATGCGCAGCAAGGTCGTCTTGCCCAACCCATTGCGGCCGGTCACTCCGATACGGGTGCCCCCCGCGAAATTCAGACTGAGATCGGAGAAGAGACGACGCCCCCCGAACTCCATGCCCACGCCCTCGATTTCCACCACCCGGTTGCCCAAGGGCGGCGGCGGCGGGATGACCAATTCCATCTCGGATTCGGAAGGCGGCGGACCCGCACTCTCGGCGGCGGAAAACCGATCCAGACGCGCCTGACTCTTGCTCGTCTGGGCCTTGGGACGACGACGCACCCACTCGATCTCGCGCCGCAGGAACATCTGGCGCTTGTGTTCGGTCACCTCCTCGGTGGCCAGCTTCTCGGCCCGCTGAAGCAAGTATTCCGAGTAGTTGCCATCGTAGCGTTCAAACTTGCCGTTGCGCAGCTCGACGATGGTGGTGGCCACCGAATCCAGGAAATGCCGGTCATGGGTCACCACCAACAAACCACCGGAGTAGCCCGCCAAAAACTCGGTGATCCACTCCACCGATTCGGTGTCCAAATGGTTCGTGGGCTCATCGAGCATCAGAAAATCCGGCCGGGCGATCAGGGCCCGGGCCAGGGCCACGCGACGCCGTTCTCCACCCGACAACTGGCCGATCTGGCGCTCATCGGGCGGGCAGCCCAATTGGTTAAGGGCCGTGCGGACCCGGGAGTCGACCGTCCAACCCTCGAGTTGCTGGATGCGCTCCTCCAGATGGTCGTGGCGACTGGAATACCCCGGGAGATTCTCGAACTCATGGATGAGGGAGAGGACATGGCGAGCTCCATCGCGTGCGGCCTCGAGAACCGTGAGATTGGAATCGAGTTCAAAGGCCTGGGACAAATACCCCGTGACCAGATCCCGGCGCCGAGTGATCACCCCGTCATCGGCCTCGGTTTCATTGGCCAAGAGCCGCATGAAGGTCGATTTGCCGGCACCATTGCGACCCACGAGTCCGATGCGGTCGCCCGCCGACAGGGCCAGTGAGGCCCGGTCCAAGAGGGCTCGGTCGTTGATGTTCAGGACCAGGTCCTGAGCGGAGATAAGCACGCCTTCGTTCACAATGAGGTCAGGACCTTACACGAGACTCGGCCGCGGAGCCATGGACGCTTTCAGCTTTCCCGCTGCCCGCCGCCGATCGGCACGCATTGGATTCCCAGGAACGGCGCCACTCCACCGCCTCGACATTGAACAGGGCGGTGCGACGCTTGGCTCCTGCGCATGGTCCCCCGCCCCACCACCAATGATGCTCCGCTTCGATCGTGCCTCTACGAGGCTCGGGTGATGCACCATCGTCTCGAACCCCGGGTGCACCATTTCGAATACGGGATCTTCCTCGCCTGCCTCGACCTCGACGAATTGGACGCCCTGGATGCCCGCCTGCGGTTCTTCAGCCGCAATCGGCGCAATTGGTTGGAGTTCCGGGATTCCGACCATCTTCCCTATCCGGAGAGTTCTGGACCCACGAGCCACGAAAACAGGACCCCCAAACCCGACATCAAACGGGCCCTCCAAGCGTGGCTTGAGCAGCAAGGAGTCCGCCTGACGGACAACGACCGTGTCCTGCTGGTGACCCTGCCCCGGATCGCTGGCTACGTGTTCAACCCAGTGAGCTTCTACTTTTGCACCAAGCCCTCGGGCGACGCGCTCTGCGCCGTGGCTGAAGTGGGCAACACGTTCGGCGAATTGAAGCCCTACCTGGTGCCCCTCCAAGCCGCCCCAAGCGGCCAAGATGGCCCGGGTTTCCGCTGTGTGGTGCCCAAGCATTACTACGTGTCGCCTTTCACCGCGCTGGATGTCTGCTTCGATTTCCAACTCCGGACTCCGGGCCCTCGCCTGCGCATCGCCGTCAACGACGTCAGCGAAGGTCGCAACCTGCTGCTCACCACCCTGAACGGATCCCAACGACCGATCACCGACCGGGAGATCCTCCGCTTGAGCCTCCGCTACCCACTGGTGACCCTGAAGGTCATCAGCGCGATCCATTGGCAGGCGCTCCGGCTTTGGCTCAAACGGGTGCCTTGGTACGCCAAGTCCCATCGACGCGACTTGCAACGGGGGGTCTTCCGGGCCCACTCGTCCCTCGCACATCCGGATTCCAATTCCGGACCCAATCCCTCGACCAAGCCCGGATAATGCAAATACTGAGGTTGTGGATCTGGCAAATCCGCTCAGAATTGAACTTTCGAATTTTATCATGAGCCGCACCCATCCCGAGTCGATCCTTCCGACGTTTGCCGCCGCATCTGCCGCATCCGCCGGGAATCCTTCCGACGGAGTTTCGCAGGCCACCCAGAATCCGACGTCGCCTCGGTGGCTGGAGTCCCTCGCCCAGAATCTCGTCACCTCGCTTTTCCAGCCCATGTCCAAGGGGCACATGCGGATGGTGCGTCCGGATGGATCGACCCGCGAATTCGGCACTCCCGGTCAGACTCCGTCCGCGGAGATCCACCTGCGGCGTTGGCGTTTCTTCACCCGCTGCGCCATCAACGGCGACATCGGCTTCGGTGAGGCTTATCAAGACGGTGACTGGGAGACGCCCGACTTGGCCGCCGTGATCGCTTGGTTCTGCGCGAACGTCGAACAGGCCCCCTCGATGTCGGGCTCGGCCCGGAAGCGACTGCGCTTCACGCTCCTGAATGCCGCCAACTACCTGCGGCACTTCCTCAACCGCAACTCCCTGACCGGTTCCCGCTCCAACATTGCAGCCCACTACGATCTGGGGAATGCGTTCTATTCGCAGTGGCTCGATGCCACCATGACCTACTCGTCGGCCTTGTTCGAATCGCCCGATCAATCCTTGGAGGCCGCCCAGACCGCCAAGTACGAGCGGCTGGCCCAGGAGCTGCGCCTGAAGGCGGGCGATCATTTGCTGGAGATCGGCTCCGGGTGGGGCGGAATGGCCAGCCATGCGGTGCACCGGCATGGAGTCCGAGTGACCACGATCACGTTGTCTGAGTCACAGGCTGCCTACTGTCGGGAACGCTTCGAGAAGGAGGGCATCGCCGACCGGGCGGAAGTGCGGGTCATCGATTATCGACTGCTGACCGGCCAATTCGACAAGATCGTCAGCATCGAAATGATGGAAGCCATCGGCGATCGGTACCTCGAGACGTACTGCCAGAGCGTCCAACGCCTGCTCAAGCCCAACGGAATCTTCGCCGCCCAGTTCATCACCTATCCCGACTCGCGTCATGCCGAGTTGCGGCGCAGCGTGGACTGGATCCAGAAGCACATCTTCCCGGGCTCCCTGTTGCTTTCACTCAATCGGGTGAACCAGTCGATGCAGCGGACCGGGTGTCTCCACCTCCACAGCCTCCACGACATGGGCCTCGATTATGGACGCACCCTTAGCCATTGGCGCGTGCGCTTCAATCAGGGCCTCGACGCCGTGCGCACTCAGGGTTTCGATGATCACTTCATCCGCACGTGGAACTACTACCTGGCCTACTGCGAGTCGGCCTTCCTCTGGCGGAACATCAGCGTGGTGCAAGCCACTTGGACAGCTCCCAACAACCGCAACCTGATGTCGGCGTGAGTCAGGAAGGGCTCACCGCATGAACCTGCCCACCCCGCTGATTCTGATCCTTCTGGGATTGGTGTTCGTGGTGGCGGAAATGGTGTCGACCTTCCTGGTCGCCCGTCGTCTTCAGAACTTCGGCATCGTGGACATCATCTGGTCCGCGGGTTTCACCCCATTGGTGTTCCTCTACCTCCTGGCCACGGCCTGGCAGGACCGCTTGCTGCCCGCCGGCGGGAGCGATTTGCAGGGGGCACTGATTTCCCGTCTCCCCCTGACCTTCATGGTCACCCTCTGGAGCCTGCGGCTCGGCCTGCACCTCCTGATCCGGGTGCGAGCTCACCATCCGGTGGAGGATGTCCGCTACGCCCAACTTCGGAAGGAATGGGGAGCACAAACCGACCGGAAAATGCTGGGCTTCTTCCTGCTTCAGGGAGCCCTGCAAGTGGTCCTCTCCGCGCCATGGCTGATCAGCAGCCTTCGACCGCCCACGGAGCGATCCGGATGGGTCGGCGGTTGCTTCTGGCTTGGCCTACTGCTCTGGGCTGTGGGCATCTTGGGCGAATCTCTGGCAGACCGCCAATTGGCCCGATTCCGAGCCGATCCCGCGCGTCGCGGTCAGGTCTGCCAAGAAGGGTTCTGGAGGTACTCCCGTCATCCCAACTACTTCTGCGAATGGTTGGTCTGGCTGGGCTACGGAGTCTTTGCACTGGCCAGTCCCTGGGGCTGGATCGGACTTTTGGCGCCGGCACTGATGTACCACTTCTTAGTCAACGTCACCGGCGTTCCCATGACCGAGGCATTGTCGGTGAAGTCCAAGGGTGAGGCCTACCGCCGATACCAGCAGACCACCAACGCCTTTTTCCCCGGACCACCCCGCCGCGGATGACCTCCGTGGGTCACCCGGTTGCGACAATCCAGGATCCAGGATTGCGTCGGGCCCCATGAAACCAACAGCTCTGCCCCATTGACGATCGTCCCGTCGGGCCGGAGGTTTGAGGGAGCATACAGCGCGACCATGAGCACCGTCACCATTGCCCCGCCGCCCACGACTTCGGGACCGCCTCTGCAGCGAGAGACAACCGCCGGGAATTACTTCGTCGCCAATTATCCTCCGTTCGCCTTCTGGAGTGCCGATGCCGTTCCAGCCTTCCACCAGACTCTGGATCAGGCGCCTCAACCCGGCGTGCCGCTGGGGCTCTACGCCCACATCCCCTTCTGCCGGAAGCGATGCCACTTCTGCTACTTCCGCGTCTACACCGACAAGAACGCCGACGACATCAAGGCCTACCTGGATGCCCTGCTCAAAGACCTCGCTTCCTATGCACCCAAGGCGATGATCGGCGGACGAAAACCCCGCTTCATTTACTTCGGTGGAGGCACTCCGAGCTACTTGTCTCCGGACCAGCTCCGCTATTTGACCGAGGGCATGAAGCAGTTGCTTCCCTGGGATGAGGCGACCGAAATCACCTTCGAAGCCGAACCCGGAACTCTCACCGACCACAAGCTCCGGGCCATTCGGGAGATGGGCGTCACCCGACTGAGCTTGGGCATCGAGCATTTCGACGACGCCATCCTCGAGATCAACGGTCGGGCTCATCGCTCCAAGGAAATCCAGAGGGCCTACGGCTATGCCCGGGAGATCGGCTTCCCCCAGATCAACATCGACCTCATCGCCGGCATGGTGGAGGAAACGCCCGAGAAGTGGCAGGAAACCGTGGCCAAGGCCGTAGCCATGGCACCCGACTCGGTGACCATTTACCAGATGGAGGTGCCCTACAACACGGGCATTTACCGGCAGATGAAGGCCGAGGGGAAGCTGGTGGCGCCCGTGGCCGACTGGGACACCAAGCGGCGTTGGGTGGACGAGGCGTTCCGAGCCTTCGAGGCACAGGGCTACACCGTGACCAGCACCACGACCGTCGTGAAAGACCCCGCACGGGTGAAGTTCGAGTACCGACAGGGGCTCTTCAGTGGAGCCGACCTCCTCAGCGTCGGCGTGGCCAGCTTCGGGCACCTCAACCGAGTTCACTATCAGAACCACCACGACTTCCAACCGTACGTCGATGCGGTCAGTGCGGGGCAGTTTCCCACCCATCGCGCCTATGTCCTGCCGGATGACGAGCGCTACCTGCGCGAGTTCATGCTCCAACTGAAACTGGGCCGTGTCTGCATTGATGCCTTCACCGAGAAGTTCGGTGAAGATCCCCGAACTCGATTCGCAGCTCCCTTGGCGACGCTTAAGTCCTGGGGATTCTTGGTGGACTCCAGCACCCATCTGGGGTTGACGCGGGATGGGCTGCTGCAGGTGGACCGTCTGCTCCAGGAATTCTTCAAGCCCGAGCACCGCACTGGCCGCTATGCCTGAGTTCGATCCTGAAATCTCCAATCCGACTCCGCTGGCCAACGGCGGTTCGCGCCTGAGCCATCTGGACGAGCGAGGCGAGGCGCGCATGGTGGATGTCTCGGCCAAGCCCGCCCTGTTTCGGGAAGCGGTGGCCTCCGGGGAGATCCGCGTGTCCCCCACCACGCTCGACTTGATGGAGTCCAACAAAATGGCCAAGGGCAATGTCTTGGCAACGGCTCGCATCGCCGGGATTCAAGCGGCCAAACGCACCGGAGAATTGATCCCGCTGTGCCATCCCTTGCCCATTTCCCATTGTGAGATTCACTTTGAAACGCCCGAAACACGCGATCGTATCCGGATCACCGCATCGGCCCGGATCACGGCAGCCACAGGTGTCGAAATGGAAGCCCTGACTGCCGTATCCGTTGCAGCCCTCACCGTCTATGACATGTGCAAGGCGGTGGACAAGGGCATGGTGATCGGCGATATCCGTCTGCTGAAAAAAACCAAGTCGGAGTCTCCGCACTCCTGAATTTCACCCGCTGAAGTTTGCAGGCAATCGCTGAACCGAACGCGACCATCTCCCCCGCACAAATCGCCTGGTGGGCAGAGATGGTGACCCGAATCCATCGGTCAGAAATCACCACGAATCCTCCCTGTGAACCCCGAATCGCGCTTGCTGGTACTTCCAGATCCCAGAGGCCCCAATGCCTAGACCCAAGGCGGCCCCAGATCAGTACCCTATCCACACTGTAGGCTGGGATCGGCCGAACGAATTCCCTTCCCCGGCTAAAACCCTTCCGGGGCTAAGATCACTTCCCGGGCTGAGCCCCCTTTTGAGATCCGCCACTTTTCTGGACAGCAATTTTGGTACCCAACGCACCGGTCTCTGGCGAGAGTAGGCTTGGCCGGGATCACTGTGCAGGGGTCACTCTGCAGGATTGATCCAAAAAAAAACCTCCGGGATTGTCAATCAATCTCAGAGGGTTGGTCAGATATGAAACTTCCTAGGTTTTAAGCCAGAAAACTTAAGCCTTGGCCCTCAAATCACCTTGAGTTGAGTGCGAGCCATAGACCGTCCGAAAACAACACCGCTCAAAAGTCGCTCGGTTGTGAGCTGGCGTAAGGACGCTGCTGGTCAGCACCTTTGGTAGCACCGACTTTGGCGGGAGGGGCCACCGGGGCGCCGTTGGTGGTAAGAACCTGTTCCGTTCGGACAACTTGATTGGCCGGAAGGTTGATCGTCTTGGCAGTCGTCGAGGTCTTCAGGGCCCGGCGAGACTTGGCCAAGGTGACTTCGCCGCGAACTTCAGCCTGCTGGGCGGGAACCAGGCGGTCGGCCGTCGCAAGAATAACCGCGTCCTGACCTTCGGTGGCGAAGGTGGCGGCGGCGACCACAGTGCGAGCCATCTGAGGAGCGACCTCGAGGCAGGCAGCGACAACGGCCTCGGTGGCCTCAGGAGCCTTGCGCAGGATCGCACCCACAACCGTGGACAATGCGGTCGGATGGCTCTTGGCCACGGCAACCACGGCGGCCTTGGCGATCTCGATGCGATCGGCCTTATCGGCGGAAACCACCAACTTGGCGGCGACCATCGGCATATCCACGACCTTGGATGCCAAGATCTTCTGGGTCAGAACCTGCGACTCGGTGGCGGTGAGAGCGAAAGCCGAGGTGACCATCAGCGAAGCAGCGGAGACCAGAACAGTTTTTTTCAGGAGATTCATAAACAAGGCTAAATACCTAACTTTGTGGCACGAATAAAACGAAGGAAGGAAAATACGTCAACCCTTTATGTCAAAAAGTTTTTCACATTGATGAACCTGACGGTTCATGCAGCTTGGCGTTGCTCCCGACGCTGAATCACCGGAGGTATCTCTCGGCGGACCACCGCCCGGTTGATTTCGACACCGACCACGTCGTCGTTGTCGGGCAATTCGAACATCAGGTCTCGGAACAGTTCTTCAGTCAGGGCCCGGAGAGCGCGGGCTCCGGTCTTCTTTCTGGAGGCCATGCTGGCCAATTCAGCGATGGCATCATCGGTGAAACACAACTCCACGCCATCCAGGGACAGGAGTTTTGCAAATTGACGCGTCAACGCATTGCGCGGACGGGTCAGCACCTCGGCCATTTGAGTCTCGGTCAGTTCATCCAGACCAGTCACCACCGGCAACCGACCGATGAACTCCGGGATGAAGCCAAAACCCATGAGGTCTTCGGGCTCCACTCGATGCATCAAGGGCTGATCAGCCTGCGCCACACCCAATGAGGCGGAAGAGGTCCCATCGCGGATTTCCGCACCGAAACCGATGGATCGCCGACCCAGACGCCGCTCGATGATGCGGTCCATGCCGACGAAAGCACCGCCGCAGATGAACAGGATCTGGGTGGTGTCGATCCGGATGTATTCCTGCTGGGGATGCTTGCGCCCTCCCTGCGGGGGGACGTTGCAAACAGTGCCCTCCAGGATCTTGAGCAGTCCCTGCTGCACCCCCTCTCCGGACACGTCGCGGGTGATGGACACGTTCTCAGTCTTGCGGGCGATCTTGTCGATCTCGTCGATGTAGACGATGCCCATCTGGGCCTGACGAACGTCGAAGTCGGCAGCCTGGAGCAGTCGCAAGATGATGTTCTCGACATCCTCCCCGACATAGCCGGCCTCGGTGATGACCGTGGCATCGGCAATGGCAAAGGGAACATCGAGAACCTTGGCCAGCGTTTTGGCCAACAGGGTCTTACCACAACCGGTAGGCCCCAGCAGCAGGATGTTGCTCTTCTCGATTTCCACCGCGCCCGTGTCATCGGGTGTCGCGGACATCGTCTCGCCACCGGCCGTGGACCGGGCAGCCGCCATGACCCGCTTGTAATGGTTGTACACGGCAACGCTGAGGGTGCGCTTGGCGCGATCCTGCCCGATGACATGCTCATCCAACTGCCGCTTAATCTCCGACGGTTTTGGGATCCGGAGCGTGGGCACCGATTGCTTCTCGGTCTCGGAACGGGACTCCTTCTCGAGCACCCCGCTGCAGACACCGACACAGGCATCGCAAATGTACACACCGGGGCCCGCGATCAACCGTTTCACCTCGGCTTTCGATTTGCCGCAGAAACTGCACATCGTGATCTGGGTTGCGCGCGCCATGGGCTTTGAAGATCAGGTCTCGAACCAATACTGCCAATGATTTCCTGCCGAACGCAAAACACGGGTGCCGTGCCCGGCGGACCACCCCAAGAAAGGTCTTGGGTCCGAGATCTTGGGTTCGCTCGGAAGCACGGCCCCGAAAAACCGATCAGGCCTTGGAATCGGGAGCGATCAACGTCGGGACTTCCTTCCGGCTGCTGACCACCTCATCGACAAGACCGAACTCACGGGCCTCTTCGGAGGACATGAAGTTGTCGCGATCGCAGGCGCGTTCCACCACCTCGTAGGGCTGACCCGTGTGCTTGGAGAGGATGGTGTTGAGGCGCTCCTTGAGCTTCAGCATGAACTTGACGCGGATCTCCACGTCGCTGGCCTGACCTTCCGCGCCGCCAAGCACTTGGTGAATCATGATATTGGCGTTGGGCAGCGCGAACCGCTTGCCCTTCGTGCCACCAGCCAGAAGAACCGCGCCCATGCTTGCGGCCTGACCGACGCAGTAGGTGTTCACGTCACAGGTCAGCCATTGCATCGTGTCGTAGATGGCCAGGCCCGCGGTGACGCTGCCACCCGGGGAGTTGATGTAGAAGTGGATGTCCTTCTTGGGATCGGTCATCTGCAGGAAAAGGAATTGAGCCACGATGACATTGGCGACCATGTCATCGACCGGTGTTCCCAGGAAAATGATCCGGTCGACCAGGAGGCGGCTGTACAGATCGTAGCCCTTTTCACCGCGGCCCGTCTGCTCGATGACGTACGGAATATTGACAAAATTACGCATGGTTAGTCTTTCAGCTTCGAAGGCTAGGGTTGACCCCGGAGAGCGTCAAGGAACCGGGTCCTCCCTATCGCATCGCCGACCCGAAAGCTTTGGGATCGACCCGCAGCACCTCTGGCCGCACCCTGCCTGCCATTGGCGGTGGTGATCTAATCCGGGAACCGCGCTGAACCCAAACCCCGAACGGACCCATCCCCGCTGGAGAGACCGTGTCCCAAGCCTCCTCACAAACCCTTTCGCAGCCGCTCCAACTCCGGCACGCCTACGGGTTTGCCATGTTCAATGCGCTGTCCTTCCAGGTGATCCTCGGAGGGCCCATGGTGCTCTACGCCAAGTCTCTCCAAGCCAACGCCACCATCCTTGGGGTCGTGGCCGGAATGATGCCGCTCTTGACCATCTCCCAGATCCCCGCGGCCGCCTACCTCGACCGAATCGGCTACAAGCGCTTCGTGGTGTCGGGATGGACCGCACGAATTGCCTTCGCCTTCCTGATGGCCCTGACCCCCCTGGCGGGGCCTTGGATCGGTGGCGGTGGACAACTCGTCCTGCTTCTATCCCTGCTCTTCGGCTTCAACTTGTGCCGCGGAATCGCCAGCAGTGCCTGGTTGCCATGGATCACCGGCTTGGTCCCCCTCGAGTTGCGTGGCCGCTATCTGGCCGGCGACCAGGCTGCTTCCAATGGGGCCAGCCTGCTCTGCTTCCTGATCGTGGCCACTCTGCTCGGGGCCGGAGGTTTCCTGCCGTCGCCCGCGCAGCCCTGGCAATTCATGCTCGCCTTCACCTTCAGCGGGATGATGGGCGTGGCCAGTCTCCACTTCCTGCGGCAAATGCCCGACACGCCGGTACCGCCCCACGAGCGCGCCGGAACCGGGCGAGTCCCCTGGGCGGCCATCGCGGCGCACCCTCCGTTCCGGAAACTGCTGGAACTCAATGCCGTGTGGTCACTGGCCTACGGCGGACTCACCACGTTCGTCGTCGCCTTCTTGAAGAGCGGGGCCGACCTTCCCGACGGGTCCATCTTGGTCTTGATGGCGGTGCAATTCCTTGGCGGGCTGGGTGCCTACTGGTTCGGTGGTCGCCGTTTGGATCTCCATGGCAGCAAGCCCGCCTTGGGCTTCATCATGCTGGCCGGGTTCTTGGTCGCCGGCGGCTGGTTCCTCATGGCAGCCGGAATCTGGACGCCGCGCATCCCGTTGGTCCTCACATTCATCGTTCCCTTGGGGTTGCTCAACGCCCTGCATTCGGCGGCCAACAATCGGCTGGCGATGGCCATCGTGCCGCGCCTAGGCCGAAACCACTTCTTCGCCCTCTTCATGGTGGTCTGGCAGGTGACGCTGGGTCTGTCGCCGGTTTTGTGGGGATTGCTCATCGACACGGTCGGTGGATTTCGGGGGCTGGCCCTGGGGTTGGAATGGAACCGCTATAGCCTGTTCTTCGGGTTGGTCATGGTGAGCTTCCTGGGCGCCTTCCGAGCCAGCCTGCGGCTGGAGGAACCTCAGGCAGCGGGTGTGGAAACTCTTCTGAGGGATCTCTTCATTCAAGAACCCCGGCGGATCTTCACCCGGGCTCTGGGGCGGAATGCCTGACCGAAGCGAATTCCGATAGCCGGACAGGCATGCGTGGCGGATTTCTTTGGGAAGACAAGGCTGGAGCGAGGAGCGGGCCAAGCCAAGGGTTGAGCTTGAGGCCCGTAACGAGCAAAGAACGACGCTCTTGAGGAACAAGGCGCAGCCAGCACGACCCATCCTACTGGATCGTTTCGTCGGACCGAAGCACCCGCAGTCGGCAAGACCGGCCGGCCCGACCCGGCATGAGTTTCCCAGACCCACCCGCCCTAGCCGAGGAAAACCCCAGAAAAGCCCTCATTCGCCGCTTGGCATCCTCGGTGCTTTCTCAGGTTTCACTGATCATGATGAATCGAGCGTACGCCAACGACCCGCTGTGGATCTCCCTCGTCGAACAATTCCGGGAAGCCTGTGTGCTGCGACGCAACGGCCGACACGACGAATCTGAGCAGATCCTCCAGACCGAATTGCCCAACAAGATCGCAGCTTGGTCCAAGCAACCCATGCCCGCGGGCTCCGATCGCCGGAGCGCCCTCGAGACCATGTTTCAAGACGAGCAACGACGGGTCGACGAGGCGTTCTTTGTGCAGAAGCTCGTGGCCACGCAAATCGAGGAGCAACTTCTGCCCAAGCTCTGCTTCATGATCGCCGAAGAAATCCGGGACGTAGTCCGAGCGGAAGCACGAGCTGGAAGATCACCGGGCGAAAACCTCTCACGCCGGATGACCCAGTCGCCGGCCCGCCCGAGGGTTCAGTTCGACGAACCGACTCTGGACACCGAGCCGCACCTTCAGGCGGCCTGACCCGAGAAAACGTTCCAAAGTTCCGCCGGACTGCAGTTTCGGCAGACTAGCAGACTTCGGCCTGCTGACCTGCTGACTGGGCAGTACTGCGGTCGGACGTACTGCGTCCCTGATACCGCATTCGGGGCGCGGCAAGGGCCCAAGCCTCAGTCCACCAAGCCTTAATCCACCGTATCCATCTGGGCACCCGGGCAGAATTCGGCCGAAGCCATACGACGGCGGCTGCCGGTCACGCGGGTTTCGTTGACCGGGTTGGGCCGAAGCATGCGCTTCTGCCGTTCGCGATCACCGGCTCCCTTGACCACTGGGATGGGCTTGCCGGTGTTGATGTCGAGGCCGGTCACATACATCGCCGCTGATCCGGTCATGGGCAGCGGAATGAAGTCCTGCACCTGCTGGAGGTTCCACTTCTCATCCTTGAGGAACTGCTCCACCGCTCCCATTTCCTTCTCGGTGCATCCGGGGAAGCTCGAGATGAAGTAAGGCACGAGGTACTGTTCCTTGCCAGCCTGTTCGCTCAGGTCGAAGAACTTGTCCATGAAGGCCGGGAAGTCGCCGGCGGGCTTGCGCATGCGGCGCAGCACGGCTGGATCCATGTGTTCGGGTGCGACCTTCATGTGACCCGAGACATGGTTCTGCACCAGTTCCTTCATGTACTCCGGGGTCCGCAGTGCGACATCCATGCGAATGCCCGACTGAACGAAGACATGTTTCACGCCGGGCTGGGTGCGGGATCCCTTGAGGAGATCGAGACCGGCCTTTTCATTGATCTCGAACACCGGACAAATCGACGGCCACAGGCAGCTGGGCCGGTGGCACTTCTTGCACTCCTCGGCGTGGCCGTTGCGGGCACCGTACAAATTGGCCGTAGGCCCGCCCAAGTCGGACACCGTGCCCCGAAAGGTGGGTGAGGCCGACAGCTTGCGGATTTCTTTGAGGACCGAGTCGATGCTGCGGCTGGAGAGGAACTTGCCCTGGTGGAATCCGAGTCCGCAGAACGTGCAACCGCCCGGGCACCCTCGCGACACGATGATGGAATCCTTGATGGTGGCGAAACCGGGCACGGGCTCGGTGTAGCTCGGGTGCGAGGCCCGCATGAAGGGCAACTCGTAAAGGGCATCCAAGTCAGGGCCATCGACCGGGTAGGCGGGAGCCTCCTGCAACAAGGCCCGGTTGCCGTGCATTTGCACGAGACGCCGACCGCTGTAAGGGGTTTGCTGGGCCTCGACCACCTTGGTCAGGCGCATCAAGTGGTTCTTGTCGGCTTGAAGCTCCTCCCAGGAAGGCAGGATGATGCAGTCCGAAAGATCTGCTGCAGCCGCTGCCTTGCTGCCCAAAAAGATCGCCGTGCCGCGGATGCCGGAGAAGTCCCGATTGCCAGACTGAAGGCGGCTGACGATCTCACGCACCGCCGACTCGCCCATGCCGTACACCAAGACATCGGCCTTGGCGTCGGCCATGATGGAGGGCTTGAGCTTGTCTTCCCAGTAGTCGTAATGAGCCACGCGACGCATGGAAGCCTCCATGCCGCCCAGGACCACGGGTGCACCGGGAAAGGCCCGTCGGGCCATCTGGGAGTAGACCACGGCGGCGTGGTTGGGGCGACGTCCCGGAACACCGCCGGCACTATACACGTCGTCCTTCCGGCGATGTCGGGCCGCGGTGTAGTTGGAGAGCATCGAATCCAGGTTGCCCGCCGTGATGCCCACGAAGAGTCGAGGTGCTCCCATGCCCTGGATCGACTGGATGTCTTTCCAGTCGGGCTGTGCGATGATGCCCACGCGCAGGCCCATGTTTTCCAGCACCCGCCCGATCATGGCCGAGCCGAACGAGGGATGATCGACATACGCATCACCGGTAATGATGAGTACATCCAGTTCCGACCACCCCTTGGCGGTCATCTCCGCACGAGTCATGGGCAGGAAACCGTTGTCGGAAACCGGGTTACCGCGCGCCTTGCCTGGAGTGACAGCCATGTTTCCATTATCAGAGCCAACCTCCGCCCGAATGGCAACCAATAGAAAAGGGGGCGGTCCCTCACATTGACACAAAAGGGGACATTCTCGCCTGTTTTGCGGTGGCAGAGTGCTGGGGCTGGCGCCTGGGGCACGTTGGCGGTGAGGGCTCCGCGGGATCGGTCCTGCGCTCGCAGGGAACGTTGGGGCCAGCTTGGCTTTCGCGCTATCGCGCGAGGGGGATCAGGGTGTCGACGTTCCTATGCTCGCTCCGGCCCGATCCCGCTGCCGCTTCGTGGATTGGGGGCTTGTCCCTCTATGAGGTGGTTTGATGGTCGCCGTTGAGGAAAAACAATCGTCGTTGAC
>Ga0247843_1005550_pt1 | contig 17419 bp, 16 predicted proteins | sample LaCruzMarch2017__FD_192420 | JGI IMG/M metagenome (GOLD analysis project Ga0247843, IMG submission 192420) | Freshwater microbial communities from meromictic Lake La Cruz, Castile-La Mancha, Spain - LaCruzMarch2017_8m | ecosystem: Environmental > Aquatic > Freshwater > Lake | place: Spain... | reverse complement strand
GAACGTGACGGCCGTCTTCATTGAAAAGGCGCATCATACCCATCTTTTTCGCGATCACGCCAGTGCGCATGATCCATACTCCAACTTATGTCAGAGGCCCGGCTGGCAGGATTGCCAGGAGGGCGTGACGCCTAAATCGAGCCCTGAATTTTTAAGCATTGCCCCGTCCGGGCTAGGCACCAGTGGCGCACCTTAGTGCGCAATCTGGTAAGACGGGGAACGCAGCCCGAGTAAACTCGGCGGTATTCCTATTGTCTCACTCTACTTACGTAGAGATATCGGCTTACGCCAATTTGATTTCGACATTCACACCAGCAGCAAGATCGAGCTTCATAAGCGCGTCTACGGTCTGCGGCGTGGGCTGCACAATGTCGAGCAACCTTTTATAAGTCCGAACTTCGAACTGCTCGCGCGACTTTTTGTCGACGTGCGGTCCGCGGTTTACGGTGAACTTTTCGATACGGGTAGGAAGTGGAATTGGCCCACGGATAAGTGCGCCTGTGCGGCGCGCTGTATCGGCAATATCGCCAGTCGCCTGATCGAGGACGCGATGGTCAAATGCTTTCAGGCGGATGCGAATATTTTGCGTTTCCATGGTATCACCAATTTCCAAATTCTATCAATATCAAAGAGCCGAAAAACAGCCATTCCGACTTACGCTTTCGAAGCCGGAACAACTGTTTTAAATTTCTTAAAACCGCCCCGCCCGAATCGAGGATTCAGGCGGGATGCGCGACCTATATTACTTCGTGATGGTGCTGACAACCCCGGAACCGACGGTGCGTCCGCCTTCGCGAATTGCGAAGCGAAGACCTGGGTCCATAGCGATTGGTGCAATCAACTTCACAGCGATCGTTACGTTGTCGCCTGGCATGACCATTTCAGTACCTTCTGGAAGGATCACTTCGCCGGTTACGTCAGTTGTACGGAAGTAGAACTGTGGGCGATAGTTTGCGAAGAATGGCGTGTGACGGCCGCCTTCGTCCTTTGAAAGAACATAGATTTCTGCCGAAAACTCAGTGTGCGGCGTAACCGAACCTGGCTTGCAGAGAACTTGGCCACGCTCAACTTCTTCACGGCCTACGCCACGAACCAGCGCACCGATGTTATCGCCTGCGCGACCTTCGTCGAGCAGCTTGCGGAACATTTCAACGCCAGTAACGGTCGTCTTCTTGGTATCCTTGATACCAACGATTTCAACTTCTTCGCCAACCTTGACGATACCGGTTTCAACGCGGCCCGTTACAACGGTACCACGGCCCGAGATCGAGAACACGTCTTCAACTGGCATCAGGAATGGCTTGTCGATTGGACGCTCTGGCTGAGGAATGGCTTCGTCAACAGCAGCCATGAGTGCAAGGACAGATTCCTTGCCGATGTTGTCGTCCCGGCCTTCAAGCGCAGCAAGCGCTGAACCACGAACGATTGGAATGTCGTCACCTGGGAAATCGTACTTCGAGAGAAGCTCACGGATTTCCATTTCAACCAGTTCGAGAATTTCTTCGTCGTCAACCTGGTCAACCTTGTTCATGTAAACAACGAGGGCAGGAACGCCAACCTGACGTGCAAGCAAGATGTGCTCGCGAGTCTGTGGCATCGGGCCGTCAGCCGCATTCACAACGAGGATAGCGCCGTCCATCTGCGCCGCACCGGTGATCATGTTCTTAACATAGTCAGCGTGGCCTGGGCAGTCGACGTGCGCATAGTGACGGGCAGCCGTTTCATATTCCACGTGTGCGGTCGAAATGGTGATTCCGCGCTCGCGCTCTTCTGGCGCCTTATCGATGTTGGCGAAATCAACAGCGGTACCGCCGTAAGTATCAGCCATGATCTTTGTGATCGCTGCGGTCAGCGTGGTCTTACCATGGTCAACGTGACCAATGGTACCAATGTTGCAATGCGGTTTCGTCCGCTCAAATTTAGCTTTTGCCATTTTCTCAAACCTTCTTTCGATTAGGTAATATTTTGATCAGGTGGGACGACGCCTGCTGAATCACGCGCCGCCATTAATCGGCTTTTGCCTATCAGGCAAGCTTCTCCTTGATTTCGGCTGCTACGTTCGATGGCACTTCATCATAATGGTTGAAGAACATCGAATAGTTTGCACGTCCTTGCGTGAACGAGCGGAGCTGATTCACATAGCCGAACATGTTGGCCAAAGGCACCATGGATTCAACAACCTGCGCGTTACCGCGGCTGTCAGTGCCCTGGATTTGACCACGACGTGAGTTCATGTCGCCGATCACATCGCCCAGATATTCTTCGGGAGATACCACTTCGACCTTCATGATGGGTTCAAGCAGCTTGATCCCTGACTTTTGCGCGGCTTCACGCATACCAGCACGACCAGCGATTTCGAATGCCAAGGCCGACGAATCGACATCATGATACGCGCCGTCATAAAGCGTTATTTCGAAATCGATGATTGGGAAGCCAATTAACGAGCCCGATAATGCGGTTTCGCGCATGCCCTTTTCAACCGAGGGGATATATTCCTTTGGAATGTTACCGCCCTTGACTTCATCCTTAAACACAACGCCCGTGCCGCGCTCGCCCGGCTTTACCGAGAACTTGATGCGACCGAACTGACCGGAACCACCCGACTGCTTTTTGTGGGTGTAATCGACGTCAACTTCGCGTGCCAGGTATTCGCGATACGCAACCTGCGGCGCGCCGACATTGGCTTCAACCTTAAATTCGCGACGCATACGATCGACGATGATGTCGAGGTGAAGCTCGCCCATGCCCTTAATGATCGTTTGGCCCGATTCATGGTCGGTTGACACGCGGAACGACGGATCTTCGGCGGACAGACGATTAAGCGCGATGCCCATCTTTTCTTGGTCAGCCTTGGTCTTTGGTTCCACCGACAGTTCGATAACTGGCTCAGGGAATTCCATACGCTCCAATATGATCGGGAAACGTTCGGCGCACAATGTGTCGCCAGTGGTCGTTTCCTTCATACCGGCAAGCGCGATGATGTCGCCTGCAAATGCCTCATCAACGTCCTTACGTTCGTTGGCGTGCATTTCGAGCATACGCCCAACCTTTTCCTTCTTATCCTTCACCGAGTTCAGATACGTGCCCTTTAAGAGGCTACCCGAATAAATGCGGATGAAGGTCAGCGAGCCAACGAACGGATCGTTCATGACCTTGAACGCCAGTGCCGAAAACGGCGCATCGTCCGCAGGTGGGCGACTGTCTGGTTCAAGTGTGTCCATGTGGACACCCTGCACGTCTTGGATGTCGAGCGGCGAAGGCAGATAATCGACAACGGCGTCGAGCAAAGGCTGAACGCCCTTGTTCTTAAACGCCGAGCCACAGCAGACAGGAACGAATGACTGGTTCAGCGTGCCCTTGCGAATCAGCGCCTTCAGCGTCGCAACGTCAGGCTCATTGCCCTCAAGATATGCTTCCATCGCAGTATCGTCTTGCTCAACGGCAAGTTCAATCAGGTCGCTACGGTATTTGGCTGCTTCAGCGGCCAAGTCAGCGGGGATATCTTCGTAGAAGAAATCGGCACCAAGCGATTCATCTTTCCAGATGATCGCGCGGTTATGCACAAGGTCAACAAGACCCTTCAAATCCGCTTCAAGGCCAATTGGAATGTAAAGCACCGCTGGACGTGCACCCAAACGATCAATGATCGATTGCACGCAATATTTGAAGTTTGCGCCGGTCCGATCAAGCTTGTTGATGAAGCACATGCGGGGAACGCCGTATTTGTCGGCCTGACGCCATACGGTTTCGGATTGCGGCTCAACGCCTGCAACGCCGTCGAAACATGCAACTGCACCATCAAGAACGCGCAGCGAACGCTCAACTTCAATCGTGAAGTCAACGTGGCCTGGCGTATCAATGATGTTGATGCGGTGGTCATTCCAGAAGCAGGTGGTCGCAGCCGACGTAATCGTGATGCCACGCTCTTGCTCTTGCTCCATCCAATCCATGGTGGCAGCGCCATCATGAACTTCGCCGATTTTGTAAGACTTGCCGGTGTAGAAAAGGATACGCTCGGTAGTGGTGGTTTTACCGGCGTCGATATGCGCCATAATACCGATGTTGCGATACATATTGAGTGGATGGCTGCGTGCCATATTCGTTACTCCAGTGCGGGGCTGCGGTTCGCGCTGCCCTATAGGGAAAGGGGCTGGTTTATGCCAGCCCCTGATTTACGCTTTTTCAAATGCGCCATCTCAGCGAAAGCCGGGATGACGGAAAAGTTCATGCTGTTACCAGCGATAGTGTGCAAACGCGCGGTTGGCTTCTGCCATACGGTGCGTATCTTCACGCTTTTTGACCGCGTTTCCGCGGTTCGATGCGGCATCCATCAGCTCACCCGACAAACGGGCGGCCATGGTGGTTTCGCTGCGGTTACGCGCAGCGCCGATCAACCAACGGATCGCAAGCGCCTGCGCGCGCTCCGGACGCACTTCGCAAGGCACCTGATAGGTCGCACCACCCACACGGCGGCTGCGCACTTCGATACCTGGCTTCACGTTATCCAGCGCTTCATGGAAGGTCTGGATCGGATCTTTCTTGGCGCGGGCTTCAACAGTTTCCAAAGCACCATAAACAATCCGCTCTGCAGCTGACTTCTTACCGTCAAGCATCAGGTTGTTCATAAATTTCGAAAGCACGATATCACCGAATTTGGGATCGGGAAGGATGATGCGCTTTTCGGGACGACGACGACGTGACATGTTTTATTTCCTTTATCTCATGGGACCAGCGGCAGCGCAAATGCGCGCCAATCGGCCAGCCAATGGTAACGTTCGAATTACTTCGGACGCTTTGCACCATATTTGGAACGCGATTGCTTGCGGTCCTTGACACCCTGCGTATCGAGTACGCCGCGAAGCACGTGGTAACGCACACCGGGAAGGTCGCGTACGCGGCCGCCACGGATAAGCACAACGCTATGCTCTTGAAGGTTGTGGCCTTCACCTGGGATATAGGAAATAACTTCACGCTGGTTGGTCAGACGGATTTTCGCAACCTTACGCAAAGCCGAGTTCGGCTTTTTCGGGGTCGTTGTGTAAACGCGGGTGCAAACGCCGCGCTTCTGTGGGTTTTGGTCCATCGCAGGGACCTTGGACTTGACCTTCTGCGGGGTCCGGCCCTTGCGGACCAGCTGGTTAATCGTTGGCATATCTTCACCTTTGTTAAGCGGTTACTTTAGGTGGCAAGGCGTTTTTTGCGGCGGAGGCTCAGCCTTTGATCCACCCGACCTGACACATAATGTGCTGCTATTCTGTGTATTTCCCATGCGCCAAAGAGAATCAACCCTCGAGCTTCGGGAATGGGCCCATTAGCGCCCGCTGGCTATCGGGTCAAGTGGTGCTGCCACGCTCCGTCAGCACGTCATTTTCGATCCTGATCCGCCACCATAAAAGCGCAGCGTTCAGTAAAGAGAATGTGAGTGCCATGGCCGGTGCGCCGAGAAGAAGCGGCAGGACCGCAATCTCCACAACGACCAAGGCATAATTGGGGTGCTTGATGAAACGATATGGGCCGCGCCGCACGCGCGGGAAATGTGGGGCGCTGATGATCCGCGTGGTCCACCATCGGCCAATGCTCGCCAGCGTCCAGAAGCGGAAGGTTTGGCTTGCAATAAATGCGTTGAGCAAAAGCAGGTTGGGTGACGTTTCGGGCTTTGCGAACAATAGGATGGCGATCAGCCAACCGCTGTGGAGCACGATAAACAAAGGATAATGCTTCGCACCATGCTCACGACCACCTTCAGCCAGCAATCGGCGGGTGTTGGCGCTAGCATAAGCCAGCTCAGCAAGTCGCTGCAGGATGACATACGCAAAGACAATCAGCGCCCAAACGGGCCAATCGAACACTGTCATGGCTTGAGAAGCCCCATCGCGCCAACAAATCCCGGTCCAAGTGCCGTTAAAAATGTTGGTTTCTCAATTGGTCCGGCGGCCAGCAGCGCCTCCAACACAAACAACACCGTCGGCGAACTCATATTGCCATGGTCGCGCAGTACTTTGCGCGTCGCAGCCAAGTCATGCCCCAGATAATCGGCCAACGCATCGACCACGCGCCCACCGCCCGGGTGACAGGCAGGTTCAGCCATGTCCGCTTTGGTCAGGCCATGTTTTGCGATAAAATCGTCGCAGACGGGCGCAAAATGGCTATTCACAAAAAAGGGTATATCGCGCGCTAGCACAAGATCAAACCCCGTATCGCCAATCTGCCAGCCCATCATATCGAGCGTATCGGGCCAGACATGGCTCGCAAATGCACCCAGTTGCGGCCCTGGCCCAGCGCCGATGACCGCAGCGGCACAGCCATCGGCAAACAACGCAAGTGCGACCATATCTTTTTTATCCATGCGCGCATGGTCGTAGGCAAGGCTGCACAGTTCAAGGCTGACGAGCATGACTGGCTTGTCCGGGCCCGCACGATAAAGATCAGCCGCAACGCCAAGGCCAATGACCCCGCCAGCGCAACCATAGCCAAATAAGGGCACGCAGCGTGTGTTGGGCGCGAAACCCATTTTCGCTATCATCCGGCTTGGCAGGCTGGGCGTCATCGTTCCTGTGGTCGATACGAAAACAATCTGCCCTATGGCGGCGGCCTGCAAGTTTGCGCGCGCCAAAGCCTGCGTAACCGCTGCTTCAAAAATCTGTGCGGCGACAACTTCATACACGCCTGCGCGCTTTGCCCAGCTTCTGGCGTCAAAATAATATTCGGGCGGCATCGCTATATGACGCTGCGAGATACCCGTGTTTCCAAGTATTTCTGCCATGCGCGGTGGCAGGTCTTGCCGTTTGGCCTGCGCCAAAATCGACAGGACATCATCTTGCGTGATGCAGTGCGGCGGCACGGCGGTGCCAAGGGAAATCAAACGGGGAAGAATCTGTTGCATCACCCTTAACAGCTACGCCCGTTGAAAAGTTTCCGCTAGGCAGACTTTACGCTAGCCCACGGGCCACTGATCGCCAGGGTCATCGTCGGTTCCATCATGTTCACAAACATTGTCGAGCCATCGGGTGAGAAGCATCCGCCCGCAAATTCGGTTTGCACGCGGCTTCGGCCTATCATGTACGTCTGGCCTTGCGCAGTAACGCCACGCAAATGGTTACTCGAAATGTCGGTATACTGGTCCTCACAAACTAACAAATGCCCTGTCGGCATCACGGCGATATTGTCGCCATAATTGTAAAATGTTGGATTGGTCGATTCCATAAACAGGTCGATGATTCCGGGCGCTTCGGCTTCACGCGTGGTCCCTTCATTTGCCGCAGGGACATAGCGGAAAATCTGGCCATATTTTGCAGCGCCGCCGTTCGTGCAGGCAAAGAACAATTCGCCCTTCCCCCAGAATATCCCTTCGCCGCGCGCAAACAGCGCAGCACCTTTGGCGGCGCCTTGTTTGCGTAAGTCATCATCGGGGCTTTCAGGGTTGGAAAGCGATATCCATTTCGCCTGATATTGGCGGCCTTTGCTAACCTGAACCTCAGTCCAGTTGCGCGTATCACTAATGTCGGCCTGCACAAAAGCTAAAGCCTCAAGCCGCCCACCTTTGGCAAGCCGTCCCTTTTCATTTGGAATGAACCTGTAAAGCAGGCTGTCGCCGCGATCTTCGGTCAAATAGGCAATGCCCGTCCGCGGATCAACGCACGCGGCCTCGTGGTTGAAACGACCCATGTCTTTTAGGGGCACGGGCGTAACAAGGCCATTCTGCGTAGCGGGAACTTCAAAAATATAGCCATGGTCTTCGCCGACACCGCTTCCAGCGCGCGTGACATTTTCCTCGCAGCTCAGCCAGCTTCCCCATGGCGTAATCCCGCCGGAGCAATTGCGGATCGTCCCGGAAAGGCTCAAAAACTCACGCTCGCGTTGGCCAGTCTTCATATCATATATCAAAGTCGTGGTACCCCCCGGCAGGGGCATCGATTTGTCATCCGCCATGCGATCATAAGCCGGGAAATCCTTTGCCACATTCCCGGTGAAGGGCCCGAAATCCTGATCCTTAATTCCAAGCTCATGGTTGCGGATAAGGGCGACCTTGCCCTTCCCCAAATCGATAGCGCCCATTCCGTCGGCGGAGTTTGGCACCAGATAGCCATCATCCATGATGTTACCGAGCCGCGAAATAACGCGATAATCAAAGCCTTTAGGCAGGTCGATCAGGTTGTTGGGGTCGCGCACCAACGGGCCATAGCCAAATACTTCATTGGCTCCAGCGGTGGGTGCCTGCGCAATGGCGCGTGCCGCCAGCCCTGCAAACGCAATGCTGCCAAGACCAAATCCGAACTGCCGCCTGCTTAGCGAAATAAGCCTGCTTTGCATGAACCGCTCCTGTTAGTTTGACTGTTGACTGCACCGGAAAGATGACAATCGCGTTGCAGCTTGATAGAGCGCGGGTCAACCAAACCAAAGGCATTTGTTTCTCATGAAAGTACGTACCCGCGTTGCACCATCCCCCACCGGCGACCCACATGTCGGCACCGCGTATATTGCGCTCATCAACTATTGCTTTGCCAAGAAGCACGGCGGCGAGTTTCTGTTGCGCATAGAGGATACCGATCAGGCACGGTCCACGCCGCAATCGGAAAAGATGATATTGGAATCGCTGCGCTGGTTGGGCCTTAGCTGGGATGAGGGCCCCGATGTTGGCGGCCCGCATGGTCCCTATCGCCAATCGGAACGCAGCGCGATTTACACCGCGCATTGTGACCAGTTGCTGGCCGATGGCCATGCGTTCAAATGCTATTGTACGCCCGAAAAGCTCGCGGCCGCACGCGCCGCTCAGATAGCGGCGAAGCAGCCACCAAAATATGATGGCACCTGTTTGGCACTCACCTCTGACGATATCGCAAAGCGCGATGGCGACGGCGTTTCGCATGTTGTCCGCATGAAAATTCCAACAACGGGCACATGCATTGTTCAAGATACGTTGCGGGGCGAAATCGCCTTCGAATATGCGGTCGTTGACATGCAGGTGCTGATGAAATCGGACGGCCTGCCGACGTACCATCTCGCCAATGTTGTCGACGATCACCTGATGGGTATCACCCATGTCATGCGGGGCGAGGAATGGATTTCGTCGGCGCCAAAGCATTTGTTGCTTTACCAATATTTCGGCTGGGAACCGCCCGTGCTCACGCATTTGCCGTTGCTGCGCAATGCCGACAAATCGAAGCTGTCGAAGCGTAAAAACCCGACCAGCATTCTATATTATCAACGCGCAGGATATTTGCCGCAGGCGATGCAGAACTTCCTTGGTCTGTTTATCAAATCGGCCAGCGAAGAGGATGAAAAAACCTCACTGCAAAGGCTGATCGACGAATTTGACGTCCACAATATCTCGCTGGGCGGGCCGGTTTTCGACACGTCGAAGCTGGATTGGCTCAATGGCCGTTATTTGCGTGAAGAACTCAGCGTTTCCGAATTTCTGGATGCGGTAAAGGCGTGGGCGCTGAATGACGACTACCTCACGCCCATCGCTGAAATGGCGCAGGCGCGGATTACCAAAATGTCGGACCTTGGCGGCCTGACCGCGATGTTCTTTATGAACCGAATTGACGGCATGACCGCAGAGCGGCTGCGCGATGGTGTGAAGCTGGAACAGGATGTGCAGCGCGCGGCCTACACCCTTGGCTTGCAACAGTTCGACGGCATGATCGACTGGAACCGGGAAGGCGTTGAAGCGACGTTGCGCCGAACTGCCGAGGCCTTGGACGCGAAGTTGAAGGACGTTATCCGGCCTTTCTATATCGCCATCACTGGCAGCGCGCAGGGCGTGCCTTTGTTCGACGCAATCTCGCATTTGGGCCGCGACATCATGCGCGAGCGGTTGCGCCATGCAATGGAATTGCTTGGCCCTGCCACATCAAAAGAAATGAAGGCTTGGACCGATTTGCTGACCGCGCCGCCAAAGGCCGAATGACCGCATTTTCGTTACCGCAGGATTGGCAGACGGCGCTGCGCGCGGCGCTTGTGACGCCAGAAACGCTCGCGCTTCAAGGCTTTCTTGACGCCGAACTGGCCGCGGGCAAGACGATTTTCCCGCCGCAGGACGCATGGTTCCGCGCGCTTGAACTGACGCCGCTGGACAAAGTGCGCGTCGTCATTTTGGGGCAAGACCCCTATCATGGGCCGGGGCAAGCACATGGCCTGTGTTTCAGCGTGCCGCCGGGCGTGCGTCCTCCGCCTAGTCTTACAAATATTTACAAGGAGTTAGGAAGCGACTTAAGCCTGCCGCGCCCGCCTCATGGCTTTTTGGAACATTGGGCGCGGCAAGGCGTATTGTTACTCAACAGCGTCCTCACCGTCGAAATGGCCAAGGCCGCGTCGCACAGCAAAAAGGGGTGGGAGCCATTTACGGACGCGATTATTGCGCGCGTGAACGGCAAGGCAGAGCCAGTCGTTTTCATGCTGTGGGGCGCATATGCCCATAAAAAGGCGGCGACTGTCGATGGCCGTCGCCATCTGCTGCTCAAGGCCGTGCATCCATCGCCCTTGTCGGCGCATGCAGGCTTTTTGGGCTGCAAACATTTCTCGCAATGCAACGCCTTTCTGGTTAGCAACAGGCTCCCGCCGATTGATTGGACATTACCCAATGTCGTTCCATGAGCAGCCCCATCGCCGTTTCAACCCATTGAAAGATGAATGGATTTTAGTATCTCCCCATCGTGCGAAGCGCCCATGGCAGGGGCAGCAGGATATACCCGACACCGCCGTCCGGCCGATGCACGATCCGGATTGTGATTTATGCGCGGGCAATGAACGTGCTGGCGGGTTGCGCAATCCTGATTACAAAAATATCTTCATTTTCGACAATGACTTTGCCGCATTGATGCCCGGCGCAGGTAGCGGAGTAGAAAAAGACAAACCCTTGTTTCGTGCGGCTCTCGCGCATGGAACCTGCAGGGTCATTTGCTTTTCGCCTGACCATGGAAAAACTCTGCCTGAAATGCCAGCGGACGATATCCACATATTGGTCGACACGTGGGCCGCGCAAGAAAAAGAGCTTTACGCCTCTCATGCCTATGTCCAGATTTTCGAAAATAAGGGCGCGATGATGGGCTGCTCCAGCCCGCATCCGCATGGGCAAATCTGGGCGACAACTCATGTCCCTGCCGAGCCCGCGCGTGAGGATGCAACGCAAGCGGCCTGGTTTGAACAACATCAATCGGCAATGCTGCTAACCTATGCCGAACAAGAGGCCAAAGACGGCGCGCGGACGGTGGCAAGCAACGCCCACTGGATTGCGGTCGTGCCCTATTGGGCAAGCTGGCCATATGAAATCCTGCTGCTGCCGCGTTTTGCGGTTCAGCGATTGCATGACCTCGCGCCAGAACAGCGTGATGATCTCGCCCACATCATGAAAGCCGTGACAACGGCCTATGACAATCTGTTCCAGACCAGCTTTCCCTATTCGATGGGCTGGCATGGCGCGCCAAGCGCAACGCCCGATGCCCCGCATTGGCAATTGCATGCGCATTTCTATCCGCCCTTGCTGCGCTCGGCCAGTGTGCGCAAGTTCATGGTCGGCTATGAAATGCTGGCCGAGGCACAACGCGACCTGACGCCGGAGGCCGCTGCGGCACATTTGCGCGCGACAGCCAAAATCCATTACCGGAGCCAGTCATGAACGCACAGGACCAAGCGCTGTTTGATCGCGTGACCGCCAGTTTTGCGGAGCAGTTCGGCCACGCCCCGGACCTTGTCGTGCGCGCCCCCGGGCGGGTGAACCTGATCGGTGAACATACCGACTATAATGACGGCTTTGTCCTGCCCTGCGCGATTGGCCCGGCCAATATGGTTGCGATCAGCAAGCGCGATGATGATATGATCGAGGTGGTCGCCGCCGATTTTGAAAACGCGCGCGACAGCTTCGCCCTGACACCCCGGCCAGAACGCAATCTAAGCCAGCCCTGGGCGGATTATGTGCGCGGAATGTTGTCTGCCTTGCAAAAAGCGGGATGCACCCTCAGCAGCGCTAAAATCGCCATTGCGGGCAATCTGCCCAAAGGGGCCGGCCTGTCGTCATCCGCCGCGCTCACAGTGGCGGTGGGCAAGGCCAACTTAGCGCTTAACGGAATCGACATGGACAACATCCGCCTCGCGCAAATCGCGCAACGGGCGGAATGTGATTTTGTCGGCACCCAATGCGGCATCATGGACCAATTGATTTCAGCGCAGGGCAAGGCGGACCATGCTTTGTTAATCGATTGCCGCAGCTTGGAACTGACCGACGTGCGCATATCCGATGATATCGCAATCATGATCGTCCATTCTGGCGTCACCCGCGGCTTGGTTGACGGGCCTTACAACGCACGACGGCGGCAAACTGCGGCGGCAGCCGCAGCTATGGGGGTAACAGCGTTGCGCGACGCCAACCTTGATATGCTGGCCGCAGCGCGTCTCGACGCGGTCACAACCGCACGTGCACGGCATGTCATTACCGAGAACCAGCGCACATTGGACGCCGCCGACGCGCTTGCCAAAAGCGACCTTGCCGCGCTTGGTAAGTTGATGGCGCAAAGCCATGTGTCGATGCGCGACGATTTCGAAATCACTGTTCCGGCGATTGATGATTTGGTAGCGCAGTTGCAAGATGCGATCGGTAATCAAGGGGGCGCACGGATGACAGGCGGAGGATTTGGCGGCGCATGCGTGGCGATCATGCCGCGTTCGCGGGTGGCGGATGTGCAGGCCGCAATAGAAACGACCTATAAAACGCCAAATGGCAATGCGCCGCTGATTATATTTGAACGTCCCGGCCCCGGTGCCGCCATTTTATGATATATGATTGGATGAAGCAGGCAATGCGCGAGCCGTTGGTGCATTTCCTTGGCGCAGGGTCGGCCTTGTTCCTGCTGATGGGGCAGTTTGGCGGGGAAGACAGCCTTGACCGCAGCATCACGATCAATGAAGCAGAAGTTGCGCGGCTCGCGTCGCAATGGGAACAGACATGGCGCAGCCCACCTACACCGCAAATACTCGACAGCCTGATCCGCGATTATATCAAGGAAGAAATCTATTTCCGTGAGGCTATGCGCCTTGGCCTTGACGTCGATGACCCCGTCATCCGCCGCCGCTTGCGCGCAAAAATGGAATTTCTGGCGACGGCAGAAATCCAGAATATGGAGCCGACGGACGCGGCGCTTGAACGATATTATGCGGCGAACACTATTCTTTATGCCGAAAAACCGGCCTTCAGTTTCGATCAGCAGTTTTTGGGCGAGGATGAAGACAGCGCCAAAGATTCTGTCCTAGCCCTGAACGCCGGAAAGCCAGTGCAGGCGCAGCCGCTGAGCGTATCTGCCAGCATGGACAAAGCTGCCTCAGATGTCATCACCCGAGAATTTGGCGATGGCTTTGCCGACAGCTTGCGCAATTTGCCGCAAGGGCGTTGGAGCGGGCCAGTCCAGTCCGGTTTCGGCTGGCATGCCGTCCGCGTCCGCGACGTTGTTGCGGCAGGGACACCGCCTTTGTCCGAGATTCGCCAGCGTGTATCCAACGACTGGCGTGCCAAAACGCAGGCCACGCGTGAGGCCGCTGCCTATCAGGCATTGCTCGACGGATATGACATTCGCATTGCCAAGCCGTGATGATCCGTTTTCTCCTTTTGCTCTGTCTTGCGACTGGCTTTGCGGCAATTGCCCGCGCCGATGACTTGCAGCCGGGCTATCTGGAAATCCGCGAGCGGGAAGCCGTACCCCACCAATATAAAATTACATGGAAAGCGCCCATCCGGCCCGGCCTTGCCGCGCGCGTCGTGCCGATATTCCCGCGCGATTGCGTAGCGACCGAACCCGTACGCAGCGTTGATGCCGCTGCACTGCTGGCGCGCTGGGACATTGATTGCGGCGCAACATTGGCTGGCCGCTCTGTCCGCTTGAGCGGCATGGAGAACACAGCCGCCGACGCATTACTGCGCTATCAATCCGCGTCTGGAATCACGCAAGCCGCGCGGCTAACGCCCGGCAACCCAGCCGCTGTAATCCTGCAAAAGGCGGACCGATGGCAGGTTGCCCGCACCTATTTCGTCACTGGTGTCGAACATATCCTAATGGGATATGACCATTTGTTATTTGTGCTGTGCCTTGTGCTTTTGCTCAACGGTGCATGGCGCGTGGCGGCAACGGTGACGGCTTTCACGATAGCACATTCGCTGACCTTAGTGGCCACAACCCTTGAGCTTATTAGCGTCCCCGGCCCGCCGGTTGAGGCCGCGATTGCGTTATCGATTGTCTTCCTTGCGGTCGAAATACTAAAGCGCAAACTCGGTGCGCCGCGCTTGTCAGAGCGTTTTCCGTGGGTCGTCGCCTTTCTGTTTGGCTTGCTGCATGGCTTTGGCTTTGCAGGGGCTTTGGCCGAAATCGGATTGCCGCAGGGCGAAGTGCCGATGGCGTTGCTGACGTTTAATCTGGGCGTTGAGGCGGGCCAGCTTGTCATCGTCGCCGGGGCGATGTTGGCTTTATGGGCGCTTCACCGCGTTCATGCGCTTTACGCCGCCCGCGCCCAGATGATCAGCGCTTATGCCATTGGCAGCATCGCTTTTATGTGGTTGCTGCAACGCGTATTGTCGGCTTAAGCGCCAAAGCCGAAATCTGAAATCTGAAATCACAGGGTTTTTACTGTATTCTGTGCCTGATAGATATTTGTCACCTCGGTTATTTATTAACGCGCTTCCAAAACCTTCGAGGGCGCAGGGAATTCGAATATGCTTTTGCAGCTGAGAAATGCGTATGTCGACAGATCTGACGCATGCTCATATCCCATGATGACGCAAAATCTCGGCATTTACGCCAGTCTGTATCGCGTAATTTAGGTAACAACTGCTGTGCGAATTCGGTAAGCAAAGGTTTAAGGGCGCATTGCTTAAAGCGAAGCGACTGACGTGCAGCATAAGGGGCGGACATGGTGATTTTGCAGCAGGGACATTTGCAACAGGGACAGGGATTGATTGGCATTGCGTTGATCCTAACGCTCGCATGGGCGTTGTCCGAAGACCGCGCAGCACGGCCGTCCTGGCGCTGGATTTTCGGCGCGCTTTTTGTGCAAATTGCGCTCGCGCTGGCGGTTACACGGGTGCCTTTCATCTGGACCTTAGTCGGCTATGCCAATGAAGCGGTCGCAGCCGTGGAAAAGGCGACATTGGTCGGGTCAAGTTACATGTTCGGCTATACCGGCGGCGCGCCAATCCCCTTTGTGCTCAAGCCCGGCGTGGAAGAGCCCGTCATCGTCGCATTTCAAATATTGCCGCTGATCATCGTCTTTTCCGCGCTATCGGCCTTGTTATGGCATTGGGGCATCTTGCGCGCTGCGGTCCGTGGCCTGTCATGGGCGTTACGCAAGACCTTAGGCGTCAGCGGCGTCGTTGGGCTTGGCGGCGGCGCAACCATGTTTTTGGGCGTGGTCGAAACCCCGCTTGTCCTGCGGGCGTGGTTTGAACGGATGAGCCGGGCCGAATTGTTCATGATCATGGTGTTGATCATGGCGACAATCTCCGGCGCCATTCTTGTCCTGTATGCCACCACCTTGTCCAAGACCGTGCCGAACGCCGTGGGCCATATGATTGTAGCCTCGCTGATTTCCTTACCCGCCGCCGTGCTTATTGCGCGGCTGATGGTCCCTGGCGACGGCAGCATAAGTGCAGAAGATGCCGACGCCGACCTGAAATATGAAAGCAGCATGGACGCAGTCATCAAAGGCACGATGGAGGGCATCCAATTGGTGCTGGCCGTCATCGCCATCATCATCGTCGTGTTTGCCTTGGTCAATTTGACCGACCAGTTGCTGGCCCTGCTGCCCCAAGTAGATGCACAGCCCCTCACCCTCAAACGCGCGTTCGGCTGGCTGTTTGCGCCGTTGATGTGGAGCATTGGCATTCCATGGGACCAAGCACCAGCGGCAGGGGCATTAATGGGCACAAAGACCATCCTTAACGAATATGTCGCCTATCTTGATCTCGCCGCCCTGCCCGCCGATACCTTTGACGCGCGCAGCAAGCTGATCATCACATATGCCTTATGCGGCGTTGCAAACCTTGCCAGCGTCGGCCTGTTGGTATCGACCATCGCCACGCTCGCCCCCACACGGCGCGCAGAGGTCTCCGCTCTGGGCATGAAAAGCTGGGCCGCCGGCAATATGGCCTCTGCGATGACAGGCGCAGTTATTGGCCTTGTCACCTTGACCTGAGCCGTTTCATCCGTTCAGGACGCTTGGCTGGCGGTCGTGCAGGTATTTTTAAGCGGATTGCAATTTGCCGTGGGGCGTCTTTGCCTTTAAGGCGTTATCCAAGGTCATCGCTGGCGTGCACCGCTTTACCAACACATCAAATGGATAACACAAGAATATGTCTTCATACAAAGAGCCGTCGTTTCAAGAGCGTGCAGCCTTAGCCAAAAAGGCGAAGCTGGATGCCGTTAATAAGCTGCGCGCAAAGCCAAAGCTTGACGAAGCGACCCTTGCAGCACGGCGCGCCGCCGCCGAAGCACGCGAACAGGCGCAAGCACAAGCCCGCGCAGAGAAAATAGCGGCCCGCGAACGGGAAAAGGCCGAGAAGCTGGAACGTGCGAAAATGTCATTAGAGCCCGCCGTGCCAACAAAAACCGACGAAGAACGCAAGCTTGAACGCGATGCCAAATATGCCGCCCGAAAAGGCCGCAAAGGCAAGAAATAGCTGAACTGCGGGGGCCCATATCGGCGATGTACATCATGTGTATTTTAAGGATAATAATCCCGATACGGTTGATTTCCTCTGCGATGTTTACCGCAAAGACCTTAGCATCAAGGGTGGTTGCCTAACGCACGAATGTGCCAAACTCTGTTATGGTGCTGTCCCTAGTTTCCTAAAACCGGCTCGACGACATATGTTTCCCGCGCGTGATTTCTGACAGGAGGGGCACCTGTTTCAGGCACAGCTGGTGCGCGCCCTGTCCCCCCACGCTTTGATGGGTTTTGCTTCATAGGCCGTTGACGGCTGAGAATGTCTCCTGCGGTGCAGTCTGAGGCTTTGGTGCCCATGAGCTGCGCCATGCGTGGGAACAAAGGTCACCATAGCCTGTTAATTGACCAAGCGAACGCGCGACAATTTTTTGACCTCTGTGTTGAAATCACAACGCTTCTGTCGAACCCGCGCCGTCTTCTGATTGCTACCAAAATGTATAAGGATTTCGTGTGTTTGAATTTATCGAACGCAACACCTTTAAAGATTGTAGGACTGTACGGACTCGCGGGACATCTTTCATATTGCCGATAGGCAAGCAGAAGGATGGAACCGATGACCAAGGAAGAACGAGATATTCAGCGCAAGCTAAAGGTGCTGCGCCATACTGAGAAGATTGGTGATGCGGGCAAAGCGTGCCGATACTTCGGCATTGGCAGATCAAGCTTCTACCGCTGGAAAGCCTCATTCGAGCGGAACGGCGAAGCCGGGCTGATC
>Ga0247843_1005546_pt1 | contig 17422 bp, 13 predicted proteins | sample LaCruzMarch2017__FD_192420 | JGI IMG/M metagenome (GOLD analysis project Ga0247843, IMG submission 192420) | Freshwater microbial communities from meromictic Lake La Cruz, Castile-La Mancha, Spain - LaCruzMarch2017_8m | ecosystem: Environmental > Aquatic > Freshwater > Lake | place: Spain... | reverse complement strand
GCCCTCAACGGCATCCCGCCCGCTCTCTACCGAAAGCAACTCGAACAACAAACACAAACCGAAACCAAATCCCCGAGGACCCTCAAAACTCTAATTTAGACCTGTGCCGCTTTTGGGGGAGCTGACAGGCGGATCGATTTCGAACTCGTGGGATGTATTCGTTTATCCGGAAAATCCCGAGTCCCAGAAGCCTGAGAATGTTTTGGTAACGAGTGATATGAAAGAAGCGAAGGCGGCTTTTGAGAAGGGTGGCTCGGTCTTGTGGATGCCTCCTGCGAAGACGATACGCAATGACAGCAAGCGGCCGTTGATCGCAGGTTTCTCCCCGATTTTCTGGAACACCGCTTGGACGAAATGGCAGCCACCACACACGCTTGGAATCATCTGTGATCCAAAACATCCGGCATTTGAAAAATTCCCAACCGACATGCACAGCAATTGGCAGTGGTGGGAAATTCAGCAAAACGCCCAGCCATTTATTCTAACAGATTTGCGGGATGTCAAACCCGTCGTTCAAGTGATTGATGACTGGTTCACCAACCGCAGGCTGGCTTATGTGTTTGAGGCGAGGGTGGGGAAAGGAAAACTCATCGCCTGTGGTGCCGATTTAACCCAAACAGATCAACGGCCGGCAGCGCGGCAATTGCTCGCTTCGCTGCTCAATTACATGGATGGGGCGAAATTCGAGCCTTCGGTCAGCATCACCCTTACGGATCTAGAAGGATTAATCGGGCCTTAGTCCGTGGCTTTTCATAAAGTTTTCAAGACTGATCAACGGAGGAGCTTGGGTGCTGGATTCGATTGTCTTGATGGTTTGATCGAGCAGGGCCGAGTCATTATCGGGTTTGTTGTATCCTGCTCTGATCTCCCTTAGTTGTGGCAAAGCTTCCTTTGCCTGGAGACCGTAACGGGAAAGGTATTCGAGGCATTTCGGCATGCGCCGTCCGAGCCCCCAACGGCCGTGGTCGATGACCAGGATGCACAACGGCATGCCCTCGCGGATGCCAAGGCGTGACAACAGATCGAGACCTGCTAGGCGAATGCCATCGGCGAACATTTCCCCACTCGGTGCCATTTTCTGGATTGCTAGAATGACGTCAGGCAGCAGCATGGCGATGTCTTGATCGGTGAGCTTGCCGTAGATTGGGGCGAGATCGCCGCGAGTGCGCCCGTCTTGGTTTTGCAAGATGGATTTGATGGCTGGGTAGAGGAGTTTGCGGTCCACGCCGTCGAGCGATCCCGTCATAATGCTTCCGGTTTTTGAGAACAGTGCTTCAGTTGCGGCGCGCTGTGCCATGCCGCGGGGGTCGCCGGGATGGGGCATCGCCATCATCACGAGCAAGTCAGGCAGGGATTTTTTGCGTTCCTCCTCGCCGAGCGCACTTAGGGAAGTGACCGCCAACGCGCGCAACCACGGATCCGGATCCTTGAGTAGCGCGCGCAACTGCGGTGCGGCGGCATCTGCCTTGGGGCCCAGGCAACCCAGTGCCTCGGTTACGCCGTAGCGCAAATTTTTGACGGGGAATTTGAGAAGTTGTATCAAGGTGGGCAGAGAGTCGCTGTCACGGCGAGCGAGTTCCTGTGCGGAGCGCTTGCGGACTGCGGGTGACCAACTTCCCAATCCGCCCTCCAGTTCCATTTTACTCCGCTTTGAATAGAGGAGAGGAGCATTTGTCTTGGTTTCGAAATATCCGCGCCCGGCGTCAATGGCAGTGGCGGCGTCACTTTGTGAGAGCGGTTCCACCGAGCTGGGGCCCTTGCCGGTGATGCGAAGTTTTTTGAGCGGTAGGGCGTAAGCAAGAAGATAGGTGCCGGTGTTGTCCCAGTTCGTGTATTTCCCGTGCTCCTCCTCGCCGACCGGGGAACCTTGGTAGCGGAAACTTCCATCCCAGCCGCGGGCGAGATCGTAATACCAACCTTGCTCCTGCCAATAGACCCCGCTGGCGTGCGGGCCACAGCGAGATACTCCGGGCATGGCCCACAAGATGTTGAAAAAATTTCCGGTGTGGCCGCGTTCGCGTTCGTCGTAGGCAGCCACGCTCATTTTTGCAAAAAAAGTCGCTGCTTCAGCATCGCCTAACAGATCGAATAGCACTGCTGCGTTGGAAGATTTTCCATTGTCCTCGTGTCCTGGCCACGGGGCGTGATCGCCGTAGGGCGGTGCGCCCTTGTTGACATACCAGCGTATGAAGTCGGCAGAGCGAGTGATCGCCTTGTCCAGAACCGGGTCTTTCACGCCCGCTTCGCGAGCCAGCACCATGGCTACGGCGAGTGGGAGGCCCGGTGAATTCATGGCTCCGTAGCCATTGAGATTCCCGTCCGGCCTCGCAAACTTGTGACCCCAAGTGCCCACGCCGCTCTGTCCATTTGCGGCCTCGAGGGCCAAGCGTTTGATGCCCGGCATGACCGATGGATCACCGGTGGCGATGGCATATTCAGCGAGGAACGCGAGGGCGTATCCGTAGTGCCAGGTGGCCATGGATTCCATGCGCAGTTCCGCAGCTAGTTTTGCGTAACTGGCGAGCAGAGGGCGGTATTCCTCATTGCCACTGGCCAGCAAGGCCATGGCGTTGATACTGTTAGGTATGGAAACTTGCGCCAACCCGCGATGGGCGATGGCCTGGCAGCCGAGAGCGAGAATTTTTGCTGATTTTTTGCAATCGTAGGGTGCTGTCGAGCTGTAACTGCCCATGACGGGAAGTTGAATCTGGACATTTTCAGTCTTGCCGACGCGCCAGCGGATGAGTTTCAGGATGCCTTTTGAAGCCTCTTGTTCTGCGACCATGAGAGCGCCTGCGAATTGGATTCGGGCATCATCGTCGAATGGTTTTTCCTCAACTCCAAGAATGACGTCATTCTGCTGGAGGATGCCATCGGCGGGCGAACCTTTGGCGACTTCGGTGACGAGGATCTGGCGTGCTTCAGCAGTGTGTTTCCAGGCATACATCCAACCTCGCGCGCCGGTGGCTCCGAGCGTCCAGTCATGGCTGCCATCGGTTTTACCGCCTTGGGTGAAATCCGGAATGGGAGGCTTCGTGCCGCGCGGGGCGGCGTTAGCGTGATCCGACAATCCAAATATCCCAGCGCAAAGCCCCAGTAATGCGGTTGTGATTCTTAGAGTTGCAATCATTTTGAGTTTTGTGGTGGTGAAACTACGGGCATGGGAGCCGGACAAACGAGATCGCCGGCACGGGGCATGAACAGTAGATACGTCAGAAAAAATTGAGATGTTTCGTCAGGTCAGAAATCGCCAAACAGCGGCGACGGCGGCGCAGAGTGCGATACCCATGACCAGCGGAAGCAGTGCGGCGACGGTAGTCCATTTAGCGCTACGGGTTTCCTGATAGATAGTGTAGATGGTGGTGGAGCACGGGTTGTGACAGAGGCTGAAGAGCATCAGGCATACGGCGGTTAAAGTGGTCCACCCCCCGGCGGTGAGAACGGCACGCACGGTTTCATTGTCCGCCTCAAACATCACTCCGGCTCCCTCGCCACCGTTTACGCCGGTCACCAGCACGGTGAGCATGAGGATGGTAGGCACGACGATTTCATTGGCGGGAATGGCCACGATGTAGGCGAGAAGGATCACGCCTGTGAGGCCCATGGTCCATGCCAGCGGATCGGTGAGATGGATGAACCACTCTGCGACACTTTGATCGCCCAGTGGGATATTGGCGCTGAGCCAAATGATAGCTCCGGCGGGCATGGCGAAAATGACGGCGCGCCAAAGCACGATGAGTGTGCGGTCAATGAGCGAACTGTAGAGAGTCTTCCAAAAATTCGGTGGGCGATAGGGCGGAAGTTCGAGGCTGAAGCTGGTGGCCTCACCGCGCAAGATAGTGCGGGCAAGCATCCATGAAGTGAGCAGGGCGAAGCCAAAACCTAACAGCGCAACAATGAGTACCGAAAGCGCGGCGATCGAGCCGCCCCATCCTTTGGGTGCGAGGCTGCCGATGAAGATGGAAGCCATCAGGATTTGGGTGGGCCAGCGTCCGTTGCAGAGCGAGAAGTTGTTGGTGATGATGGCGATCAGCCGTTCGCGGGGAGAGTCGATGATGCGTGTGGCCACCACGCCAGCCGCGTTGCAACCGAGTCCCATGGCCATGGTGAGTGCTTGTTTGCCGTGGGCTCCGGCTTTTTGGAAAATCCGGTCGAGATTAAACGCAACACGCGGCAGAAAGCCGAAGTCTTCAAGCAAGGTGAAGCAGGGAAAAAAGATCGCCATGGGTGGCAACATCACGGCGATGACCCAGGCGGTGGCAAGATACATACCGTCCACGATCACGCCTCGAAGCCAGTCAGGAGCACCTGCGGCCAGAAACCAATCGGTAAGAAGTGCATGGCCTTGGTCCACAAGCAATGAAGCGAGCATGCGGGATGGCACGTTGGCCCCGGTGATGGTGAGCCACAGGATGGCGCCCAGCACCAACACCATGATGGGAAACGCTGTCCACGCATTCGTTAGAATGCGGTCGAGTTTTTGCTGCCATGCCAATCTGCGATTGCTGCCGCTGCGGGTGATGCTGCGCCCGGCGATGCGCGCCGCCTCGCCGTGGATCGACTCTGCGATGCGGTCGTGCAGATTTTGTGGTAACTGCCAGCGCAATTCAGCAGCGTGTTTGAGCACATCTTCCGGAGATTTCATCAGGTTGTAAGAGGAGTGCCCGAAGGTTCGTTGAGTGAGCCGATTTCACCGGAGCGAACGGCTTGGATGATTTCGCGGTCGCCTTCTAACAAGCGAAGGGCGACCCAGCGCGGCTGCGGAAGGAAGGGAAATAATTGGATGAGATCCGCTTCAGTTCGGTCGAGAGCGAGACGCAGGCCGGGGATTTCCAGCGGCAATCGGCGTGGTGGTGGTGGATCGGTGGAAGCGGCCATGGTGGCGATTTCACGGATTAGCTCCGGAATGCCTTTGCCGGACCGGGCGGAGCAAGGAATGACGGGAATGCCGAGATCCCGGGCGAGGTTGCGATCATCGATCTCCAGGCCATTGGCATGGGCCTCGTCCATCAGATTGAGGCAAAGCACGGCGCGGCGGGTGATTTGTAGGACTTGCAGAGCAAGGTTGAGATTGCGCTCCATGCAGGTGGCGTCCACCACGATGATGGTGACGTCCGGTTGGCCGAAGAGCAAGAATGTGCGAGCCACTTCTTCATCCGGCGAGGCGGATAATAGAGAGTAGGTGCCGGGCAAATCAACGAGTTTGAAGTTTTTACCCTCGTAGGAAAATCCGCCTTCAGCGCGACTGATGGTTTTTCCAGGCCAATTCCCGGTGTGCATGCGGAGGCCGGTTAGGGCGTTGAAAACCGTGGTTTTGCCGGTGTTGGGATTTCCTGCAAGGGCGATCACATAATCGCTTGCCTCAATGCGCAATCCAAGTTTTTGAAGTTGGCTGAAGCGGGATGGGCAAGACAAACAGGCCTGCCCGGGAGAATGTGGATCGGGTGCGCTCATGGAGATGGCGGGTGGATCAGGATGCGCTCAGCTTGATAGTCCCGCAGGGCGATGAGAGCACCGCGAATATCATAAGTCCGAGGCGTGCCGAAGGGGCTGGCGAACTCGCAGCGGATTGGTGTGCCGGGTACGACCCCAAGATCTAACAATCGGCGTCGCTCGGGACCGACGCATGACGGAGCCAAGCCATGCACCATGGCCTCACCGCCGATGGGCAGGTCTGAGAGGCGGATTAAGGCGGCGGTTTCCATGTCATCCGGACTGGTTTCCGTCACATGGATTAGAGTGGCAACCGCTGCGGGGATGGTCACGCGGCGGCCTTCAACCCGACATTCGATGGCGCCGTCTGCAAGATGAAGGGAATCCTCAATACGAGTGCCCGGCGCGAAACCGAGAGCCTCGGCCTGGCAGTAGAGCGATTCCGGTTCGTCCTCAATGTGTGCAATATTCGCTACGAGTCCGTCTGGCCATGAGGCCAATGAGGTGAGCGCCCGTTTTGGCAAACTGCCCTCGCGGGTGGGGATTGGGTCGCCATGAGGATCGAAACGCGGATTGTTAAGGCTATCTGCCAGTGCATCGACTTCCGCAGCTTGGAGATGGTGTTCCGCTTTGTGTGCTTCGCGATGCCAATCACCGGGTGGAGTGCTCGTTTTGCGAGCGAGCCAAGTTTCGTAAAGCCGGTGTGTGCGCACCACTTGCACGGCGTAGAGTCGCCCGTCCTCGGTGAGGTGGTGGGCATCACCCGCCGCCGTCGCCAGTCCGCGGCCACGCAGTAGGCCAAGAATTTCCGCAGCCTGATTGCGCGATTGCGACAGGGCCCCGGCTAAACTTTCCACCGTGGCACCACGGCCGGATTCATCACAGTCCAGCAAGTGCTTGAGAGCATCCTCTATGCGCTCCCGTGCGTTGGTGTCTGATTTTTTTTCGAATGGCCTCACGTGTTTGCGGCGGCAAACTAAATTAGCCTCGGCTAATTTTCAAGGCGTATTTTGCCATTTTTCGAAATTATTTCTGTTTTACGGGTCCGTGATGATGCGCGCACCGCGCTTGTAGCGGACGTAGGAATAAAACCACTGCACCAGAACGGCGACTTTGTTGCGAAAGCCGACCAGGAATATCAGGTGGACGAACAACCACAGCAGCCACGCGATGAAACCGCTGAATTGTAGGCCCGCCACTTGCGCAATCGCCGCTGAGCGGCCGATGGTCGCCATGGTCCCTTTATCCCAGTATCTGAAATCGCGCAGAATCGCTTCGTTTCCATCAATTTCCGCTCGCAGAAGTTTGGCCACATGAATCCCCATTTGAATGGCTCCCGGTGAAACCCCCGGCACCAATACTCCGTTGGAGTCGGTCAATGAAACGATATCACCGACCGCGAAAACTTCGGGATGTCCGGGTAAAGTTAGATCTGGTCTAACCGGGATTCGTCCACCGCGTGTCAGCTCAATTCCAAGTGTCTGGGTGATTGGATGGGCCATCACGCCCGCGCCCCATATGACGTTTTCCGCTTCAATCCGCTCGCCGCCCGCTGTCACAAAACCTGCTCCCAGATCCTCTACCGGACAGGATGTTCGGACTTCCACGCCCAATGCCTCGAGTTGTGCGCGTGCTTTATGAGGTAGAGGCGAATCAAACATTCCAAGCACACGATCAGAAGCTTCTATCAGAATGATTCGTGCGCCGGCGGGATCGATCCGGCGGAAGTCGCGCCGCAGGACATGGCGCGCCAGTTCCGCGAAAGCGCCCGCCAGTTCCACGCCGGTTGGTCCACCACCAACCACCACGATAGTCATGAGTTTGCGGCGTTTTTCGGGATCAAATTCCATTTCAGCCTGTTCGAAGGCGCGTAACACAGAACGCCGGATGCGGATGGCATCGGATAGGGATTTGAGTCCGGGGGCGTACTCCGCCCACTCAGGATGCCCGAAATAGCTGGTGACCGCGCCCATGCCAATGATGAGATGGTCGTATTCGAGTGTTTGTTGTTTGCAGAGAATCTTGCGGGATGTTAAATCGATGCTCACGGCTTCGTCCATGAGGACGGTGATGTCCTTGCGATTGGTGAAAATTGATCGGATTGGCTGGGCGATTTCCGGCTGGGAAAGACCCGCCGTGGCCACCTGATAGAGCAATGGCTGGAATAAGTGGTGGTTTTGCCGGTCCAGCAGAATAATTTCCGAGTCCTCATGCTGGAATGCTTTGCAAAATTCCAATCCACCAAAACCAGCGCCTAACACCACTATCTTTTTTTTGTTCATATCGCTCATTGCGCGTGATTCTAATGCCACTTTACACCGGAGCAAATCAAACGGTGTGGCAAATTCGAGCATTCATCGACCGTTACCGCATCAGGTCCCGCAAAAGGTCACGTATTTCGGCAATTCGACGGGAGGCGGCTGCGTGTGCACCGCGTCGAGCGGTTCTTTGTAAGGCGAAGATAGCACATTGACTAAGTTGTTGAAATCCGAGAGATCTCCTGACGTCGCCGCAATAAGTGCGTTTTCAACACTGTGGTTACGGGGGATGACGGAGGGATTTGCGGCGCGCATGACCTCGGCGGCTTCATGGCGCGGCTGGGGTTGGCGGGTGAGGCGTTCACTCCAGCGGTCATGCCACACGCGGAGCGGTTCTTCATGGAATGGCGGAACGTCCTCACGGCACAAGGCTCGGAACGTGTTGGTAAAATCCGCGCCCGCAGTGTGCATCCGATCTAGCAGATCCTGGACCAACAACGCATCGTCCGCTTCCTCAGTGAGAAGACCGATTTTCAAACGCATCATAGCAAGCCAGCGCTTTTGGAAGATTGTTTCGAAGCGCCCGAGCATTTCGTTCGCAAAATCCGCCGCCCGTGCGCGCCCTTCGTCAAACATGGGCAGCAAAGTCTCCGCAAGTCGCGCGAGGTTCCAGCGCGTAATTGACGCCTGGTTTGCATATGCATAACGCCCGCCTTGATCAATCGAGCTGAACACAGTGTCTGGATGATACGCATCCATGAAAGCACAGGGACCGTAGTCGAGGGTCTCGCCGGAGAGCGCCATGTTGTCGGTATTCATCACGCCATGGATGAATCCGACGCGCATCCACTCGACCACCAAGGCCACTTGCCGCTCCATGGCGGCCATGAAAAAACCGCGTGCATCCATCGGATCAACCTCGGGAAAATGCCGTGCCGTTGTGTGCGCCAGCAGCGCTCGCAGAGCAGCCTCATCCTGATGCGCTGCGGCCCATTGGAAGGTGCCAACACGAATGTGACTGGTAGCTACGCGAGTTAGAACGGCACCCGGAAGCGGTTTGTCTCGCATGACCATCTCACCAGTGGCGGCCACCGCGAGCGAGCGCGTCGTCGGAATCCCCAGCGCCGCCATTGACTCGCTTATTAAGTATTCGCGCAACATGGGTCCCAGCGCCGCACGACCATCCCCGCCGCGCGAAAACTGCGTGCGTCCCGCGCCTTTGAGCTGGATATCCCATCGCCGCCCATCTGGCGATAGGTGCTCGCCCAGTAAAATCGCCCGCCCGTCACCCAAGCCCGTGAAGTGGCCGAATTGATGACCGGCGTAGGCCTGTGCGATTGGCTCCGCCCCTTCGGGCAGGTGGTTTCCTACAAAAATTCCATGGTGATCCGCATTGCCAAGCACATCGGCATTCAGCCCGAGCGTTTCCGCCAGTTTTCGGTTCAGCACGACGATCTTCGCCTCCTTGACCGGCATCGGGAGCGCCCGTTCGTAAAACAACGGTGGAAGCCGCACATACGAATGATCCCATTTCCAACCTGATTGGTCCGCCTGCGAAATCTGGTTATGCATGCACGAACTTCCGACTCCTCGACGCGAATGCAAGCCTCGGACTCATTGAATAATCGGCCTTGGCTTTGATGAATCGTTAAAACCGTTGGACTGATGGAATTGACCTGTTCACCTTTCTGTTTCGTGAGTCCAACGGATTCAGTCTCACAGTGCATTACAATCTCATTTGTTTGGTTGCCATGCCCCTTCGTTTCGCATGCTTCATTTGGATGACGTTGTCGCCCGCCTTGTCCGCAGTGATGAAGGGGATTAAGGATCTACGACATTCTTGTCGCTGGGCGGAAGGAAAGCCAATGAGCCAAGACTCACACCAACTCTGCGGCGATGGGATCGACAAGGGCGCGGCCGTGGTGAATGATAATCAGGCGGTCGTTCGTGATACGGGCTAGGGTTTCGTCGGAGAGGGTTTGGGCGCGTTCGCGCCCGGCGGGATCGAGCAAAGTGAGTGGGATTCCCTCGGTGGTGCGGAGGCCGAGAGCGATGCGTTCGATGCGTCGGGCTTCGGCGTCGAGGGTTTCGGATTCGGAGGTGGCGTTGCCGATCGCTTGAATTTGTGCGACGTAGCGTGCGGTGTCGGGCACATTTTTGGAGCGGATTCCATTGAGAGTGGAAACTGCGGATGGCCCGAGTCCGAGATAATCTTCGCCGCGCCAATAGCCTTGGTTGTGAGAGGAATGGCAACCGGGTTTGGCATAGTTCGAGGTTTCGTAATGATCGAAACCTGAAGATGTTAGAATGTCATCCGCCAGGTGGAAAAATTCCGCATCGTGATCTTCGCTCTCGCGCATTTCTCCGCGGCGCAGTGATTCGAAGAATGCGGTGTCTTCTTCGTAAGTGAGGTTGTAGGCGGAAATATGATCCGGTCCTAACGAAACGGCGTGGCGCAGCGTGCTTTCCCAGTCGGCCTTGGATTGGCCGGGGATGGAAAACATCAGATCGATGTTCACTTGCGGAATGTCGGCGGCGCGGAGAATTGCGACGGCTTCGGATGCTTGTTCCACCGAGTGTTCGCGGCCAAGGGTTTGCAGGACGTGCGGAGTGAACGATTGGATGCCGAGCGAGACGCGGGTGACACCGAGCTCGCGGAACAGCCGGGCTTTATCCAAATCGAAGGTAGCGGGATTTGCTTCCAGCGTGACTTCATCGAGTTGGGCGAAATCGATGGTTTCATGCAACGCGGCGAAGAGGCGTTTCAGATGGGCTGGCGAGAGCATGCTCGGCGTGCCGCCGCCCAGATAGAGCGTGCGCGGTTGGGTGGATATCCGTTGCCGCGCTTCTATCGAGAGTGCATCGATAAACTCGCCGATCGGTGTGGCACCCGGCGTATGCTTGTAAAACGAGCAATACGGACAAACGCGGTGACAAAAGGGAATGTGGAGATAGATCAGCACCGTGGGGGCAGGTTGCAATCACTGACCGCAAACGCGGGAAATATAACGTGCGACCGCATCCCGCGTGGCACCTGCCAGGTCAGCCTCCGGTTTGGCGAAGGGTGGCAAAAACCATGGATACGATCCTAACAAATCGGTGATAACCGCAACTTCACCGTCGCAGGTGTGATCCCCGCAGCCAATGCCAATGATGGGCACCGTGAGTGATTTAGAAAGCTGGCTGGCGGTTTCCGGGATGACAGATTCAAAAACAATCGCACAAACCCCGGCGTCGATGAGCGCCTGCGCACCTTCGCGGATCGCTTCCGCTTGTTCCGGGGTTTTGCCTTTTTTGCGGTAGCCACCTTCTTCGAGCACGCGTTGAGGCAGCATGCCGAGGTGGCCGATGACTGGGATGTCGGCGTGGGTGATGGCCCGGACTTTTTCCGCCTGACGGATTCCGCCTTCGAGTTTCACGGCCTCGGCCCCGGCGGCGACGAGTTTGCGGGCACTTTCCAATGCTTGCTCCGGCGTGTCGTAACTGTGGATCGGCATATCGCCGACGACGAGGGCACGGGGTTGGGCGCGGGCGACGGCTGCCACGTGGTGGAGCATGTGATCAAGAGTGACGTGGGTGGTGTTCGGAAATCCCAGCACCACCATGCCAAGCGAATCGCCGACGAGCAGAACATCCACGCCGCATTCGTCGAGCAGTCGGGCGGTGGGGTAGTCATAAGCCGTCAGCGCGGTGATTTTGCGACCGCCTTTGCGGGCCCGCAGGGATTCGGCTTTTTCTTGGGCAGTCACGGGGTGGCGGGGAAAGGCTGAAAACCAAACAGCCTCCGCTTTGGGGCGGAGGCTGAGTTTTGAAAAAATGGCGACCCGTAAGGGAGTCGAACCCTTCTTGCCAGGATGAAAACCTGGAGTCCTAACCGATAGACGAACGGGTCGTTGGTCGCGGAGAGGGCGAAAAAGAACCTCAAGCCGAGAGACTTGGCAAGATTTTTCAGTCAAAATTTTTTACCGAATGCGGTCCGCGCGGAGGAGGGGGGATGAATCCGAGTAATGACCGGCACATGGAAGATTGCGGCGTTCCTTTGAATGGTGGCTTGTCAATGGTGGCGAGAATCCTACGCTGGCGCTGTTGTCCGCCGAAAATTCCGTGCGGATTCTTTCCTCAATTGTCATGAATACTACCCTTCTTGCTCAAGCTGCTAACGAGGCCCGTGGCCTCTCGATCGATGCCGTCCACGCCTGCAATTCCGGCCATTTGGGCCTTCCGCTCGGTTGCGCCGAAATCGGAGCGGTGCTTTTCGGCGAATCGCTGCGTTACTGCCCGGACGCCCCGAAATGGCTGAATCGCGACCGTTTCATCCTCTCCGCCGGCCATGGATCGATGTTCCTTTATGGCTGGTTGCACCTTTCCGGCTACGCGGTTTCCCGTGAGGATGTGAAAAATTTCCGCCAACTTCACTCGATCACGCCCGGCCACCCCGAGTATCATGAAACGCCCGGCGTGGAGGCCACCACCGGCCCGCTTGGCCAGGGCATCGGCAATGCCGTGGGTTACGCACTTTCCGGAAAACGTGCCGCCACACTCTATAACACCGCCGAGCACACCATCATCGATCACCATGTCATCGCCTTGCATGGCGATGGATGCCTCCAAGAAGGCGTCGCCAAGGAAGCTATCGCCTTCGCTGGCCACAACGGTCTCGACAATCTGATTCTCATCTATGACTCCAACGATGTGACGCTCGACGCCATGGCGGATGCCAGCCAGAGCGAAGACGCAGAGGCTTATTTCACCTCGCAAAAATGGGATGCCGTCACCATTGATGGCCACGATCTTGAGGCTATCGCCCATGCCCTTGAAACGGCCAAGGCGCAAAACAACGGTCGCCCGAAGGTCATCATCGCCAAAACCGTCATCGGCAAAGGCATCCCGGAAGTGGCTGGCACGGCCAAGGGCCACGGCGAAGGCGGCGCGAAGTTCAGCGAATCCGCCCGCGCAGGTCTCGGCTTGCCAGCCGCCGAGCATTTTTACGTTTCCCCACAAACCCAAGCATTCTTTACCGCGAAAAAATCCACTTCCCACTCGGAATTCGAGTCGTGGCAGAAAACCTACGATGCATGGGCCAAGGCAAATCCTGCCCTTGCAGGGCAACTCACCGAAGCACTGGCCTGCGCGGTCCCCACGGATCTCGGCGAGAAAATCCCGGCCTTTGCCGCAGATTACAAGGACGCCACCCGTTCCGCTGGCGGCACGATTCTCAATGCGATCGCCGCAGCCATGCCGCAGGTCATCACCGGCAGCGCGGACCTTTACGGCTCCACCAAAAATTACCTCAAGGATGGTGGAGATTTCTCCAAATCCAACCCCCTAGGCCGCAATATCTGGTTCGGCATCCGCGAGCACGCCATGGGTGCGATTTGCAATGGCATCGCCTACGACGGACTCTTCCGCGTGAGTGGTGCCACGTTCCTCGTGTTTGCAGACTACCTGCGCGGCTCAATCCGCCTCGCGGCACTCTCCGGCCTGCCGGTCACATATATTTTCACCCACGACTCGATCGGCGTCGGCGAGGATGGCCCGACCCACCAGCCGGTGGAGACCGTCAGCGGACTGCGTGTGATTCCAAATCTCGATGTGATCCGTCCCGGCGATGCCGAGGAAACCGCCGGGGCATTCCTCGCGGCGATGGGCCGCACCGATGGCCCGACCGCACTCATCCTGACTCGCCAAGCGATTCCACTCATGAATGAGTTATCCGTGGATACCCGCCGCAACGGCACTCTCAAAGGTGGCTATATCGCGAAAAAGGAAAGCGCCGCCCTCACCACCATTCTTCTCGCAACTGGCTCGGAACTCCAACACGCGATGGCTGCTGCCGCCGAACTCGGAGACGGCGTCCGCGTGGTTTCCCTGCCCTGTTTCGGACTCTTCGACCGCCAGAGCGCGGATTACCGCGAAAGTGTCTTGCCAGCATCCTGCCACAGACGCATCGCCATCGAAGCCGGTGTCACCGGACTTTGGTGGAAATACGTCGGCACCGAAGGCAAAGTTCTCGGGATCGACCGTTTTGGCATGAGCGCCCCAGGCAACACCGCGATGAAGGAACTTGGCATGACCAAGGATCACGTCATCGCCGCTGCGAAGTGATATTTCTGGCTAGTTCGCCAATCCGACATCGGAGTAATGATCGGCCAAAAGTCGGCAAACATCCGCGTCGGTAGTCATCGGGAAGTGATCAAACCAATTTCCAGTGACTCCGGTGTGTTTCGGCTCAACGAGAGTGACCACATGATCGGCCTCCATGCGGAGATCACTCACGATGTCCTGGCAAGCGACGGGTAGCGCGACGATCACACGATCCGCATGCTGCCGGCGCAGCAAACGGACGGCAGCCCGAATGACTTCGCAGGGAGCCGTCCCATCATCAATGAGAATGACGGTGCGATCCGCAATTTCAATCGCGGCCTTTTGGCCACGGCAGCGTTTTTCCCGGTGCGCAAGCCTCATGGAACCATCCAAGACCGCGCTGTTGACTTCCGGCTTGCTCAGCTGCAAGTGGTCGATCATCGCGGAGTTCAGCATGCGCACTCCGCCGCCGGTCACCGCGCCCAAATGCGCGCCGCTATCACCGGGGGCAATGATTTTTTCAACTAACAGAACATCAAACGGTTTATCGAGAAACTCCGCGATTTCCGCGCCGACTGGAACTCCTCCATTCGGTAAGGCGAGAACGATTGTGTTTCCGGAGATTGAGTATTTGGCAAGGCGTTGTGCGAGCTTGCGGCCGGCTTCCTCGCGGCTGGCAAATGACTGGAATTGTTCGAGTTGCATGGTTAGGTGTTTTGGGAACAGGTGGTTAATTTTCAACAGAGACTGGGTCTCTGAAGGCGGTGGCTGGTAATTTCCGATCCGCAGTTCTGTGAATATATACAAACATCCCGTTTTTTTGATATCCGCTAGAGTGGTGGTCACTTCTGCGCCATTAGCGCAAAATGACGTACGCGGATTCATTACACTCCCCCATGATCCACTACCTGCTATTCACCAATCACGCCGACCTCAACCCAACGGATGGCATAACGCGTTAGCTCATTGCTATCACCAAGTCCGAGTTTCTCGCGAATATGTGCCCGATGAGCGTCCAGTGTGCGTGGGCTAATGCCCAAACGCGAGGCGATATCCTGATTGCTCTTGGCTTGGCCAATCAATTCGAAAACCTCCATTTCACGGTCGGTCAGGCGTTCCAGCGGGAAACCGGGTGCAGGCTGTCCTTTGACGGAGGAAAGTGCCCTCAGGAAATGATTGGTTACGGACCGGCTGGCAAATACGCCACCCCCCAGCACCATGTAGATCGCCTCAAGCAAACGCTCTGGTGGTGAATCTTTCATCACATATCCGCGGCCACCGGCACGCAATACGCGCTCCGCATAAATCAACTCGTCATGCATCGAGAGAACGATGACCGGAAGTTGCGGATGAGTCGCAAGCAGGTCCTTGATGAGTTCCAAACCGTTGCGCCCTGGAAGAGTAAGATCTGTAATGACGAGATCAGGCTCCGTCGATTCAACCATGGATAGCGCTTCCTGGACGCTGCCAGCCATGGCACAAACGCTAAGACCGGAATCGGCATCAATCAGCCTCCCTAATCCTTCACGCAGCAGGGGGTGATCATCCACCAGAAGAATCCTATTCATGGCAGAAAAGATTTCTCCGCATTTTTTGCTTTCGTATCAATCAAAATCATTTGGGTTTATCGTTTTAACCTATCCGCCAAGTCTAATTCTAGTCTTGCAAAGATAAATATGGTTAGGGTTCCTTAATTTTTTTACACCTGCTCAAGGAGTTTAATCCGATGAATTCGCATTTCGCATTTCGCATTCTCCCCTTGAATCCCCCGGCATCCCGCAAGAGACTACGGCTGCCTATGGCCACCTCGACCCCACTCGCTCCCACCGTCCCGGATTCCAACGGCCACTTCGGCCACTTCGGCGGCATGTTTGTCCCCGAAACCCTGATGGCTCCGCTGAAGGAGCTCGCCGCCGCCTACGAATCAGCGAAATATGATCCCGCTTTCCACGCGGAACTCAACGACCTACTTCACAATTACGTCGGCCGACCCACCCCACTCTATTTCGCCGAGCGCTGGACCGAACTACTTGGCGGTGCAAAAATCTACCTGAAACGCGAGGATCTGCTCCACACCGGTGCGCACAAAATCAACAACGCCCTCGGCCAAATCCTGCTCGCAAAACGTCTCGGCAAAAAACGCATTATCGCCGAGACCGGTGCCGGCCAACATGGTGTCGCCACCGCCACAGTTTGTGCACGCTTCGGTATGGAGTGCGTGGTTTATATGGGCAAGGTGGATATGGAACGCCAAGCTTTGAACGTCGCCAGAATGCGCCTGATGGGTGCCGAAGTCCGAGCTGTCACCGCTGGCCAGGCGACTCTTAAGGAAGCAGTCAACGAAGCGATGCGTGACTGGGTGGCCAGCGTCGATCACACCCACTATATCCTCGGCTCCGCACTTGGTTCTCATCCATTCCCAATGATTGTTAGGGATTTTCACCGAATCATCGGAGTGGAATCCAGGCGCCAAATTTTGGAGAAAGAGGGCCGCCTGCCTGATTTATTAGTTGCTTGTGTCGGAGGCGGATCGAATGCGATCGGCCTTTTCCATCCCTTCCTCGCCGATGAAAACGTCCGCATGGTCGGTGTGGAAGCCGGTGGAGATGGCATCCTACCAGAGCGCCACGCCGCACGTTTTCAGGGCGGAAAACTCGGCGTCCTGCAAGGCACCAAGACTTGGCTGCTCGCCAATGCCGATGGCCAAATCGAACTTACCCACTCGGTTTCCGCCGGGCTCGACTACGCCGCTGTCGGCCCCGAGCACGCCTATTTGCAGAACATCGGCCGCGTGGAATACACATACGCGACCGATGCCGAGGCGCTAGCTGCTTTCAAGGAACTCGCCCACAGCGAGGGAATAATCCCTGCTTTAGAGAGCGCACACGCCATGGCCTATATCTCGAAAATCGCCGGGAGCTTGCCGAAGGACTGTATCCTTATCGCTAATCTATCAGGTCGTGGGGATAAAGATGTGGAACAAGCCTCAAAATACCTGCTATAAGTTTATAAAACCCTCACTCGCAAGTCTCTCATACTCCACAGCAAACTCTTCGCGCCGCTGCCGCTGCCTCGCATCGTCCGTGCTCCGTCCTTGCGTTTTGGTCCAAAGCGCTCGCGCGCAGTCGCAAACGCCTCGTTCACAAATTCCTTGCTGCCGATCACCGCGCCGTCCGTGAAATACCGCACCCGGCACCGCAGCATCTTGGCCATTTCCAGATCTTTGAGCACGGTGTCATTGTCCTTGCTTTCTAACATCTCCGCAGTGTTCATCGTGCTCTGGCCAAGTCCATTGCCTTTCCCCGCCACCTCGGCGCGTCCCGGTTTCCGGCCTAATGCCAGTCCCATCTGCCGCCGATACAAGCGCGAGACTTCCTGCCATTTCCCGGAATCAAATCCCACTCCCTGATCGCAAAAATACGCTCGCACCAAGCCTTCCCGCGCTTTTTTCCCATTCCCCTTCCTCCCTCCGCCCAACGCTTCGCCATAGCTACTCCAGCGATAATCCGCCGGATCACAGGCGATCCCCGCCCGAACCGGATTTAGATCAATGTAAGCTGCGATCGTCCGCGCCGCGATCCCGCTTTCCGCAATCACGCTCTTGAACCGGTCTTCCCACAGCGTGCCCGTGCGCGAATGCATGCGGT
>Ga0247843_1005544_pt1 | contig 17432 bp, 15 predicted proteins | sample LaCruzMarch2017__FD_192420 | JGI IMG/M metagenome (GOLD analysis project Ga0247843, IMG submission 192420) | Freshwater microbial communities from meromictic Lake La Cruz, Castile-La Mancha, Spain - LaCruzMarch2017_8m | ecosystem: Environmental > Aquatic > Freshwater > Lake | place: Spain... | reverse complement strand
TTATTTTACGATTTTAGCTACAACGCCAGCACCTACAGTTCTACCACCTTCACGAATAGCGAACCTTAGACCCGGATCCATTGCAACAGGCGCAATTAGTTTAACAATTAAGTTTGCACTATCACCCGGCATAATCATCTCTTTACCAGCCGGTAGTAACATCTCTCCTGTTACGTCTGTTGTTCTAAAATAGAATTGTGGTCTGTAGTTATTGAAGAATGGCGTATGTCTTCCACCTTCTTCTTTTGATAACACATAGATCTCAGCTTCAAATTCTGTATGCGGTGTTACTGTACCTGGTTTAGCTAGAACTTGACCTCTTGTCACTTCTTCTCTCTTAGTACCACGTAGCAATACACCCACGTTATCACCAGCTTGACCTTGGTCAAGTAGCTTTCTGAACATCTCTACACCAGTACATGTTGATTTTTGCGTTGGAGTAAATCCTACAATCTCAACTTCTTCACCTACTTTAACAACACCTTTCTCAATTCTTCCTGTTACCACTGTTCCTCTTCCTGAAATAGAGAATACATCCTCAATCGGCATTAGGAACGGTTGGTTAATTGCTCTTTCTGGTTGCGGAATATAACTATCCACAGCTGCCATTAATTCAAGTATCGCTGCTTTACCTTCAGGCTTTCCTTCAAGCGCCGCAAGAGCAGAACCTTTGATAACCGGGATATCATCACCAGGGAATTGATATTGTGTTAATAACTCTCTAACTTCTAGCTCTACTAACTCTAATAGCTCAGGATCATCTACCATGTCTACTTTATTTAAGAACACTACGATAGCTGGTACACCAACTTGACGCGCTAGTACAATATGCTCTCTTGTTTGTGGCATAGGTCCATCTGCTGCTGATACTACTAGTATCGCACCATCCATTTGCGCAGCTCCTGTAATCATGTTCTTTACATAGTCAGCATGTCCAGGACAGTCAACGTGTGCATAGTGTCTATTTGCTGTTTGATATTCAACGTGCGCTGTAGAGATCGTAATCCCTCTCTCCTTCTCTTCTGGAGCCGCATCAATCTCATCATACTTTGTAGCTTTAGCCCCACCTGACTCCGCTAACACTGTCGTAATAGCTGCTGTCAATGACGTCTTACCATGGTCAACGTGACCAATTGTTCCCACGTTACAGTGTGGCTTGTCTCTGTTAAATTTTTCCTTAGCCATAAAAACTCTCTCTTTTGTTGTTCTCTAAAATTAAAACTTCTATTTAATAAATTATCACTAAATAGAAGTTAGTTACGTTTACTTATAATTCATCTTTTGATAAATTAAAAACTATTTTTTTGTTTTAATTCCATCGGCAACATGCTGAGGAACTTGATCATAATGAGCAAAGGTCATTGTATACTGAGATCTACCTTGCGATAGAGATCTTAAAGTATTTACATAACCAAACATTTCAGCAAGTGGAACATGCGCTGAAATTACTTGCGCATTACCTCTTGGCTCCATGCTTTGCATTTGACCTCTACGGCTATTAAGATCGCCAATAATATCACCCATATATTCTTCAGGCGTTACAACTTCAACAGCCATAATCGGTTCTAAAATCTTTGGATTAGCATTTGCCATTCCTTCTTTAAAGGCCGACTTAGCAGCAATTTCAAAAGCAAGCACACTTGAATCCACGTCATGGTAAGCACCATCTGTTAACGTTGCTTTAAAGTCAATCATTGGATATCCAGCTACAACACCAGTATCCATAATGTTTTTAAGACCTTTTTCAACACCTGGAATAAATTCTCTAGGAACGTTACCACCAACAACCTTGCTTTCAAACTGGAAGCCTGACCCTGGCTCTAATGGCTCAAATGTAATTTTAACTCTAGCAAATTGACCAGCACCACCACTTTGCTTTTTGTGTGTATAGTCAACTTCTGTAGCTTTTGTAATTGTTTCTCTATAAGCAACTTGAGGAGCACCTACGTTTGCTTCCACTTTGAATTCGCGGCGCATACGATCGATAATAATCTCAAGGTGGAGTTCACCCATACCTTTAATAACAGTTTGCCCTGTTTCAACATCACTAGAAACTCTAAGAGATGGATCTTCAGCTGCAAGTCTTTGCAATGCTAGAGACATTTTTTCTTGGTCAGCTGTTGATTTAGGCTCTACAGCAAGCTCAATAACTGGCTCTGGGAATTCCATTCTCTCTAGGATAATAGGACTCTCAGGAGCACAAAGCGTATCACCTGTAGTTGTATTTTTAAGACCAGCAAAAGCAACAATATCACCAGCTCTCGCTTCTTTAACATCCTCACGGTCGTTCGCGTGCATTTGAAGCATACGCCCAACTCTTTCTTTTTGATCTTTAACAGTATTTACAACTGTAGATCCAGCTGTAAGTCTTCCTGAATAAACCCTAGCGAAAGTTAGAGAACCAACAAATGGGTCATTCATAACTTTAAATGCAAGAGCTGCAAATGGCTCTTTATCGTTACATTTACGCTCAATATCAGCACCAGATTTAGAGTCAATAGCTTTTACAATTGAAATATCAACAGGAGAAGGAAGATAATCAACAACTGCATCTAGCAATGGCTGAACACCTTTATTCTTAAATGCACTTCCACAAAGAACAGGAACAAATTTACCTGTAATAGTACCTTTTCTGATACAATCTTTAATTTGCGCTTCAGTTAATTCCTCTCCGCCTAAGTATTTCTCAAGCATAACGTCGTCAACTTCAACAGCCATTTCAACCATTTTAGCATGATATTCTTCAGCTTGCGCTTTCATGTCAGCTGGAATTTCTTCATATGAGAATTCAGCACCAAGCGATTCATCTTTCCAGATAATAGCCTTCATCTTGATAAGATCAACAACACCCTTGAAGTTTTCTTCAATACCAACAGGCAACTGAGTAACAAGAGGTTTAGCCCCAAGACGATCAATAATCATCTCAACACATCTAAAGAAGTTAGCTCCCATCCTATCCATTTTGTTAACAAAACACATACGAGGAACTTCATACTTATCAGCTTGTCTCCATACTGTTTCAGATTGTGGCTCTACACCAGCAACGCCGTCAAATACCGCAACCGCACCATCTAAAACTCTAAGAGATCTTTCAACTTCAATTGTAAAGTCAACGTGACCTGGTGTATCGATAATATTGATTTGCTTTTTGTTCCAAAAACAAGTTGTAGCAGCTGAAGTAATTGTAATACCTCTTTCTTGCTCCTGCTCCATCCAGTCCATCGTAGCACCACCTTCGTGCACTTCACCAATCTTGTGAGACTTTCCTGTATAATAAAGTATACGTTCTGTTGTCGTTGTTTTACCCGCATCAATATGCGCACAAATTCCTATATTTCTAATATCTGCTAATGGTACTTCTTTGCTCATTTCTATTAACTCTTCATTTTTTTAGGGCTTAAGTGAGCGAAAGCTTTATTTGCTTCTGCCATTTTATGAGTATCATCCTTCTTTTTAACAGCTCCACCTTTTCCGCTTGCTGCATCATGAAACTCACCAGCAAGCTTATCTTCCATAGTAAGTTCTGATCTATTTTCAGCAGCTTTAATAAGCCATCTTGCTGATAAAGCATCAGCCCTATCATCACTAACAACTGAAGGAACTTGGTAGTTTGCACCACCAACTCTTACAGATGTAACTTCTAGCGAAGGCTTAACGTTTTTAAGTGCGTCATTGAATATCTCAAAAGGATCTGTTTTATGTTTGTTTTTGATTTTTTCAAATGCACCATAAACAATTCTTTCAGCAACGGTTCTTTTGCCGCGCTCCATAACTTTATTTATAAATTTACCCAGTAGCACACTTCCAAATCTAGCATCTGGAATTACTTCTCTTTTTACAGCACGATGGCGTCTTGACATATATACCTCTAATTATTTAGGACGTTTAGCGCCGTACTTAGAACGGGCTTGTTTACGATTTTTTACACCTTGCGTATCATAAGCACCACGTACAATATGATAACGCACACCCGGTAGATCAGGAACCCTTCCACCTCTAACTAGAACAGCAGAGTGCTCTTGTAGATTATGACCTTCACCTGGAATATAGGCATTAACAAAATTGCCATTGGTTAATCTAACCCTAGCCATTTTACGAAGCGCTGAGTTTGGCTTTTTTGGCGTTACTGTTTTTACAACAACACAAACACCTTTTGCAAATGGATTACCTTCAAGGGCGGGAGACTTTGTCTTTCTGACTTTAGGACTACGCCCAAATCTGACTAATTGATTATTCGTCGGCATTAATATTAACTCCTAGGTTCTTATTTTATAAATTATGGAAAGCAGGCAAAACCCTGCGAACTTAACAATGGCAGTTAAAATAATGAAGTTATTCTAAAATTGCAACTGTTTTTATTTTTTTGTGCACAACTAGTATGAAACTATAGTGCCTGGAGAAAAAACTTGACCTCTCTGAAGCCCAGTTAATACGGGATGTAGCTTTTGAAATTCTTCAAAATGCTTATCTATCAATCCTTTAATTAAAGCAACTTTTGAAGAAGGAGTATCTGCATTTGCTGTAAATATTGCTCGCGTGGCAAATGTTCCTGTGTTTCTTAAAATACCAGAATAAAAGCCTGATGGAATTGTATAACTTTCATAAACTTTAGTATCTGTAATCATATTTCCAAGTTTTATTGGATCTATAGACACAAATTCTGTTTTGCAATAACTAGCTATAGAGCTTGCTACTGAGCTAGGATGCCCCGTAAACAAAACAACAACATCAACCTCTCTGCCACATAGCTTTGCTGGCATTCCACTATCTGCAACCTGAATTATTTGCGGATCCTTATCAAATTTAAAGTATTTAAAAAGATTCATGAAGCCACTCATGGCGCCTGAACCTTTTAAATTAACGCCTATTTTTTTTCCTGATAAATCCGAAAAATTCACAATACCACTATCACCTCTAGTCATCACGCTAAAAACCTCAGGAAAAAGATTAAGAACAATTCTTAAATCAGAATATGGTTTTTGATTAGAAAATACACCCTCTCCTCTAAAAGCATCAAGAGCAACATCCGATTGCACAAAAGCGAAATCTACCTTTTCTGTTGAAAGAAGGTTAAGGTTGTTAATCGAACCACTTGTAGATATCACATCGCAATTTGTTATAGGAGAATATTTCGTAATAAAGCTACAAAATTGAAGTGCAACGGGGTAATACGCTCCCCCCATTGATCCAGCAGCTATTTTTATATCGGAAATACTAGATGAAAAAGCTTCAAAAGAAAAAACAAGACAAAGGCTTGCTATAAATTTTCTAAGAGTAATACTTATCTTTATCAAAACTTCCCTCACTATGGTCTACAATCAAAGTTATTGTAGCATCTCCAGTTATATTGATAGTTGTTCTTAGCATATCAAGAATTCTGTCAATACCCGCCAAAATAGCCACACCCTCTATCGGAAGATTAACAGATGAAAGAACCATAGGCAACATAATTAGTGAAGCACCTGGTATTCCAGCCCCGCCAATAGATCCAAGTGTTGCAGTTAAAACAATCATCAAGTAGTCAGATGGCAATAAAACATGACCGAGCATTTGTGCAAAAAAGATGGTTGTGAGCCCTAAGTTTATAGCAAAACCGTCCATGTTAATTGAAGCGCCAAGCGGAAGAATAAACGAAGCACTTGAATCAGATACACCAAGTTCGGCACGACAAACTTCCATAGTAGTTGGCAGCGTCGCCTTGCTAGAACTTGTAGAAAAAGCAAGAACTTGATACTGAAAACTTTTACGGTAAAAAGGCATAGGGGACATTCTGCAAAATACCATTATTAACAAACCGAATATTAGATATTGCATAGCCATAGCGATCACAACAGCAAAAACTAGCTTTGAAAGCGAATACATAATCCCAATACCTTGAGTTCCGACAACCCAAGCAGTTAGAGCAAAAGCTCCATACGGGGAGAACTGAATCACTATATTTATCATCTTAAGGATAAGCTTAGATATTTGATAAAAAAGTATTTTTATAGGAGCGGCCGACGATCCTATTTTGTTAATAGTTACGCCTGTAAAAATAGAAAAGAAAACAACTTGTAGAATATTCCCGCCCATAAAAGAAGCTAAAGCATTTTCAGGAACTATATTTATTAAAAACTGAGACACATTGAATTTATTAGAAGATACAACATGATTAGCTTGACCAAAATCTATAATTACGCCATCTCCAGGTCTTAACACCAAAGCAACACCAAGACCAAAAAGGACAGCAAAAAAAGTAGTGGTAAAAAATGCAACAGTCGCTTTAAGCCCTACTCTTCCCAGCGAACTTGGATCGCTCATACTGGTTATACCAGAAACAAGTGAGAAAAATATCATTGGCTCAATGAGCATTTTTATAAGCCTAAGGAAAATTTCTCCAATAGGTTTTACGGTTTCAACACGGCTTGGCAGATAAACGCCGAATGCTATTCCAAGCAGCAAGCCCAGAGTTACCTTGTGCCAAAGTTTCATTAATTCTTATCCTTCTAAAATATTTATATCTCGAAACAAAACACTATGATAATTAAATACGTAGATTTATCTTAAGTGTTTAGGTTTTTTAATTTTTCTACGCCTAAGCTAGAAAAAACATGGGTAATATGCAAGAAGTTTTTTTACGCTTGTAGTAAAATAGCATCTCAATTACTCTTCATGACTTATAGAAATCAATTTTTTTTATTTAAATTTGTTTTTGATTTTCTAAGTGTTAATGTAGATAATCAGCCCTAATATAGAAATATAGAGAAGTAATGTTTCAAAACAAACATGTTATAAGAGCATCATTCGTAGGATTATTCCTAGCAATTCTTGCTTCTATATTTTTCTATAGATACTACACAATCAAAAGTATCGTTGTAGAAAGTGTTTTAAAACAAAATACAAACATAACCAAATTCTACGTGAAGAATATTTGGAATAAGTATGTTGATTCGGCTTCTTTACTAAAGCCTAAAAATTTAAATGACGCAGTAAAGGATCAAAACTTTAAGGACTTTGCTAACGAAAGTCTTAAATTTTTGAAAGACCAAAGAATCCCCAAAATAGATATTATAAATATAGACAAAGATGTATTACTGACAACTCGAGACACTGAACTTATGGAAAATAATTCTTTCAATATTTTTGAAAGAATTAATATTATGATAGATGAATATTTTTTAGGAAAACACTCTTACGACGACTCTCTTAAGAAAGTTTTTAACGGCGAAATTACATTCAATATAATTCTAGGTTCAACTTTAAAAAATCCACCTGATGGCGTTCCAAGAATTTATGTAGAGTCATTCATTCCTTTAATAAATTTAGATTCTGACCCTTATGCAGTTAACGGCGCATTCCGTGTTTTATCAAATATTACAGAGGAGTGGGACAAAATAAAATACTTCGAAAATCGTGTATCTATTTTTTTACTAACCGTTTTTAGCCTATTCTTTGTTGTAGTTATTTTTAATACTCAGCACGCTCAAAAAATTATAGATCAACAAGTAGCAAACAACAGGTTTTTGATTGAAGCAAGAGAAAAAGCAGAATCCGAAAGTTCTGCAAAAACTCAATTCTTAGCCAATGTAAGCCATGAATTAAGAACTCCACTAAATGCCATAATAGGGTTTTCGGAAGTAATATTAACAGAAGCCTACGGCAAACTCGAACATCCTCAATATTCTGAATATATTCAAGATATAAACAACTCAGGAAAACATTTACTTAGCGTTATTAATGATATTCTTGATTTTTCTAAAGCTTCTGCTGATAAGCTTAAAGTAGATATGATAGAAGTTGATGTAACAAAATTAGCTTCATCTTCTTTGCGTTTTGTAAAACCTAGAGCAGACGAAGCAAAAGTTACTTTAGTTGAAAAAATACCAAAAGATCACATAGTGATAAAGGCTGATCCTAAACGCCTTAAACAAGCTTTGTTAAACTTGCTTTCAAATTCAGTTAAATTCACACCAGAAAACGGATCTGTAACACTTCAACTTGACAAAAATTCTCAAGAAAACAAAGTTTATATAAAAGTTATTGATACAGGTATAGGGATGGAAGAAAAAGATATCCCGAAAGCCTTAACATCATTCGGTCAAATAGACAATAAACTAAGTAGAAAATATGAAGGTACAGGGCTTGGTCTACCACTTACTAAAAAACTAGTGGAACTTATGGGTGGAAAATTTGAAATAAAAAGCAAACCAAACTTAGGGACAACTGTTACAATATCGTTTAAATGTGAGGACTTTTAATACCAAGCCCCAACTCATCCCGCACAAGAGAGCTGAAAGCGATTCGATGATGCGGGATAAAGCAGCAAGCATATTGCGAAGCAATTCAACTCAAGTCTTAAAAAAAACCAGTTTAGAATAATTCTTCGAATTATAAAAGTTTTACTGGATTCCGCATCTAGGCTTGCTGCGCTCGCCTGTGTGGAATAACAAATTGACGCTTTACTCAGATATACTTTCGTATTTTAACGTTATTTTATAAACAAACTCACCTACATATCGAATAAGATTCTTTTCAAATAATTTGAACAAAAACTTTCCAAATTGAATAACTATACTAACAATCAAAATACTATATAAAATATCAGCCGGATAGTGCATAGCAAGAGCCATTCTTGAAAGCATTACAAGCACAGCAGTCATTATAGCTACAGCTTTAAGAGACTTAGTTAAAAACCCCCACAAACTATATGATATAAGAATAGCGATTGCAGTATGCGCACTTGGAAAACTTGATAAGCACCTTTCTGTTAGAACATTAGCTACTGTAAAAAACTCTCCGCTCGGCTGCGAGCAAAATGGTCTTGGCATGTCTACCGTAAACTTTATAAGAGCGTAACTAAAACCTATAAAAGCATATATAATACCTATTGTTACAAAATAATTATATGCGCTAAAAAACTTATCTTTCGAAAGATTTCTGTTTTTATAATAAAAAACCGCGACAGCAATAAAATAATAAACTGCAAAATTGCTTATATTAAAAAGGCACGATAAATATTTAAAAAAATATTGAATATTTGCATCTGCAAAATAATGGTTTATATTCAGGAATATAGCTTTATTATAGCCGTTCCAATCATACAAAAATGTTTTTAAGCTCATGGAAGTAATTATTTTAGGTTGCGGATTCTCACTTGGCTGCCCTGTACTTGCTTGCAAGTGCAACCTGTGCGTTTCTAAAAAGTCATACAACATAAGATCTCGTTCAGCAATACTAATTAAAAATAACGATAAAACTATTTTGGTGGATTTTGGCCCTGATATTAAACGCCAGCTTATGGAGCATAACGTTTCAAAGCTTGATGCAGTAATATGCACACATGACCATGCCGACCATTCCTCAGGGATAGATGAGTTAAGAGTTTATGGTTATAATGACTCGAAACCTGTAAAGCTTTATAGCAACAAAAAAACTTTAGATCCCCTTGAAAGCCGGTTTCCATACATGTTCAAATTTCATGACGATGTAGGGCCTTTTCTAAAATCTGAAACTATAAGTAATTTTGAAAAAATTGATATAGAGGGTGTCACTATACAATTCTTTAATCAAATTCATGGCTCAAATTCCAGCCTTGGTTTTAGAATCAATGATTTTGTATATTCTAATGACGTAACAGAATTTCCTCACGAAGCTACAAAATTCTTAGATGGAATAAATACTTGGGTGCTTGACTGTGTTGATTATAAAAGAACCCATGCTCATGCTGGTCTTGAGGAAGTTTTAGAGTGGCAAAAAATATATAGGCCGAAGGAAATTTTACTTACAAACTTAAGCCACTCTCTTGACTATGATGAACTAAAAACAAAACTACCAAATAATGTTGAACCTTGTATAGACGGATTAAAAATACGAATATGAAAAAAATGAGTTTCAAGAAAAAAGCCAAAATTAAAAATAGACTATATGTCTTTATGCTTATAACAATAATTGTGTTTTTTAGCTATAAGCTAGTTAATGAAGCAAGTAGATATTCATTAATCAAAGATTATAAAGAATGCCCAAAACAAGAAGTTAAGCGTCAAACACATTTTGAATCATTAGCAAGCAAAGAACTTTGCACAGGATGTGAAATGAAGATACCTAAAGTGTTTCATAGAATTTGGACAGTATGGGATCCTCAAAAGCCTCATATGCCTGAAATCTACAAGGAATTTGATAAACACTTAAAAAAACTCCACCCAGATTGGAAATTTGTAGAATGGGATGAGAAAAAAATTGAAGAATTTATTAAAAATCATTACCCTGACTTTTTAGAAACATATTTAAGTTACGATTCACCAACAAAAAAGCATGATGCTTCAAGATATTTGATTGTGAATCATTTTGGTGGTGTTTTTATCCAGCATAGTATAGAAATTTCTAAAAACTTAGAACCTTTGCTAGCAGGATACGAAGCTGTGTTTTCTGAGCAAGACCTTGCAAATAATACGATTTGCAACGGTTTTTTTGCAGCAAAAGCTAATCATCCTGTTCTAAAAGAAATAATTAAAAAACTTCCAGAGACAACAAAATTATCGATTTCACCAGCCACTGGTCCATACTTAGTAACAGTATTATTACATGATTATTTTAAAGATAATGACACAAAGGATATTTTAATCCTAAAGCCAAAATACTTATTTCCTTTTGATTGGTCTGAAAAAACCAGAGAACCATTTTATTCTTACTGTATAAAAAATACCAAAAATTGTATGACTTTGTTCCCAGAAGGATATGGATATTGCCTATGGACAGGCGCTTGGCTTCCTAAATAGTGACTAAGGTTTATTCGCAGAGTTCAGCCGTCGTAATGCGCATCATCCAGCTTGAAAATTTATAACACGAAAAGTTATTCAATTGTCATGAGCTGCGCGAAACGCAGAGTAGCATGGTGTACAATCCAGCGTCACTCAGAAGCACGCCATAGCGTGCCGCTTGAGTCCAGCATTTATGGCGAAGCCCCATTCCTTATGTCACTCAGAGGCAATGCGAAGCATTGCCGTGGAGTCCAGCTTATAAACTTATAATTCGAAGAATTATTCCTTACTGGCTTTTTTAAAGTCCAGTTTTGAATGGCTATGCCATAAATTTATTAGCTGGACTCCACGTCGCACTTCGTGCTCCTCTGAGTGACAGTGGATTCCACGCCGCCCTACTTGTGGGGCGCCCCTGAATGACGATAGGTTACTTGGCAACAACGCAGAAACTTAAATGCCTAGAATATTGATATAGTTAGTTTATTTAGATTTATGCTAGGCGCGAAGATGCTAGGCGTTATATATAAAGTATTGTGTATTAAGTATAATTCCATGATACAGATTAAATTAGACAACGGATTTTAGGGCGAAGGCTTGCGCAAGCGTATCCTAGGAACGTTGCGCAAAGCTTTCGGACCGCTAAATCTAAGTTTTTTTAGGATGAATCTAGTTAGTTTATTTAAGAATTATGCTAGGCGCGAAGATGCGACGCCTAGTTAATCTAGGCGAGCATCAAGCAACAACGCAGAAACTTAAATACACTAACTAGATTAGAATGTGACTCTAGCTCCAAACATACAAGCCATTCCTGATATTTTCTTTTTAACAGGTTTAGGACTTGTTTGTGTGCTCATGTCGTAGCCCCTGTTTTTCACTTTAAACGAGGTTACTTCGAAATAAGGCATTAGCCCTGGCGCTAATTTATATTGAGTGCCAAGTGTTATAGCATCCATTTTATTCATTAGTTTATCATTATGGTAATAAATCAAGCTAAGACCCATAGGACCTTGGTTATAAGCAACGCCACCTGTGTAATATCTTGTTTGTCTTTTATCGTAATGATATTTTGTAGAAGTCATGCTTTTCCCAGAATCTGCATATGATCCAGCAAACGACCAGTTACCATAACTTACAACAGCACCAACATTATATATTCTATAGTCTGAAAGTTTTAGCTTGTTCCCAGCTTCGTCTTTTGCTGTTGTTTTACCAGCTTCAACGCCTGCACCCAATTTAATATCAACACCATCTGCAATATTATGTTCATAAGTTACGCCAGCACCAACAAGATCTCTTACTGCAACTTTTGCTTTAACTTTATCAAAGTTACTAGTTTTATCATAGAATGTTTGTTCTGATACGCCTTTTGTTCCATCGATTCTTTCATTATCACCAGTATTTGCTGTATCAGGAGAATATGATACCCCAACTTGGAATCCATGCATTTTAGGAGTATAATATGTAGCTGTTCTTACTTGCTCAGGGCCTGAGCTAAATCCACTATATACTGCATCATAAAAACTTACATCCCCGTTATAAAGCCCCTTTCCATCATAAAGCTTCGGATTCAAATTAACATATCTTTGCCAATCATCTCCTGTTCCCATAGCAATGTTAAAAGCACTTTGAGACATCATTGATGGAGCATCTTGACGAGACCCTAGTTCAACTCTTCCGTAATTAGCTTCTGTAAAAAGGCACGAACCATTTGTTCCAGCTTTTGCTTTATCTTTTACTGTTACACGTAAAGTTATATCTGCGCCATATATGAAGCCAGATTCTGTTGTATTACGAACATCTGTTGTTACATAAGCTTGGTTATAAAATGCTATATTTTTTTGATTTTGAGTAACATTTTTATCAGTCCCTAAACCTTTCTGATTACGATACCCAACTTGAAAGTCTGTTGCACCTTGAAGTTTTACTTCCATAGCTAGAGCTGAAAACCCTGAAAATGCTATGATTGAGGTTGCTAAAGCCAGCGATAATTTTTTCATTTTAATAATATAATTTGTTACAATGAGCAAATTTTATAACATATTTAGAGGTAACCACAAGTTTATATTTTTCAAAAACTCACAAAAAGAATTTTTATTAATAGCAAGTGAGATTTTTGCAACAGGGAGTAGATTTATAAAATTATTGACTTAATCTTCTTTTTCGTTCAATTTAACCGATAATAAATTATATATGAGTATTTACATGTCTGTAATGTCTGATAAGTGGATCGCGGAAAAGTCGCTGAACCATAGAATGATTCACCCTTTTGTTGAAGAACAGGTAAAGATAAATCACGCAAATGAAAAAATTATTTCATATGGCGTTTCGTCTTATGGGTACGACGCAAGAGTTGCAGATGAGTTCAAAATTTTTACAAATATAAATTCTGCGATAGTAGACCCTAAAAATTTTTCGAATGATAGTTTTGTGAATCTCAAAAGCGAGATTTGTACAATTCCGCCAAATAGTTTTGCGCTTGCTAGAACTGTTGAATATTTCAAAATTCCTGATGATGTTATCGTTATTTGCCTTGGAAAATCAACCTATGCAAGATGCGGTATTATTGTTAACGTAACCCCGTTAGAACCAGGCTGGGAAGGACACGTTACTTTAGAATTTTCAAATACAACACCGCTTCCAGCAAAAATATATGCAAATGAAGGCGCCTGCCAATTCATCTTCCTAAAAGGAAATGAGCCATGCGGCGTTACATATGCTCATAGAGCAGGAAAATACATGAGACAAACAGGCGTTACGCTACCAACACTATAAATTAACCGAAGGAAAAAATGACAAATAATACAGAAAACCCACCGCATATTTCAATTATTTCACAATATATAAAGGATTTTTCTTTTGAGAATCCAGAAGCACCAAATTCACTTGGTAAAATGTCGAAAGCACCAGATGTTGAACTATCGTTAGATTTGAGCATTAGTAAAGTACAAGACATGGAAAGTACATATGAAGTTGCTATTCAGATAGAAGCAAGCGCTAAAACTGAGGAAATGACCCTTTTTGTTGTAGAACTTGTTTACGCTGGAATGTTTGCGCTACAAAATATACCAGAAGATCAGCACGAAGCAGTTCTTGCCATACATTGCCCAAATATGATCTTCCCATTTGCTCGTAGATTAATTTCTGACATAACACAAGAAAGTGGATTCCAACCCCTCAGAATTGACCCGATAGATTTCGCAAGAATGTATCATAAAAAGATGATGGAAGCTGAAGAAAATGCAAATCTTCAGTAAAAATTGATAAAAAGCATCATTTACATTCAGTCTCATATTGACAAACCTAAATTTATCATTATGATTCTGGAACATTGAAATTAATAGAATTAAGTAGCAATATGTCTAGAGTATGTGAACTCACAGGTGTTAGAGTGCTTTCTGGTAACAACGTTTCTCACTCAGAGCGTAAAACCAGAAGACGTTTTTTGCCTAATTTACAAAAGGTAACTCTCCGTAGCGATTCGCTAGGCAGAGATTTTAAATTTAGAGTAACAACTCGTGCTTTGAGAACACTTGAAGTTCATGGTGGACTTGATAATTTCCTTTTGGCTTCTCGCGCTGAAAAGCTTTCTAAGGAAGCAGCTCAAGTCAGAAAGCTATTAAAAACTAATCAAGCATAGTAGGTAGCCATGAAAAAAGAAGGACATCCAAAATATAAAGCTCTTCGTATTAAGATTGGAACAGATATTTTTAATACTATGTCTAGCTGCCCACAAGAAGAGATTCTTATGGATATAGATTTCCGTAAGCACCCGGCTTGGACAAAGAAAGGTGTAACGACAGCTAATGATTCTAACCAAAATGTTAGTGCATTTAATAAGAAATTCGCAGGTCTTTCTTTTGGCGGAAAGAAGTAATATACTGTCACTCAGAGGTACGCGTTAGCGTGCCATGGAGTCCAGCATTTATGGCGAAGCCATTCTACTCAGGACTTAATAGCCAGTTTGGAATAATTCTTCGAGTTATAAAAGTTTAACTGGATTCCACGCCGCCCTACTTGTAGGGCGGCTCTGAATGACGATAGGTTACTTTACAACAACGCAGAAACTTAAAGAACAATAATATTGATCTAGTTGGTTTATTTAAGATTTATGCTAGGCGCGAAGTTGCGATATGTAGTTAACCTACATGAGCAACAAACAACAACGCAGAAACTTAAAGAACTATAATATTGATCTAGTAGGTTTATTTAAGATTTATGCTAGGCGCGAAGTTGCGATATGTAGTTAACCTACATGAGCAACAAGCAACAACGCAGAAACTTAAAGAAACCTGCTAGAATTATCGCGGGGTGGAGCAGCCCGGTAGCTCGTCAGGCTCATAACCTGAAGGTCGTCAGTTCAAATCTGGCCCCCGCAACCAAATCATTTATTTTTCTATAATCTAAATTATATAAATCAACTTTATTGGTTGATATATGCCTTTATTAGTTATATCAGCTCGTCAGGCTCATAACATGAAGGTCGTCAGTTCAAATCAGTTCCTGCGCAACCAAATCATTTACTTTCCTATAATTTTTTTCTAAGAATGATTTTTTAATAAAAAATCTATTGCAATAGTTTTTTATATTATTTACCTTACATTTCAACTAGTAATTGAAATAGAAAGATTTATGTCCAGAGGGTGTGTTCCCAGTTGTTTTCCTTTTGCATCAGATAGAAGAATGAAGAGCGCTCCCCCTCCAGAAGCTGCTTTTAGCTCGGCACTTCCATATGAAGCTACGCGCTCCGCAGGTGCTGCTCCATTCGGCACATGGCTCCAAACAAGCTCTGAGCATGTTTATTCCACAACTCCTGGAGTAGTAGGCAACAATATCGGAGCAGAAAAAGGCTATGCTGATCAAGCCCAAGCAGCTTCCTATAATCCCGAAAGAATAGCGCCTCATTTTACTTCTGCGGCGCCACGTCCTTATAGCCCAGGGTGGCAAAGAACCCCTGAGTTTTCCGCCCCTATATACCCCACAAGAGCAAGAGTGAAATATCATCCTGATTCAGATGATGATGACTCAACCTATGGATCTCCTGAACCTCTAAGAAGCGCAGCTCCTCATTCTCAAAGTTTTGACAATGTTTCACCGAGCTATCCTTATTCTCGAGTTCAATCTAGCTCAGAAGAATTAAACTTCTTTACTCTTTGGCAACAAGCCGACAGACTTAAGAATGATGGACAATATGAAAAAGCCATTATGCTTTACAAAGCATCGAGGCAAGCTGTTCCCCATTATCTTGCAGAGTATAATAAAATTATGGGATATTTAGCATGCTCCGCAGGTGACGCCTATCTATTGCAAGAAAAATTTAGTGAAGTTATAGGTATATCTGACTTTGGAATTAGGCACTCACCTACTGAACCATTTTTGTACTCAAATAAGGGTGAAGCTTTACAACTTCAAAAGCGATACAAGGAAGCTCTAGAAGAATACCAAGCAGCCATAGTTCGTGACCCCAGTCATTTTTTACCTCATATTGGTATTGCAACTATATATCAAGAAGAAGCTAAGAAACTTCTTGATAGCGCAGAAAAATTTTTAGATGAGGCATTTAAAATTTCCAAAGATGAACACGCAATATCGGGTTTAAATGTAAAAGAGAAAGAGTGGGTAGCAAGAGTTTTTGAAGCAAAATTTGCAAAACTTGCGGCAATATCATCTAGATTAGTAGAAGACCCAAGCTTAGAAAGTTCTAGTGCGGCTAGTTCTGGCTCAGGAATTTCAGCTCCAGTTGATTTAATCAAAATAATCAAGTCTTACCAATTAGAAGCAAAAAAAGTTTTAGCAAAATCAGAAAAAGCGGAAATGTCCGCATTATGGGAAAAGATGAAATCCTTAGAACAAGAAATGCAAGCAAAAGCAAAAGCTCAAGAAGCAAAAGATGCTGAACAGGATGCTAGAATTTCATCAGCGATACAAACATCACTTGAAATGTTTAAGCAAGCTTGTAAAGAAATTGCGCAAAGACCCACAAGAGCAGAACTTGCAGATGCTCTTGAAGATGCAGCTGATAAAGCAATTTATACCGAACAAATTGCTTCAAATACAAAATTAAATAACTACTATCTCGCTTTTTTAAGAACATTTAACCAAACTTTTGCAGCTTGTTTTGTTCAAGGTAGCGGCAAATTTGAAATTAAAACAGGTGCACTAGACTTAAAAGGCGTAATAGATTTAGTACCAATACCATTCGCTAAAGAAGCTTTAGGACTTATTCTTCTCGGCGTGAATAAGGGATTAGAAATTCATGAAATCAATAAAATCATAAAGATAACTTCTCTAGCCTCAAGCATCAGTGGAATGGAAGCTATTGTAGCAAAATTGGCGCTTACTATTACTATAAATAAAAAAGCTGAAATTGAAGCAACTACTGATGAGTTAAAACCTACATGGTATAATTCAATAATGGCTCTTGTAAAAAAAGTTAAGAGTGCAGCATATATAGACCCAAACCCAACTACTGAGGCTCAGCTTGCTGTATCTCACGCAACAAAACTTATTGCAGATTGTATGCTAGGTAAGTTTGATGGGTCAAAAGGTTTAGAAGATCTCTTAAGACAATTTACTGAATATTATACTCCTTCTACCGCAGAAGGAAAGTCAGGAACTGATATATCAGAAAAAGTAAGCACAGGCCTTGACTTACTAAGCAAATTTACAAAAAAACTAAGCACCGTAGCAAGCGCCTTC
>Ga0247843_1005539_pt1 | contig 17448 bp, 20 predicted proteins | sample LaCruzMarch2017__FD_192420 | JGI IMG/M metagenome (GOLD analysis project Ga0247843, IMG submission 192420) | Freshwater microbial communities from meromictic Lake La Cruz, Castile-La Mancha, Spain - LaCruzMarch2017_8m | ecosystem: Environmental > Aquatic > Freshwater > Lake | place: Spain... | reverse complement strand
CCTGACCCGCGGTAACCACCGAGACCTTCGCACCAAAAAATCAACTGCCAAACGTTCTCGTGCGAATGTTTGATTTCTGAAATCTGATCGAACGTTCGCATGAGAACGTTTGGCAATTGATTTTTTGTCCATGATGGAAGGCCTGAGTGGACACTGCGAAAAATCAAGGCAAAAAGCGCGCCATTTACCCCCTCTTCCCTTGCATCGACTATGACGATGACGCAATGATGATGAGATGGTTGATAATGTCTTCTCAATGATAGGTTATGATATCACAATCACCAACGCCACTCCACCGCCTCCCTCAAACCAAGTCCTTACAAATTACACTGCCAACGCAGACCTCTCTCTACAAGACCATGAACGGAACCGGGCCTTCGGACGCTGTGTGTGTCTATTTTATATTTTACATTTCTACATCTAGTGAGTTATCTAACAATAATGTGTGTGTCTATTTTACATTTCTACATCTAGTGAGTTATCTAACAATAAACCAACAATTTGGTCGCAAGGCAACAGGAAGTCATAGTGATCAAAGGCTGGTGATGTCTGAGAATGGACAACCTTTTTGAAGGAGTTGATGATGAGAGTGCTGAAGGCGTGTCCAAAACGACTCCTTGAAGAAAACAAAGAAAGGGGGAATGGCCCGTGACGTCACCAACAGAGGGGGTGTCCGGGGGGGCATCCCCCCCGGCATTCACACGTACCACCATCACCTCCAAAAGCCCGATCGAAGCTGTTTTCATTAAAAGCACCAGCCCATTTTTCTCGTGCTGTGTCCGTCATCATCATCATCATCATGACGGATTACAATTTGATCTTTGGTGCAGTATTACTATTCAATATTGTCGTTACATTCCGTGCCTCGTCATATTATAAAAAGTTTTTCCCAAGTAGTAGTAGTAGTAGTAGTAGTAATAGCAAATCATCAACGAGGGATGACGACAACAATGGTCTCGAGCTAGAGGGTGTCGTCGCTATGGAAGCATTCGAAGATACGACGACGCCACTTGTTACGAAGAATAGTAATGACAATGATGACGATGATGGAGTACAAGATGAGGAGATTGGTGGGAGTGACATCAAAAAGAGTATGAAGGATGGTGGAAATTCATCGCCGTCTAAGCAGTCATCGGCAGCCTCGGACGCGGCCGCCAATATCCGACACAGTCAACTATTACGAAAATATCTCTTCGTCTATCTCTTCGCAGCCTGCTCCGATTGGCTACAAGGACCATATGTCTATGCGTTATATGATGCCTATGGATATAGTCAACATGACATAGCTGTACTCTTCGTTGCCGGGTTTGGCAGTTCCATGGTCTTTGGTAGCTTCGTGGGTGGTATGGCAGACCAGGGTGGACGAAAAAAGTTTGTTATATTATTTGCGATTATTTATTCATTAAGTTGTATGACAAAACGTAAGAGAGATACATGTATTTTATATTTGTGTTTGTTTGCTCCTATTTTTGTTCTTGACACGGTAACGTCTAATTCTATCTCTCTTCTCGTAACTCTCATCTCATGGGTATCTTTGTTTTTCATCACTCATTGAATTTTTACAGATTTCAAGAGTTTTTCAATCCTTATGGCAGGGCGGCTATTAGGAGGCGTTGCTACATCTCTACTATTTTCTGTCTTTGAGGCATGGTTATGTAGTGCTCATGAAAATGCGGGTGTTATGGTAAGATGAATGATTTGATGGCAGGAATCTCTCTTGTTTACACTTGCAAGACAGATACTGACACTATATTGTTATTTTTCACCTTTCATATTTTACACAGAGTCACTTGGGAAAGTCTTTCTCCTATGCACAGTATGGTAACTCGATTATTGCCATAGTAGCTGGTCAAATTGCCAACCGTGCCGCAAGTTATGCCGAATTCAAACCCACCACCCCCGACTCCGGGTTCTACACTGGTGGGTACCTTGGTCCATTCGATGTTAGTCTTGTCATGCTTATTATATGTGGACTATTAGCAGCCTACCTATGGGAAGAGAATTATGGTGGTGGCAAGAGTAGTGAGGATGAAGGTAGTGATGATGGCAAGGCTGACTCGACAGCCACTGGTGCACTTAAGGGTGCATTTGATGCTACCGTCCGTAATCCAGATATATTATCCTGTGGTATCATCTCATCTTTATTCGAAGGGTCGATGTATATCTTCGTTTTTATGTGGACACCGGCACTAAAGACACTTGCGATTGCTGAGATGGGTTTCGAGGCATTTGAGGCGCAGGGCGGATTACCATTCGGTGTCATCTTCTCAACCTTTATGGTATGTTGTATGGCTGGATCATCTATATTCTCAATTGCCATGGAAAGCATGAAACCAGAGCAATTGGCCGTTGTTGTATTTGGGATTGCCGCGGGTGCATTCCTATTAGTCGTATCATCAACGAGTGCTACCATGACATTCTTAGCAATGAATTTATTCGAAATGAGTGTGGGCATGTACTTCCCATCCATGGGTACAATGAAGGGTATGATCGTCCCCGAGAATAAACGTGCTGCGATATACAATTTATTTCGTATACCATTGAATTTTATTGTACTATTTAGTTTACTAACAGACTTGACACCCAAGGTATCATTCATCCTTTGTGGTTTGATGATGATTGTGGCTACAATCTTGCAAATGAAACTTAAGGCAAGACGGATTAATGCTTAATTATTGTAAAGATTTATTGGGGGGGAGGGGGGATATTGCTGTTGTTATGTTTCAGGCCATAGTCAAGTTAATGTTATGTAAAAACAATTTAGAACAAAGCAATATATTTTTTTCTTGTCCTTGTTTTAGTACACCCAGCACCCCCCCCTCTTGTCATGTCGCCATCCAATACATATCCAATTTTCTTTTTACTGTACAGTATTCTATTCTGCTACTCTCATTCTCTCTCTCTCTCTTTACTTTCGTCTCCATAAATGTACAATCAACATCCCATTAACCAACGTTAACATTGCAATAACACAATATAAGAATATCTTACTTTTAATTGCCCGGTATGACATTTCTTTTAATACATGTTGTGCCAGTCGTGTATTCTCCCTACTGCGTTCAATTAACCCACCAGATCGTTCAATCTGTTCCCGTTGTCGACCCATAGTTTCTAATGTCGATGAACCAATTTGTTCAGATGAGGCACATAATGCCTGCGTTTCATGTAGTAGACGTTCCGATTCTGTTAGTTGTAATGCACCTGAATCAAGATAGTCTGTGGTGGTTGTGTCATCTCCTCCATACCCATCACCCCCCATAGAAGAGGAGGTGGAGGGTGGTGTATACCCTGCCGATGTGCGATTACCAAAGAGTGTGTTACGATTTGTATTGTCCGATGTAGGTTCATTACTACCACTACGATTATAACCCAATCTTCCACTAACACTACCAAATGCATGTGATGGTGGTGTCCTAATACTACTCCCACCACTGCCAACAGCATCACTACTTTTACTACTGCTACTACCAGTGCCTCCAAACCCTGACAACAAACCACGTTTCTTACGTGTACGTAATTCCGCTTCTAATGGACCAATATCACGTTCTAGCATACGCTTTGTATCATCTAGTTTAAATGGATCACCATCAATTTCGGCAATGGCACGCATGGCGTGGATACAGGTTGTGGCAGTTCGGACGGTATCTTCACATACTGCAATATTGGCAAGATTCCGTGTTTGGTCTGCACTATTATTAGTATTGTTATTATTAGATGGTTGGGCGAGGTAGGACCGTATCTTGGACAGGTGGGCATTGTACTCCTGTTCCGTGTATTATATAGTATTGCGATGTATCGTATATAAAAAGGTGGAACAGAAAATAGGTGTGCATATTAGCATAGACGATCGGATTTATAGGGTTGGATCATAAATAGATAATAGTAACACAACGGTGACAAACACACACGAAGCACTGATGACTAGGATTACTTACACGCTCAAAGTCCGCATATGATTGAGTAGATGACGACGACGACGACATGGTGTGTGCAAGCAACCTGTATTGGGGACGACTCAATTGAATTTTGTTCGTTCCTCTTCACGTTGCGAATCCCCCATGAGCGCCCCGTCAAAAATTCTTTTCTCTTCTCCCGAGACTTCCGAAACGATGCAACAAGAATGAAGATTACGATACATCTCCGCGGCTTTCCCGTTGCTCTCGCCTCGGTGGATCGGCGGCTACGTTGCAATAATCCCGAAAACATCATGAGCGATAATAAACACATCATTCAAAAGTGGAAGAAGGCCCTCGACAATCACCATCAATATGTAGCTAAGTCAAGGGTCATTGACCATGGTAACGGCGATGAAAATACAAATACTAGCACAAGGAGTAATATCTTGTTTGGAAACATTCGCAGTGATAAACACGACAAGGACAGTACTATCGCACGTGTTGTACAAGTGGGAGCGGGCGATGATGGTGTTGAGTGCATTAAAAAAAATATACACTTGCATCATCTACATCTTCGTCGTTGGTGGATCATAGTATGGATCATAGTCCTTTTGTTGATCATTATTTTGACAATAGTTGTTACTCAAATACAAATGAATGGTGCATTAGATAATGTTGTTCGCGACAATGAATATTTAGAAAGTCACAATAAACGACGAATGGAATGGCATGTAAGGTACAATACCACCTATACACCACTTACATGGGATAATTCACTCAAGAGGACAGCTAGAATATGGGGTAAGAAATTATTATCTAATTGTGGCAAGGGCATATATCATGATCCGGACAACATTGGATATGGTGAAAATATTGCCGCCAATATCGGATCGGGAAGTTGGGGTAGTATGAGAACAACTGATCAAGTTCTATACAGCTTTGTTGAGGCGGAGGAGAATTTACAACCTCCGGAGAATGGACATCTTACTCAGGTCCTATGGCGATCAACAAAATATGTAGGCTGTGCAGATGTAGTAAAGAGGATGAAGAAAGATAAGTTTTGTCATATTCAAGTTTGCCGCTATGCACGCACAGGTAAGTAGAGATTAACTTGGTTCGTTTGGCGATGGTAATGGTTGAGGCTCACTCATAGTAATATTTACATTCTATTTATCATATCATTTGTTACAGGTAATTGCGGTTTAAAGGCATACGAAAGTGATGAACCAGATTGGTGGCTAGAACCGATGTTGGCCAATGAAACCAGATGTGGACCTGAGTGTCCTCCGAGTGGTTGTCATTAGACAAGGTTCAGTTCGAATAGACGGTTTCAAAGCAGTAGAAGCAGGAGACTCATTAGGAGGCTGGTTGTGTTTTTACGCCTCTTCATTTTTAAACACGTCGGACAAAGTAAAGCAAAGTCAATCTCGAAGCAAGGGAGAGAGAAATCATTCTCCTCAAGGCAAGGCTTCATCGAGAAAATATAATGAACGAAATTCAAATTTTAAATCTAAATTCTCTAACGCACTAGAAACAATGGACCTGGATACTTCGGCAAACGACGACAATGCTGCTATTCTCCCATCAAAGAATGGATTATACATCAAACTTGCATTGATGATAGTATTCATCGTGGTCGATTCCTATCTAAATTCAAAAATGGAATATGATGGAATGAACAAGATGTCGTCTTCGTTGTCAAGTCATGATGAATTTCTCCAACTGCAAATGATCTACTTTGGTTCAAGCATTATAGTACAATTATCAATAGCATCATCATTCTTCCTTGTTCTATGCAGCACATTCCCATTTCAAATTGGTCTACTATTTCCATTCCAAGGTGGGATATTTCGTTGGTACTATTCTTTTACGCTAGTATATATAGTCCTGAGCTGTGTCATTGGTGCGTTGAGACTACTAATGTTGAATAGAGGAGGAGGAGGAGACGACAGCTTGTGGGGGATTTGGTATTATTCGACACTTTCGATAATACACAAATTGGTAGCTCCAGGATATTATGCAGCTGCTTTACGATCTGCATTTGCACTTGGTCATATCAAGTACTATACCAAAGATGCATGGGTAAAGTAGGTCTTGAATAGGGAAAAATGGATACGATAATTGGATTGTATATATTGCTGCATTTGAAAGTACTAGGACATGGATTGATATGTAGGAGTATAAACGAAAACGATAATTTATAGAAAGAGAGCGCCCACATACACACACACACTCTCTTCATTGTGGTTTTATTCATTTTGTTATACATAGCAAATTAACAATAGCCCAATCCCACACACACACACTTACACCACCCTCCCCTTCGTTTTCCCCCATCTATTGTCTGCAATCACTATTCAAATAATAGATAGCAATAACCCACTAGCGACTAGCACCTAGCAATTTGGTAATCACTGTCAATCATGGACGACTCGTCCATCCATCAGGGTAGTTCGGTTGTGGTTGATTGTATGTATAATATTCATTTCATTTATTTTTTTAAACTATTTTGCAGTACCTAACATAAGCTGTGCCTTATTGGTCGCACACTTGGCCTTACATTCGGGTATACATTCGCTCCTACTTTTCTGTTCCATCCCCTTGGGCTTAGTACAATCATATAAACATTTGCCTAAACATCCCTCAAATTCGGGATCTTTTTTGGTACCCTTAATTGCCGGGTCGACATCCTTGGCATATGCTGCTTGTGGTGGTTGTACCACTTGTGTTAATAATATTATAGAGGACGAAGAGAGGAGGAGGGTTTGTAGGAATATACCTCGATTGACAATGGCAATTGGCGATGATGTTGAAGCTGTTGTCGTTGAAGGAGAAATTATGGAGGATGAATGGGCCGATGTTGTTAATTTCGTGAATCGAGGCGTGACTCTTAGTGTTCGGTGGAACGATGTCGTCTTCTTATTAGGCGTTGTTGAATAGCCATTGACGATACTACTGGCCAATGCGAGTACGAGTAATACTGCTAGGACGCCGGCCATGCTGTTGGGAGGGTGGAGGAGAGAAGTATGACGTTGTTGACAATTTATGGCGCGAAGAGAGACGTTTGTTGGAAGAGAGGATTATTTTTATTTTTAGCCTGTGTAGAAGTATCTAGATGTCATCATGATAATTCACGAGCAGCAAGTACGACAGCATTGTGCTATTCACACGGTGAATAATCTTCTACAACTTCCATCCACTTTGGTCTATGATCAGGAGGTAGTAGAGGAACAGCAAGCAGCAACAAAGGGTGATGTTGATGGAGATGATGCAAGCCATGACGAGGAAATAGAAGAAGCAGTGGCGAACAACAACAACAATGATAGTGACACTTCGATTCATCATGAATGGACTTGTCATGGGAAGATAATAACGCACCAACGACAGTGGTATACCGCGACACAAGACGAATTTGACAATATTGCAAAAGAACTTACGATACGTGAACAAAATTTACTTTACTCTTTAGGAGATGATGATAATAAAATTCCCGGCATAACCAGCAATGAAGAGATGACGAACGACAAGAATGATGACTCCACGAAACATAAACTATCATTCCTACAAAGGGTACGTAGTCAATATGGCACTCCCTACTTGGGGAATTATTCTATAGAAGTTATTACCGAAGCACTACATCGTAGAGGCGTTACATTAGAATATTATCGTGTTCCTCCGACAGAAGAATATGACAATACCAATACTAGCAACGACTACTTCACTCTTACATCAGCATCAGCTTCTTCGAACAATACAGCTACCTTACTTGGATTTGTTGTTTACACCAAAGGTGATATGAGTCAACGTAGTATTAGTAGCAGTTTGACAATGTTTGGTAGGCATATCCCTATTGTAAAGAACTTTTGCAATATCGGACACCACTGGTATGCCATCACAGGTATCCGTTATATAGACTGTATGATACCGAGGAGTGACGATGAATGTTCATTGAATGATGACATGAATACTAACAACAATGATGACACGACGATAATATGGAATTGTATTGATAGTAAATTGAGTAATGTAATACCATTTCATACGGATATGGAACTTATGAAGTATATGAGGAACGTACAACAATGTGACGGAGGTCTTATTTTTCGTGCTAATTGTTTAAATTCATGATTCACACCGATCCCTATTTTAGATGAGAGATACACTATCCTCTCTCTCTGACCAATATACTTAAATCACAAACATATAATCAATAACTCCTCCTCTCATTTATTGTCAACTCCTACATCCTAACGAGTACCAACTCGCGACGACGAGCCTCTAATAACAAGTATCAATGTTCCGAGTGTTACTGCACCAATCACAGCCCCACCAACCTGCCTCCTAATCCTTGTCCATCGTCCTTCGTGTAATTCTCGATATGTTGCTAATTCGTCATAGTTAATAAATTTCCCGATTGCAAACCCAGCAACGAGGAAGACTGTGTGAGATATGATCAACGTCTTCACCATCCTCTGCGATTATTCGATGAAGGTCCCGCCACGGAGAAGAGAAAAGAAGTCGAGTCAGAGAGACATGAATACCGAGTAAATCCATCAATTACAATGAGGATCTTATCGAAGTGAAGTAACAAGGGCGACACATCGTGGCGCTATTTAACCTTTGTAATTTCCAGCCCGCAGAACAATCGTCAATCATCATCTCTCTTCTCGTCGGAATTGGATATTCATTTGCAATGAGTCATGAGCTGATGGAGGTACCTGTGGCCGTTGCTGTTCACACTGGTATAGTTGTACCTGCTATTGTCGGACCGGTAGCTCACGTTGATGTCGAGGCCGTCCCCACAGTTAATGCAGTCACCGTCCCAGCGTCTTCAATTGTAGAAATTGTGGTGAATATCAACATTTCTCCTCTTGAGACGGAGCAGGATGTTGATCCTGATAGTATTCGTCGGGCACAGCGGTGGCAAAAGTTTTTCTCTGCGTGTAAATACACGTGGATTATACTTTTCTTCATATTACTGTTTTGTTATTGGTTATATGATTGGGGTATTATATAATCACGGAGTAGTATTGATTCTCTGTGTCATGAATGATCTTGCAACAGGTGACAGAGCATCAACATTTAAGGAGCAGAACTGTCTACCTATGTTCAAATGATTAACGTTTCGTCAATTGAAACCCAAGAAAAAAATGCACAAGATTTAAATTGGCGGAGAGCTGGTAAAGAAGTTCGACTGTCGTTTGGGTTTACCTTTAGCATGAGCCCAGATAATTCTAATAACCTTGATTTCTGATATTACCATTCGGGTCCACCAATTGTTAGATAAAGTAAGATCGACACTCTACCTCCTCATTGGACTCACGTCAATATGAACCGACCCCCATCCCCCATGTTTGTCTCTCTCATTCTTTTATCCTGCAGCATTCCTCGCCGCCCTCCTATCCGCACGACTAGTGGCATGATACCCACTACTAATCGGAGCAACACTTCGACTACTTCCACAATCATGACACTTACAAAAGTTGAGCCGCGTGGCTGGATCACGAGTAAGTTCCGTATTTGGTGAACGGCACATCTCACAGGTAACATATGAAATTATATACTTTCGTAACAAACTTTCAATATACTTCGGCACGTACTTTCCACGTATGACCAAACGTTGATTACCATCAATACTACCCTCAGTCCCGAGTTCAGCCATGAAGAATTGGAACACATGTTGTGGACTACGTTGCATCATAGTACATATCTCTTGAAAGTTTACCCATAATGTCTTCTTCGTACCCACACGTGTTAGCTGTGGTGGTTTCATCGTCCGACGTTTCTTCTCAATCAAATCTGGATTCTGTGCGTGTAAGATCCCCATAACACGATCGAGCATATCCTCGTAGGTATAGTCGGCCTTACGATCGTGCATATCGTCATCTTCACCATGGGCAGATTCTAATTCAAGGATAATCCGACGTTGTTCTGCAAACTTGGCATTTAGATCGTCTCCATCGTCACCAGTATTGCCATCTTCACCAGACGTTTTACTATCAGACCCACCCGATTCGTCCTTGTCCTTCTTCTTCTTTTTCTTCTTCTTCTTGCTCAGATCGAGCATCTCGGTCAGGTCCTCCTCGTCGTCCGCCATGTTTTGTTTTGTTCGTCGTTGTTGTGGTGTGACGACCCGCCAAATTGTCTTACCGCTTTACTTCCTTCTCCTTCCACAACTTTTCAACTCATAACAAAACCAATAGCATGTCCGATGAACGTGGAGGTTTCGGTAGAGGACGCGGCCGTGGCCGTGGTCGCGGTGGTGATGGAGATCGGGGACGTGGTCGTGGACGAGGACGTGGTCGTCGTGAGGGTGGACGTGATGAGAACGTTTGGGTCCCAGTAACGAAGCTCGGTCGTCTCGTGAAGGAGGGTAAGATTGGTAGTATTGAAGAAATCTTCCTCTTTTCCATCCCGGTGAAGGAGGCAGAGATTATTGATTACTTCCTCAAGGACAAGCTACAGGATGAGGTGATGAAGATTATGCCCGTGCAAAAGCAATCGTCTGCCGGTCAACGCACACGTTTCAAGGCCTTCGTTGCCGTGGGTGATGGCAATGGTCACATTGGCCTTGGCGACAAGTGCTCGTCTGAGGTTGCCACTGCCATCCGGGGTGCCATCCTCTCTGCCAAGTTGAATGTCACACCCGTCCGTCGTGGATTCTGGGGACGTAAGTCCGGCCTGCCACACACTGTCCCAACAAAAGTCACTGGCAAGTGCGGCAGTGTACGTGTTCGTCTCATCCCCGCACCTCGTGGTACTGGCCTGGTGTCATCCCCCGCAGGCAAGCGTTTGTTGAGCATGGCTGGGATTGATGACTGCTACACATCCACTCGTGGACATACCCGTACGATGGGTAACTTCATCAAGGCATTGTTTTATGCGCTCAAGAATACATATGGCTACCTTGAGCCTGATCTCTGGAAGGAGAATCAGTTGACTGCCACGCCATTCCAAGAACATACTGACTTCTTGTCCAAGAAGCAGATCAAGTATTAAAGGGAATGGAGTTGTGTTGTGAGGTTAACACTGGAATTAGGGAAGGGGAAGCGTTTTTCTTCAATGTGCGGAGCTGCGTAGGTGGCCGCCCTATCCCTGTTTTGATGTTAATCTTTTAAGAGCACTAGTTACTTATTGAAAAGGTTGATAATCTTAGCTTAATATCTTAAATGTTACAACGCCAGATTTCCTTAGTTCTTACTACTGGCTCCGACCATATCGCATTAATTTCTCTCACCACCTATTAGCCGATCCCGCCATGTCGTGTTCGAGGGGAAGAGATGATATTGGACAAACCGCGAATCATGATTGGTGACGGTATTTGATTAAATAGCATGTCATGGCGGCAGCAGATACAAAGACGACAGATCTCTTCCGTACCACGTGGCGTAACCACCGTCGCGGTACACACAGGAACTGTTGTTCCTGTGTCAACAGTCCCAACTGACAGCCTGGATATCGACGCTATTCCGTCAGCGAATGCAGTAGTCGTTGATACTTGTGATGATACTCCTTGTATTGAACTTGGCTCTATCCCACCACCACCGCCACCAACAGTAGACGAGGCACGACTTCGAGATTTGATAGATGTTATTAATAGTACTATCCCATTGTCGCTAGAAGATGATAATAATAATGTCGCTAACGAGTCGACGAGGTGGTGGCAGCGATTTCCACTGTACTTCGTTTTGTGTCCAGTTTTATTTTTCGCGGCGATTATGATGGGTCTTGCAATTATACGTGCAAGTAGAAATGGTAGATGGTGAACATACAGGGTGAGCATATACAGAGGAAAGCCCGCAGTTGCTTGTTTCGCGTCAAGGGGGCAACGATGAGAACCCTCAATTTTTCGACTTCAAAGATTTGTCGTTACTTAGTTCCATACGATACAACTGAATTCGATGATGCAATCTTTGAGGTCTCCTGCACAGTTTCCAGTAACGATACAATGTACATTGCCAAATTATGACGGATGTGGACGTCACAGGAGATGGGAACATACACAAATGTTCGAATACATTCTATTGAAGGCAGCATATTTCTAATTTAACGCTGGATTATATGTTTACCATTTGGTATCGCTCAATGCAACACCGGCTGTAGCACCCGTCGATAATTCTAACGCTGGTACGACGTGGAAGCGAGTATGGAATAGTTGTTTCGCTCTTTCATCGAAACATTCTATATCTTGAAGAAACGCATCGTCTTTGACTAGACCCTTGGTGTCACAATCAATAAGTGCATCTGAAATCGATGTGCGTCCTCCCTTCAATGGCCGCCCCATGGGCATGACAGAAACGGTCTTATATACTCGTTGTTTCGTTTCACGGGGAGTCTCTCGATGACCATTCGCACCGATCTGACCACCACCGTTACTACACCCCGATGGGCAAGCCATAATTTCCACGTAGTCATACCCACGCGAGGATGATGATGATGACAACTCAGTCTTGGACAAACTCTGCAGGATCAATTGGAAATTCTTGAATCCATATGCTGTTGCAAAGTGCAACACAGGCTTGGAGGTACGATCACTACTATCTTCACTTGCACTATCAAAACATGAATATGAGCCATCATTGTGTTCAAACAAAGTAACTTCTCGCATATCCGTCGTTTCCTGACGTCGACTGCGACGACGTATCAATCCACTTCCTTGACCAGTGATAGTAGTTATATGTGTCGACGATGAGCTCTTCCAGGGTAGTGGCGTGTTCGGTGACAGCTCGCAATCAAACAATTCCCTTGCAGCCCATCGGACAATGAAATCAGCGTATGAGCCTGACCCATGAACTCCCGTGTCCAACTCAAGACTGGACATTGTCTCGTCATCTTGTTGGAATTTGATGTTTGTTGCAGTTTTGAGTACTCCTAACAAGTCAAGCCCATCATTTACTTGTGACAAATATTTCCTGATAGCGTCAACTTTAGAAGTATGGCCTGCCTCTGAATCTATCGTCGGTAGAATAGTCAACGTCGAGGCTTTTCTATTCTTTTGTTTTGTAACCGCATCAGTCAGAGCCTCCAGTAGTTCCCCGGTTGTTAAGACTAAATCAACCTCATTAACAAGATCATTCTCTGCTACTAAGTTTGTCTTCAACTCATGATCAATCTTCGACGAATTACCATACTGGAGCAGAACTTGTTTCTCCCAAGCAAAGTCGGATCGTCCCGATTCCAGCTTTTTATCATGACAAGGCATAATTGCAACATGAAAGCATGATTTTGTAATCCCTGCTGAAGGAGTCTTCTCACAATCGTCGAGACCTATTTTCGTCAATGTACCAGCTACGGCCATGGGACTTTTTGCCGATGATAAAAGAGGTACGACCAAGGGAGCTGTTTTCTCAACGAGGCATACAAATCCTGGGCATGAAGATGATAGCATTGGAAGTGAATTCAATTCTACCGAAGATGCTGGATTCGTGTTTAGTGCTGACATTGACTCAGCTCCTGTTTCCTTTTCCACGTGACGACCTGGTGGATGAATAACTGTAATGACCTCCATACTCGTACCGTCATCCATATCATCATTAAGATTATGTTCTTTGTTCATGTATCGTGTCTTGGTAGACGATAAAGCAATTGAGGGTATCATGGGTCGACGAGCCACAGGATCGTCATTATTACTCTTAGGCTCCATATATTGTCGATTTTTACGATAACGGTGACAAAATTCAGATGCAGCTTCTACCAGTGATATTCGCTGTGGCAATATGCCATCAATAACCATCTCGGCGCCGAATTCGGAGACTAAGAAAGCTGTTATCTTCGACAAGAATTCATTCCTTGTTGGCGGTTGATGCATTTGATTCATGACATCATTCGAATTAGCACCACCATTATGTCCATCTTCATTCTCAAGATACAAATGTCGGTAAAGATCTGCCAACGATGCCGGTGATATAGTAAATACGATACGTTTACTATTCGACTGCGATGCCTCCCTAAGACTGTCTATGGAATGATGTGACATGAGCACTGCCTCGGCAGAGGTAACACACCCCGAGCATGATAAACAGTCAGAGAGTGTTACAGATGCCTTTGCCTTCGTTTGTATTGTTTGAGTAGTAATAATATCCGCGTTCATTGTTGTAGAGGACAGTAGTTGCATTTGATTACTAGTATCATCAAAGTTGATAATTTCATGCTCGCCGTTCTTCTCCAGTCTTATGACTGGGTCTACTGATCTGACAGCAGTAGATTGTAGCAAATCAGAATCATCGCTTTGAATTATACGAGGAGCACGACGTTGACGCACACGTGATCTATTATTCTGGATACCAACATTATTTGGACTCGCTTTGTCCGACGAGGTTATCGTTGTGTTCGTATTGCCATCGCTCGAAGGAAGATTGGCCTTCTTTGACGGTGGAGCATCAGGTAGAAAGAGAGGATTTACGCATGCCTGACTAGGACCTAAATAATCATCTACATTGTTAATAAAGACGGGCATGGCAGTCGCGAAGTGCAGAGGGAGGATAACTTGGATTTCGGATATGATATGTCCGATTTGGCGGGGCAACCTCTCAACAAAAACTTTTTTCACTTCACTTCACAACACGGACGTGAGACGGGGTCAGGGAAGCAACCTCCGCCGCCCTCCTGTACCGGAGGGCATGTCCAACTATCTCCTAAACGACTGTGTGGTGATGAGGAGGAGGGAGGGGGGAAGGAGGAGGGACACCGGGGGCGAACGAGACGTGTCGATCGATCGGTCTTGGTTCATCGACGAGAGGCGGCTATTATTTTACCGACATGACGCACATCTCCAACCCCTCAGCAAACAGCAGTGACCTTCACCTTAATCTCATATGAAGGAGCAGCCCGTGATGGCAGCCTCGCGTCGCCTTCGCCGCCGCATCACCACCCTTCCCATGCATAAGGATTTGCTTCAAGGAGAACATTTGAGATCGGATGACCACTCAGAATTCCACAAGATTCGAAAAAAGAACTCTCCGCTCGTCGGAGACGTGTCTCTGCGTTGGTGTGTGTCGCTTGATTTATTTCGGGGCAGTGTTGATCAATTGACGGAGATTGTTTCTGATTGCGTCTGTGCAGCACAGAACAATTTGATACAACAATTTATTCTGGCGACGTCGACGTTAAATATTTATTCCGAAGCATTGGAGATAAATCATTAATATATTATTAAGGTGAGGGATTGTTTGCATGGACGTCGTAATTATTGGGGTGGGTGGTGTAACGATTACAGCCTCGTCGTCGATCGGGATGGATGATCGTCTCATTTTTTGTTCGAGGAAGGGCTAGCGCCGTCATTTTCGTGAATGGCTAGCGACGAGGGATTGTTGGGTTGAAATGGCTTATGTTGTCGGGAAGTTAATGTCGACATGACGTCGTCGCCTCACACTTGCGCGCCGTAAAATATTATCGATTCTCCTCATTCTGATCATTTTTTCACCCGATACTTCGTAGAATCCGAGTAGCAGCAATGATGAAACTCTCTAGTTTATCACTCGCTCTCGCCCTCATGATCAACAGCTGTAGTGTTGTTGCATTCAAAGTCGATCCTGGCGGAGACTTTATGAAGAATTCGATAGAAAATTCTCTCCTCACCGAAATCAAGCCACTGCAGGATACAGGGAATGAATTCCCTCCATTACGCAATGAGATATTAGGCACGGAGGTTCCATGCAAGTATGAATACTGGGATCGACCGGACATTCACACATTCGGTAATACTCGTGGTGGAGGGGCTCTTCATGCTCTCATGGCTCCTATTGCGACGAAGATTATTGACATTCGAGCCTATGGCGGAGTGGATGTACGAAAAAATGTAAGATAACCGATTGATATCTCAATTCACGTGTATCATTAAGGTTTTATCTCGACCATTCTCACACAATTGCTTGTAACACCCACTTCTCTATAGATTTCGAACGAGCTTCGGGCATTGGTAAGCAAGAGTCGTTTACAGTACGGTCTGAAAGAAACGGGAGCGAGAGTTGTGGACCTGTGCTGTGGCGTCGGCATGTCTACCCGTGCATTAGAATCGGCCTTCCATGATGCGGAAAGTCTGATAGGTATCGACTCAAGTGCTGAAATGATATTCATGGCCGACGCGATCTCTGGTCATGAGTGGGCGACGAGGGTTGCCCAACGTGATGCGAAGGAAGCACTAAAGACTGGTCTACGAAACACTTTGAAGATTTCATTCAAGGCCATATACATGAGGTTGATGGAAGTATTGAGTGTCATTGATAGCAAACCAGATCCAGCCAACCAATCAGCAACCCAGGCTTCGTATCGTGTTATCAATGCCGAAAATACCGATATACCCATGCTTTCAACCGACCTGGTCACAATCATGTATGCATTCCACGAGATTCCAATGGAGGCACGAGGTCGAATCCTCAACGAGGCGAGACGAATCCTCCGACGAGGTGGTCAGTTGGCCATCGTCGATATTTCACCGGATTACGAGCCCGCTCCGGCCATGCTCGCTGGCGAGCCATTCGTCCTTGAATACCAATCGAGCATTGAAGCTCAGCTGACAACATTCAAGGGCTTTCGATTCTCAAAGTGCAAGTCTATCGTCCCAGGCCACGTGAATCTTTGGCTTCTAACCGCTGCATAGACTCCTCCTACATAGTAGCGCTGTGTCGATGTGATCTTTGGAAATGTAAAAAAATAGTGAAGATGATGAGGCATAATGAAGCAATGACAACGTAATAATACGCTTCAATCGCATGACTTTGTCGTGGTAACCGCCTCATCATCCCGTTGTATACCTATTTCGTGTATACTGATTCTGTGACAATAGAGCAAACAAGAAAAATACGTCTCTCGCATAATCATTCCGTCTCGACAACGATATGTAATAGCCCAAGTCATAAAATGTTTAGTCTACAAATGAATATATATATGAAACTTAGCATTAGAGAATTGTCTATGAGTAGTCATTGTTTTCAATGATGCAAAGTAATGAAGAGCGATACAATCTACCTCCTAGATAGCAATAGAGCTATTTCAGTCTTCCTTGCACAGGTCTCAAGGTTAGGCCATCTGAATAAGACCCGCCTCAAGCAACAGTCGTAACTTGGGACCAAACTCGTCATGTGCTAGATAATATCGTAATTTATTCCCCGAGGAACACTCATCCATGACATTTTGAATGATGGGGTCCATTAATATGGAACGTAACTCTTCATTTGCTAGTATGGTCGATACTTGATCGTCCATTTCCTTTGACATAGGAGACGAGCTGGCAACACCATCATCTGTACCACTAGCACGTCGTTGTGTGGGTTCATCATCCTTTACTGTTTGCATTTGTCGATGTTTCTCCAATGCCCGCGTTTCTAGTAGGCCCATTTCCCTCACTTTGCTACCATTGTCCTTTGTCCTTTTTCCATCGTTCGTGTCGTCACCATCTTTTGGCATTGTACCACCATCCAATTCCTCACCCATTTGACTAAAGTGTTCACCTAACAAACCACAAAATTCCATCACCCAAGCAACAATTTCAGGATTTGTCTTTTGTAATACCTCCAATGTCTCCTTTGGTTTCGTTTGCATATCGTGCAATGCT
>Ga0247843_1005537_pt1 | contig 17454 bp, 12 predicted proteins | sample LaCruzMarch2017__FD_192420 | JGI IMG/M metagenome (GOLD analysis project Ga0247843, IMG submission 192420) | Freshwater microbial communities from meromictic Lake La Cruz, Castile-La Mancha, Spain - LaCruzMarch2017_8m | ecosystem: Environmental > Aquatic > Freshwater > Lake | place: Spain... | reverse complement strand
CTTATCACCTGCTTTCCATGACGAATTTCTTCGCGAACCCCTACTACAGACATCATACCCAATCGATGCGTGTGCAAATAGGTATGATTGCCAATGGCGTGGCCTTGCGCATCTATTTGGCGCAGCAATTCGGGATATTGCTCGGCATGTTTGCCAATGCAAAAGAAGGATGCTTTCACTCCTTCTTCTTCCAATACTTTCAAAATTTGAGCAGTATAAATGGGATGCGGGCCATCATCAAACGTAAATGTGACTTTGCCCTTTGGTCCTTTCCAAACGGTTCGGATGAAGAATTGTGAACCAATATCGAATACACCCCACCCTACCGTAATCACATACACCAGCGCCAACGGCACAAATGCCCACGCACCTATGTAGCCAAATGCCACGGCAGATGCCATAATGAGCAAAGCTCCAAAAGCAATGATATTAAGTCTGTGAATGTTCAAACCCGAGCAAGCAAAATAGCCATCTCTTGAAGTCCAAAGCGATGATGGACCAACACTTGACTCATTTCTTTACGAGAATGGAGATACTGAATGGCGAGATGCAACCCAAACCCCGAAGCCGTAAAAAACTCACCGCAATAGTCAGTGTAGCGCACATGTTCGGCTTCGCACAAGAAAGAATCTATATTGGTGAGAATGAGATTTGCTTCACCCATAATGGACAAGAGTCCATCTGCTTTGCCATTGTGGGTCATTTTTATGTCCACAATACGTGCAAGACTTGTAGGCGTTAGGGCAGATGAAAGATGAAAAAAGGAGCTTCCTTCTCCAAGAATTGGCAGGGGTGCCTGTAGTTTTTCGGCCAACGCTGCAATCATAGCGTGTTCATCAGCGGTCATTTCGTCTACGGCACCCACCAAAACTTGCGCAGCATCGCCCTCTGCAAGCAGTAGTTTGGCATCCAGAAGTGCGTATCCCAACGACAGATTGCCTTGGGTATGGGTCATATTGTAGTTGCGATTGCCCAAGAGTAGCGCCAGTTGACCTGCGATGCTGTTGTGTGTGCTTTGAATAAAAGCGGTGGGCGAAAGGGTGCCTTCTTCGCTCTCGTACATGGCTTCCACAAACTTCAATGTGTCGTGAATGCAGCCCAAACCTGTGCCCACAATTATAGCATCTGCCTCGGCATCACCTGCTTGCTTCAATGCTTCTACCCCAGCGGCCACGCCCATTTTCAGCACCATACTCATCCTGCGAATCTGAATAGGCGACACATACTGCTTGTAATCGGGATGCTGTAAAGCCGAACCATCGCCAATGGGGGTCAATTTCTCGATTATGCTTTCATTGAGAAAACTAGGCTGAAAGGAGATGCAGACGGAGGAGTTTATGTACACGATATAAGTTGCTAAGCTTAACCGAACTCATGGAAACAGGAGCTTGGCGAATTGGATTTCATCCTTTTTAATCCCTAAGATTTTGAGAGGGGAAAGGTAAGAAGCACATAGCAATGAAGACTTGTGCGATTTTGACTTAAAGGACGTTAATGGCATAATCCTACATTTGACGCCTATTAAAGAAACCCATGAGAAAAATCACTTCCCTCCTACTCCTTTTCATTTGTTCAATTTCCACAAACGCTCAAAGCCTTTCTGGAGTGGAAAGCGTAGAATATGACCCCATTAACAATCGCTATTTGGCATCGTCTGATGGGACATCTATTGTGGCAATTGCTCCCAATGGCGCCTTATCTCATTTTGGTTCAGGACTTACAGCCCGTTATGGGATGGAGATAGTTGGAAATACGCTGTTTGCAATTAGCACCACCCACATCAAAGGCTACGATTTAACTTCAGAAACACCAGTAATGGATTTGAATATTTCTGGCGCTTCATTTCTAAATGGGCTTGGATCTGATGGAGGTAATCGTCTTTGGGCAAGCGATTTTGGTAGCAAAAAAATTTATGAAATTGATATCACAAATCTTTCATCTCCCACCTATGCTACAGTGGCAAACCAAACTGATTTGAATAGTCAACAACCAAATGGAATTGTGTATGATGCGGCAAACAATCGTATTGTATTTGTGAATTGGGGAAACAATGCGCCTATCAAAGCGATGGATTTAACTTCTTATGCAGTGACTACTGTTGCCAACACTACACTTACAAACATCGATGGAATTGACCGCGATGCTTTGGGTAATTGGTATGTAGCATCTTGGTCTCCTGCTCGAATTACGCGCTACAGCAACGATTTCAGCTCGTCAGAAATTATAACAGTGCCGGGAATAAGCAGCCCAGCGGATATTTGCTATGCCATCGAAACCGATACCTTGGCCATTCCGGGTGGCAATCAAATGTTGTTTGTAGGATTTGAGAATCCAACAGTTGGAATCACAGAAAATTCAGCAACTGCCGCACTGCGCGTTATTTACGATGCTGGACTTCCACAACTTAAATTCACCCTAACGCAAGCTCAGTTTGTAGCAATTGACCTATTTGATATGAGCGGGAAATTGGTGCATAAAGCTTTAGAAGGCGTTCAATCTGCTGGTGCTCACACTGTGGTTTTGGGAGCCATTGGGCTACCATCTGGAACATATGTTTGCCAAATGCGGAGTGAAAGTTTGAGCGCTTCGGAGCGAGTGGTTATTCCATAGACGAAGGAATTCACTTTCGAAGAAACTGACTATTCTTCCAGTTTTTTCCGTGCAATGCTGGCCAAGACCATTCGAATTTGACCAAAGCTAAATTTACCTTTTAGCTCGTCAAACACAGCCTTTACGGAAGCTTCATTGGAGGTTTTTATGGCCAATTCGATAGCATCTAACTGCTTTGGAGTGAGAAAACTGGAGATTTCAGCAGTACCGTCCGCGATACATCTAGCCACATGACTTTCAATGGTAGTTGCTTGCAATCCACGCTTTTCAGCCACTTGAGCAATCGTCAAACCTTCTTTTAATAATTCTTGTGTTTCGCGATAGGTGTCACCCTTTTCCGCTTTTGGAGTTTTTGCCGCAGAAACATCCTTGGCCTTCCGAATTCTACCCGTTTTTCGAGCGCTGTTCTTTGGATTGGCAGCCACCTTTTGAGTCACTTCCTCCAGCAATGTTTCTCTGAACCGTTTTCTTTTACGGTCAAATTCGGGGGAGATGGAAATATCCGCCCCGCTCAAAATGCAGCGCGCCATGGACTCAGACTTCTGCAGGTCTTCCCATTTTTTCATCAGCATTAAATCCAACTCTTCAAGTGCCGATAGATAGGTTTTTATTTTGGAAAGTTGACCGACTTCGGCAATATGTAGAAGTAACTCTTTCACCCAAACTTTTACTTTTTCCTCAAAATAATCGGTTCCTTTAATTAGGCGCTCGCTAAGCTTAGCGTCATCGTTGTTTTGCAGTAGAAACGCTAGTTGCTGCCTAAAACGCACTGTGGTTTCGGTTTCTGTAATCATCTGTTTTACCAAAGAGGGCAAGGCATTGCGCATTTCAGCATTGTCAAATTCGTGCACCACTTGGTGTTTCTGCTGAATTTGTTCCAATTCCTTTATCAAATCCTGAAATTGAAACGTGGTTTCAAGCAATGAATTTACGAAAGCGGCTTGGCGCTGTCTTAGAATGGGAATGAGTTCGCCTTGTGTGTCTTTTCGCTTCGAAAATTCGACCACTTCATTATCAGTTGAAACCACATTGGGCGAAATTTGAGTTCGCAAAATGAGCCCTTCCAGGGAAGTGAGCCGTGATAGCGCAACGTAGACCTGCCCTGGCGCAAAAGCCTGACCAACATCAATAATTGCCCGTTCGAATGTGAGTCCTTGGCTTTTATGCACAGTAATAGCCCAAGCTAGCCGAATGGGATATTGCGAAAAGGTACCAATCACCTCTTCCTCTAGCTCTTTCGATTTCTCGTTGGTAGTATAGCGCTTGTTTTCCCAAATCTCCTTTCGTAAGGAAAAACGAATGCCTGAGCCAGCGAGCTTTACCATTACAACATCGTCATCAATGGATTCAACCGTAGCAAGTTTGCCATTAAAATAGACTCCACCTGAGGTGTCATTCTTCACAAACATAATCTGGGCACCCACCTTCAATTCAATGGTTAGAAGCACTGGATATGCCGATTCCGGAAATTCGCCTTCCAATTGTGCGTTAAAGAAAAAAGAAGGCGTTGCAAGTTTCCCTAACGCTTTCTGATTCAATTCTTCCGCGCGATAATTGTGGGTAGTAATGGTAATTATTTCCTCTTTATCGCCTTCCATTTCAGGCATAAACCGCTCATTGAGTAGTACCACATCTTCCTTTGTGACGGTATTGTTCCTCAGATTATTGAGTAATCCTATGAACTTATCACTCTTCTGCCGAAAGATTTTGTCCAACTCGATAAATACAAATCCATCCTGTTGCAGCGCCTTGGCTTCGAAAAAATGTGGACTGCGGTAATAGCGGTTCATGCAAGTACGTTCCGCATCTTTCACTACAGGAGGAAGTTGGTACAAATCGCCAATCATCAATACCTGAACTCCCCCGAAACTTTGCTGAAAATTATTGCGCACCGAACGCATTCTGTAATCAATCGCATCAAGAACATCTGCCCTTAACATACTAACCTCATCAATAATAATGAGATCAATATTGCGAAGTACCTGCCTTCTTATTTTGTTTAATGGATGCTTCGCTGCCAACGTGCGCTGGGCGTAGAAATTGGATTGCATCCCTAAATCCAACGGTGCTTCGCGCTCGGGAATAAAGGTACCCAATGGCAGCAGAAACTGAGAATGAATGGTTACACCTTTAGCGTTGAGCGCAGCAATACCTGTGGGAGCCACAATTACATGTTTTTTGTGGGTGCTTGCCGCTAGGTTGTGCAGAAAGGTTGTTTTTCCTGTTCCAGCTTTACCAGTCAAAAAAATATGGCTTCTGGTGCTATTAACAAAACGTGAGGCAACGGCAATAAGGTCGGTCATTTCCATGGCCACAGGTTTCGGAGTTTGAATCCGAAAAATAGCAATTCCAAAACATTTTGCCGCAGCATGTTTCGGAAGGGTATAAGAACTATTATTTGATGATTCGGAACTCGTCCATATTGGCTTTTACGCCATTGGCTGCTCCAATTTGAACTTTTCCACCTTCTAATGAAAGCGTAGACAGAACAGATGAAGAGCTTACAACAGTATCATCGACTTTAACGCTAACTCCCTTAGAGTTGATTTCAACCGTAATGTGGGCCCACGACTCTGGAGTATAGTTCCATTCCAAACGCTGCACACCTGCAATGGCGGGATAAGACAACCGCAATTTGGTTCCAACCACTTCCACTTTCAAAGCACTTTCGTTGCTTCCTGCCAAACTCAAAACGCCTCTTATCTTTTCGGTATTGTAAACCATTTTGGGGATTTGCAAATGAAAATCCACCTTAAACCTGTCTTTCGATGGCATATTATTATTTAGAGAAGCAGTGCCAACTTCAGCTCCATTTAACTTCAACGCTCCACCAAAACGTCCGTCTACAATTGTGGCAGATTTGATAGCTAAATGGTTGCGATTTCCAGAATAATCGTGAAAACGATTCATACCGACCACTTCTTCAAACCCAAAGGAACACACCACCACACCTTCCTTTAATCCCATGTAAGGGTCAAATTCACGATTACTTAGCAGCGCATAAAACTCGGTATTCGCGAACTCTGAATCTAGAATCCATTTGCTTCCCTCAATGCGAAAAGGAATAACCGAACGAACTGGGCTGTTATTCAAGTGAGCCAAAAAAATGCTGTGCTCTTTGTATTGAATTCGGTAGTGAATAACCAACCGATTGGAGGCTAGATACGATTCCATGGCTTTAGCATCCATACGCTTCACATCATCTGGAACTAAGGCTTTTGAATACAACAGGTTTTTCAGCGATTGAAGCCCTGTATTCGTAGCTTCTTTAAAGAACTGTTTATGCTGCGACAGCAATCCTTCTTGTTCATTTTTGCCAGATTGAATTTCCCAAACAGGCACATATCGTGTGATAGTGTAATTAAACATCACGTTATTTTCAATCACTGTTACTGGCCGCTTTTGTCCGAAAACAGTGCAAAGAGAAAGAACGCTGAATAAAATTATGAGGTTGAAATGCTTCATGCTACTACAAACTTACTTGAACCCTTTAAAGTTACCAATCTCAATGGTCACTCATCGAATTCTTGTGCAAAAGTAATCGTTGAAAATGAATAAAAATAATCAAAATTCCAACCTTAATCGGGCAACAGGCAATATGCCTTGCTGATATTTTTTTTGCACCGTTAATGTCTCCAGATTAAACTTTCGACTCACCTCATTCTTTTTATTCGTGGTGTTTTGAATGTCTATTGAAAACTCCCATGCAAATTTCTTGAAGTTTTGGCGGAAGTGAACTCGTGTATCCAAGCGAAAATAGTCTTCGACTTTTCCCTCGTATGTACGATTCTCATCTCTCACTTGCTCTCCGAGTGCAATAGATTCTTCAACATCAATAGGAGTGTAGCGATTGCCACCTGCCCAGAAAAGCTTCATGTTCAATCCTATAACATGCTTCTTATCCTTGCCAACTCTAAAATCCTTACCGGCAGTAAGGCTGGTAATATAATTTCCATTGTATTTGGTATTCCTCCAAATATTGTCCGAACCTTGATAGCGAGACTCATAAATTGACAAGGTATACATTGCGTACCAATTTTTAGAAAATCCCTTCTCAATGGTAACCTCCGCCCCGTAATTCATCCCAATTCCATCATTACTTAGTACCTTCCTTTGATAAGCATTATTATCGTTGAGTGATGAATACGAATTTTGCTTTTCGGCATTTACTGGAACCGCAAAAAGGTACTGAAAGTAAATTTCATTCTTTAGGGTTAACTTGGGAAGAATAATTAAATCATACGACAGTACAGCATGAAATGCTCGGCTAAAGTCGAGAGATTTATTTATGTAGTCGTTTGTATATGAGGCTTGAACGAGATAGAATGACAAGTTTTCTTGGCGACTATGCAACCCAAGTCCTAAACCCAATGAGTGTCTACGGTGAGGTTTCCAATTGATACCAAACCGAGGCTCAACCGATACCCGCTTATTTACGTCAAAATAACTGACGTTTACTCCGGATATCAAGGTGAAATTATCCCTAATTCTAAACTTATGTTGAAAATAAATTTGCGAGAAATGACCAATTCCGTTAGCGTTATAGGATGAATCTTCCCAAACCACCTTACTGTCATTCAGAGTAAAATTCAATAAATCGTAGTTGAATCCATAGCGTAAATGATGCTTGGAATTCAGTTTTGTATTGAATTGCATTGAAGCACGAAACGCATTATTGTCAATGCTCAAATTCCAGAACTCTTCCAACGTCATACTATCTGTTAAATAACTATGAATTAGAGTGCTTCCGTTGTGGGTAAAAGCAAGGGTACTTCTTACATAATTCCGTTCATTTATAATGTAGCGGTTTGTGACACCAGAAACGAGATAGCTCATTTTATTATCTTGTCTGACGCGATCCTGATCCCAGATTTCGTTACGTGCCCATTTAGTACTGTCAGATTGTGCCTCGAAATAGGCATTGCTAAGACCTCCAATGGCAAACGCAGAAAATACTCCGGCCTTTTTGGTCGGGAAGTTCAACTTCAAATTAACATCCTGAAAAGATGTATACAAATCACCCTGAAGGTTTGCTCCAGCTTCTTTAAAAAGTGCCAATGTAGAATATCGGTAATTGACCAAGAAGGAAGAACGTTTTCCCTTGACAAATGGCCCCTCGGCCGAAGCTTCCACTCCTAACAATCCTATTTGAATGGTATATTGACGCTTTTGATCATTCCCCTTTCGTAATCCAATATCATAAACTCCTGACAGCGCATTACCATATTCCGCTGGAAAGGCCCCTGTAGAAAAGTCGCTTTGATCCAAGAGATTGTTCGAAAGAATTGAAATGTTTCCTGCATTTACACCGTCAACACTAAAATGATTTGGTGCGGGTATTTCAATTCCTTCCATTCGCCAAAGCAATCCGCGTGGCGAGTTTCCACGAATCACAATCTCGTTACTAATATCATTAGTAAGATTGACCCCAGCAAACGATTGCTCCAAACTGAATGACCTTGTGCTAACCACGGCCATTTCGTTATTCGGCTCAGAACCTTGATTGTTAGCCTTCACCACTACTTCTTCCAATTTTTGAGCCGATTCCAACAAGGTGATTTCCAATACAACTTCGCGAGCACTTCCCAAGTTAATTTCTGAAATCAACCGCGGTTCGTAACCTAAATACTGAACCTGTAAGGAGTGCCTTCCTACCGGAATGCCGGAAATGGAAAATCTACCGTCAACGTCTGTGGTAGCACCTTTTAATGGCGAGGAATTTAGAACAATTACTGATGCACCTATTAAGGGCACATGGGTGTCTTCGTCTATTACAGTACCACGAATTGCTTGTCCCACTTGTTGAGCGCTCAATTGAACTGAAGCAATACAACCGATTACAATACAGACCAATATTAAACGCACCATAACACCTGCTTCAACTTTATTTTGAAGGGGCACCAAAGTTAATAGAAGAAAGAAACGAAGGAAGAATTAGGAAATATCAGTTTTGCGAACCAATTATATCGTGCCCAATGAGACGATCATAGCGCGTACCCATTTGTCTGTGGTATACATAAAACGTATAAATCTGTCGAGCGGCCAAAAACGAAGCTTCCATAATTTCTGTGCTTCCTTCTGTTTTCCCGTCTTCCAGAAACATGTACTGATAATTGTAATAGCCTTGTTTCAAAAGCATATTAGCTTCATATGCTTTCGCTTTATAGTTGTATTCCATTCTAAAATTCGGATTAATTACCCAATCGGTTAACCCTCCAAAAATGTAAATACCACCATTCATTGGTGGCTCATCAAACAAAAGTCTGAAATGAACCATCGCATAATCGGCTTCTGTATCGGGATAATTGCCCTCACGGAATTCAATGGCGTATGCCCCATTCATATCCATATTCGAAACATAATTCCCCTTTTTCATTGGTAAATCATCTGTGAGGAATATGTGCGTCAACAACGAATCTTGATCACGCCATATGCTTTTCACATTCGATGGCTGATACCGCAGACTTCGAATATCAATCCATCTAAATTCGTTTCCTCCTTCAAAAACAATCTCGCCCATGTTATCATATGCAAGTTCGGATGGCCGAATGAAAATTGGCTTGCTATCCGTTTTCATGTTGTCCCAACGGTAATTCTGCTGGATATGAACAGCGATATCTCCCATTGGATTGCGTATATCAAACTTGGGATGAAGCACTTTCATATTAATTTGATGATGTGTTCTCCTTTTTTCAATCTCTACTGGCATTCGTACTGAAGCCTCAATCTCAACCAATTTCTCATACACCCTAAATCTTCGCGTAATGACAGGCTTCTGTCTATCAAAATCTTGATAGACTAGGAGCAAATAGTTTCCCGATAATTTTAGATTAAAGTTCTGATTGGGAAATGAAAATGAATAATGGATATAGTTGCGTGTAGTGTTTACCGAGAACTTGTAATTGGAAATGTTCTCCTCAAGAAATCCACCAATGTATTCGGCAGCAGGAATATCTGTTGGTTGCCAATTTCTATCGCAATGAATCACAGTGTAAGATAAATCGCTGTATTCCGCTCGCAAATCGTCAAAACGAAGGTTCAGTTGCTGCCCATCATTTAATCCGATTACTGGCAAACTGAGATTAACATTGTTTATTTGAAACAAAACCGTTCGGATACTAGGAGTGTAAACACGATCCTCATATCGCATAAAACCATCATCCACATAATCATCCTCTGTCTCTTGAGCTAGAGTCATAAACCCTATTGCCGCAAAAACTGCGGTCAATAGCCATCGATAAAATTTAATTCCCATAGATTGCCAAAGGTAAGCCAAACCGCGGAAAAGGTTATTTCTTCGAAGTGCTTTCAAGCTCCAATCATTGTTCACTATTTAGATTAATTCTAAATTAGACTTAGTTGAATTATAGTCCCATGCGCTATAAGCTTTCGTATAAATTTGCCGCGATTTTTCAAGATAGAAATCCCGTATCCCAATTATGTCAAAAGACATCAGTATTAAGCGAGGTCTAGATATTCCTTTATTAGGAGAGGCCGAAAAAGTTACCGGGTCAACTGACCGTTCAGACCTATTCTTCATCAAACCATCAGACTTCAAAAATCTTACTCCCAAAATGTTGGTGAAGCAAGGCGATGAAGTTAAAGCTGGTGCTCCTTTGTTTTTCAGCAAAGACTTCCCTGATTTAAAAATCGCTTCTCCGGTTAGTGGTGAAGTAGTTGAAGTAGTTCGTGGAGAGAAACGCCTCATTTTAGGCGTAAAAATTCTGGCAGACAAAGAAACGCGTTACGCTGAATTTCCCGCTGCTGATCCAAGCACAATGAGCAATGATGATGTTCTGAAAAGAATGATTGACCAGTGCTTATTGGCGTTTGTTAAGAGACGTCCATACGGTACACCTGCACGTTCTGAGGATAAGCCAAAAGCAATTTTTATCTCAGGATTTGATAGCGCACCACTTGCTGCTGATTTGGATTATGCCCTTCATGGTAAAGACAAAGAGTTTCAAGCAGGTCTCAACGCCCTTAGCAAGTTGACTGAAGGTAAAGTGCATCTTACGCTTCACCGTAAACACACCACATCTGAGGTTTTGAAAGGTGCGAAAGGTGTTCAAATCAATTGGATAAGCGGCCCGCATCCATCTGGCAATGTTGGAGTTCAAATTCACCACATAAGCCCAATAAATAAAGGGGAAGTTATTTGGACAGTGGCTGCTCAAGATGTAGCGCTAATTGGCAAAGCATTTCTTTCAGGACATTATGATGCAAGCAGAACTGTAGCTTTAGTAGGTTCTGAAGTGGTTGCTCCGAAATACTACAAAGTGCTTCAAGGGGCTCCTATTGCAAGCCTAACCAAAGGACATGTGAAAGAAGGAAACTTACGCTACATAAGCGGTAACGTGTTAACTGGGTCTAATGTGGGAGCCGAAGGTCATTTAGGATTTTTTGACAGCACTATTACGGTGATTCCAGAAGGCAATCATCCAAAGTTCTTTATTACTGACGGGTGGGCTGGGGCTGGTCTAAACAAACATTCTGCTAGCCGAACATATTTTTCGTGGCTAATGCCAAGCAAAAAATATCGGCTAGACACAAATACAAATGGAGAGCACAGAGCTTATGTTTCCACAGGTGAATATGAAAATGTATTCCCGATGGATATTTATCCGCAACATTTAGTGAAAGCTGTAATGATTGGCGACATTGAGCTGATGGAGAATTTAGGAATATATGAAGTGGACGAAGAAGACTTTGCATTATGCGAATATGTCTGCACCTCCAAAACTCCTGTGCAAGAAGTAATCCGAGGAGGACTTGCTTTAATTGAAAAAGAGTGCGGATAACCCTCAACACGAAGCGCTGAAGATGAAATTTCTGGAAGATATTTTTCACAATGTGAAAGCTCCTTTTGAAAAAGGAGGCAAATATGAAAAGTACGGAAACGTGCTTGTGGCTATAGATGCCTTTGAAACATTCCTATTCACACCTAAAGAGGTGACAGCAAAAGGAGTGCATATAAAAGATGGCATAGACTTGAAGCGTACCATGAGCACGGTTATTTTAGCCATGGTTCCATGTTTGCTTTTTGGCATGTACAACGCTGGATTTCAACATTTCCGTGCTCAAGGCATAATGGATGCACCATTTTGGGAAATGGTGGCCATGGGTGCATGGAAAGTGCTACCTATTGTAGTAGTGTCTTATGCCGTTGGTCTTGGAATCGAGTTTGCCTTTGCCATGAAAAAAGGCCATTCTGTTGAAGAAGGTTTCTTGGTTTCCGGTATGCTTATTCCTCTAATTCTTCCCATTGACATACCATTGTGGATGGTAGCGGTAGCAACTGCTTTTGCCGTTGTTTTTGGTAAAGAGGTTTTTGGAGGTACAGGAATGAACATTATGAACGTGGCGCTTACTGCCCGAGCCTTCCTTTTCTTTGCTTATCCAACTTTCATGAGCGGTGATAAGGTTTGGGTACTTGGTGCTAGTGATGTTGCTGGAACTCCAGATGCATTTAGTGGTGCTACTATACTTGGCGAGCTTGCTAATAATGTTCCAGTAGACCCGAATGTATACAGCGTTTCTGACATGTTCTTTGGTTTTATTCCAGGTTCTATAGGTGAAACAAGCACATTTGCCATACTTATTGGAGCTGCAATACTATTATTTACTGGAATCGGTAGTTGGCGCGTGATGCTTAGTGCTGTTGTTGGGGCATCGGTTATGGGGCTTATATTTAATGCCATTGGGTTAAATGCACTGATGCAATTTCCATGGTGGCAGCACCTTATCGTGGGTGGATTTGCGTTTGGTGTGGTGTTTATGGCTACCGACCCAGTAACTGCAGCACAAACGAATACAGGCAAACTCATTTATGGTTTCCTAATCGGAATGTTTGCCATTATGATTCGTGTGTTTAATCCCGCCTACCCTGAAGGAATCATGTTGGCAATTCTACTAATGAATGTTATGGCACCACTTATTGACCATTATGTGGTTCAGGCGAATATTTCACGAAGACTTAAAAGAGCTACAGTTAAAACTGCTTGATACATCATGGCACTCGATATTAATAGCAATAAATACACTTTTGCCTTCTCCACTGTAATGGTGGTAGTTGTTGCAGTTCTTCTTGCATTGGCCTCCGAAGGGTTGAAACCCATGCAAAACGCCAACATTAGGGTTGAGAAAATGCAGAACATTCTTTCCTCAGTTGGTTTAAAAACCACAGCCGAGCAGGCTGATAGTTTTTACACAGCATTCATTAAAGAATCCTTTGTTTTAGACCTTGAAGGAAAAGTCAAGGAATCGCCATCGCAAGAAGCATTCGATATAGATGTGCTTGCTCAATACAAGGACAAAGAAAAATTGGACTCTGACAAAGAGTATCCTCTATTCGTTTGTGAAAAAGATGGTAAGCGTTCTTACATAGTGCCAATGGTCGGAACTGGACTTTGGGGGCCAATTTGGGGTTACATGGCTATTTCAAGTGATGGCATCACTGTAGAAGGTGCATCTTTCGACCATAAAAGCGAAACCCCTGGTTTAGGTGCTGAGATAAATACAAGTTGGTTTCAAGCTCCTTTTGTTGGTAAAAAAATATTTAATGAAGCTGGAGAGTTTTCTCCGATTAAAGCAGTTAAAGGCGGTGCTGCAGACGATGATTTGCATGGTGTTGACGCAATCTCAGGAGGAACAATTACCAGCAATGGACTTTCAGCTATGATTGCAAATACTTTGAAGATATACACTAAGTATTTCCAGGAGTTGCAAGCTTCCAGTGCGTCAGCTGATATTTCAACACTTCCACTTGATAGCCTTGCAGTGGATAGTTTGGCGCTAGATAGCCTCACAATAGATACTTTGGTTTCTCAACCGATTAAATAAATTTAACTCATGAGCACAGCAGTAGCAGAAGAGTCAAAAGTCAATAAGGAGGTGGCAGAACCTATGTTCTCCAAGAAAAACCTCAAACTCATAACTGATCCATTTAACGACAGTAATCCCATTACTGTGCAAATTCTTGGAATTTGTTCAGCATTGGCAATTACCGTTCAATTGAAACAGGCCGTTATCATGGCCCTTTCCGTAACGGTAGTAACGGCATTTTCCAATCTAGTTTTGTCCATGATTCGGAATTATGTTCCGAATCGTATCAGAATTATTGTTCAGCTGGTTATTGTGGCCGCTTTGGTAATTCTTGTTGACCAAATGCTGAAAGCATATGTATATGATGTAAGCAAACAACTTTCAGTATTTGTGGGTTTGATTATCACCAACTGTATTGTTATGGGTCGTATAGAAGCTTTTGCTTTGGCAAATAAGCCTTGGCCGTCTTTCGTAGATGGAATTGGCAATGGACTAGGTTACGGACTTATCCTTGTAACAATTGGTATAATCAGAGAACTTACTGGATCTGGTAAACTATGGGGTATTCAAATTGTACCCGATGCATTCTACGCTGCTGGTTACGTAAACAATGGTTTAATGATTCTTCCTCCAATGGCATTGATTACTGTTGGATGCATTATTTGGTTCCAACGCAGTAGAAATACAAAACTCATCGAGAACTAACCCATACGATTCAATTATCATGGAATATTTTAATGCATTTATAAAAGCGATTTTCATTGAGAATATGATTTTCGCCTATTTCTTGGGAATGTGCTCGTATCTGGCCGTTTCTAAGTCAGTAAAAACGGCTGTTGGACTTGGAATGGCGGTTATTTTCGTGTTAGGGTTCACTGTTCCCATTAACTATTTAATTGAAAATTACCTGATGAAGGCTGGCGCGCTTTCATGGTTGGGACCTCAATATGCTAGCTTGGATTTGAGTTTCCTTAGTTTCATCATGTTTATAGCTGTGGTAGCATCCTTCACTCAGTTAGTGGAGATGTCAGTTGAGAAATTTTCACCTGCACTTTATGCATCGCTTGGAATCTTTCTTCCACTTATAGCTGTAAACTGTTCGATTCTTGGTGGAGCACTATTTATGCAAGAGCGTCAGTTTAGCAATGTAGGAATGGCCACGATATTCGCATTTGGTTCTGGATTCGGGTGGGCGTTAGCGATTATTGCATTAGCTGCAATACGTGAAAAACTGCGGTACTCAAACGTTCCGCCTGCTTTAAGAGGATTAGGTATCTCTTTTATCGTCACTGGACTTATGGCTATCGCGTTCATGAGTTTTATGGGCATCACTATCTGATTACCTCCAAAATCTAATATTGGAAATGACACTACTCAACATCACCTTCATTATTGCAGTAAGCGTAGTCGTATTTATGGCAATTATTGCTGTCCTGGTGGGACTGCTACTTTTTGCCAAAGCTAAATTGGCTTCTGGCGGACCTGTCAAAATTTCAATCAATGGCGAGAAAGAGATTACCGTAGAAGGCGGGAGTTCCCTGCTTTCCACCCTTAGCGGTGCCAAAATCTATCTTCCTTCAGCCTGTGGTGGAGGTGGTACTTGCGCCATGTGCAAATGCCAAGTGTTGGAAGGCGGAGGTGAAATACTCCCAACAGAAGCACCTTACTTTTCACGTAAACAGATACAGGACAACTGGCGTTTGGGTTGCCAAGTGAAAGTGAAGCAGGACATGGTTGTTCATGTACCCGAAGAAGTGTTTGGCATCAAAGAATGGGAAGCTGAGGTTGTATCCAATTACAACGTTGCTACTTACATCAAGGAATTTGTGGTGCAGTTGCCAGAGGACATGCACTATGAGGCCGGTGGTTATATCCAAATCAAAATACCTAAGTGTGTAGTGAAATTCGCTGACATGGACGTGAGCGCACACCCAAAAGACCATCCTGGAGAACCTGCCAAGTTTGAAAAAGACTGGAGTGAAGGTCCTTTTGCCATGCGTGGTTTGGTGATGAAAAATGAGGAGGAGGTAATTCGTGCCTACTCTATGGCCTCTTACCCTGCTGAAGGAAGATTGATTATGCTCAACGTTCGTGTGGCTGCTCCACCTTTCGATAGAGCTAATAATAAATGGGCCGACATCAACCCAGGTATTGCTTCATCCTATATTTTCAACTTAAAACCTGGAGATAAAGCAGTTATTTCTGGCCCTTATGGTGAATTCTTCATCAAGGAAACAGGTTCTGAAATGCTTTACATAGGTGGTGGTGCTGGTATGGCCCCAATGCGTTCGCACATTTATCACCTCTTCAAAACATTGAAAACTGGTCGTAAGGTGACCTACTGGTACGGAGGCCGCTCGAGGGCTGAATTGTTTTACATCCACTATTTCCGTGAGATTGAAGCACAATTCCCGAACTTCAAATTCTACATGGTTCTTTCTGATGCCAAACCAGAAGATAACTGGGTGGAAAAGAAAGATACTAATGACACAGCTGGGGATGGCTTTGTTGGTTTTGTGCACAATCAAGTTATTAAACAGTACTTGAGCAAGCACGAAGCTCCTGAAGATATTGAGTTCTACTTCTGTGGCCCACCAATGATGAACGCTGCCATACTCAAGATGTGTGACGATTGGGGTGTGCCAAAAGAGAACGTATCATTTGACGATTTCGGTAGCTAGTAATTAAACTATCACAGGGAAAAGCCTCAATTCAGCAATGGATTGGGGCTTTTTTATTCTCCTTCGAATAATTGAAGTGCTCCTTTTTGATAATTTGACACGGTTAAAGGAAATAACTAAGATTGTTACCTAGCAGTAGAAAAAGATTCTAGATAATGCAATGACATTCCAAACTGTAGGCTCCATTTTGTGTTCCTTAGCACTCCTTATTTTTTCAATAAAATCCCAACCATGAGTGTAGGCGTATCTTATAAGCGATTAGAAAAGAAAACGGGCTATGATGCCATAGTCATCGGCTCAGGACTGGGCGGACTGGCCTATGCCGCCATCATGGCCAAGATGGGCAAGAAGGTGCTGGTGCTGGAGAAGCACTACGTGGCGGGTGGTTTCACCCATGTGTTCAAGCGTAAGGATTATGAGTGGGACGTGGGCATCCACTATGTGGGCGAAATGCACCGCGAGTTCACATTTATGCGCTATCTGTTTGACCACATCACCGATTGCGACTTGAAATGGGAGGAAATGGACGAGGTGTATGACCGCGTGGTAATCGGGGAGAATGTCTATGATTTCAAGAAGGGCTACGAGAATTTTGTAGGGATGCTTTATGCGCGGTTCCCGGGTGAAGAGCAGGCCATAGACCGCTATGTGGAGCTAGTGCGTAGGAGTTCTGGACTTGGCAAGAATTTCTTTAAGGAAAGGATATTGCCACCGTTTCTGAGCAAAATTGCTGGGCCGTTTATGACCAAGAAATACTTGGAGTTGAGCGACCGCACCACTAAGGATGTGCTAGACGAACTGACCAACAACGCAGAATTGAAGGCCGTGCTTTCGGCCCAGTATGGCGACTACGGTCTTCCGCCTGGCGAGGGCAGTTTCGCTATTCAGGCGGTGGTGAACAAGCACTACTGGAACGGGGGCAGTTTCCCGATTGGTGGTTGCGAGCGCATTGCCGAGACCATTGCTCCTGTGATAGAGAAGGCTGGAGGGCAGATTGCTGTTCGAGCTGGGGTGGAAGAGATATTGGTGAAGGATGGCAAGGCCTATGGCGTGCGAATGGAGGACGGTTCGACCCTCGAAGCACCTATCATCGTGAGTAACGCAGGCTATCTTAACACAATGGCGCGGTTGCTGTCGCCACAAGTGCAGCAGCAAATTGGATTCAAACTGGAAGTTGCGCCCAAGCCGAGCGTGTCGCACGTGTGCCTCTACATCGGGCTGAAGGGCGACCTGCGGGAGATGGGCATAGCCAGCACCAACTATTGGGTGTATGCCCACAACGACCACGACCGCAGCGTGAAAGAATATCTGGCCGATCCATCGAAGCCGTTTCCCATCA
>Ga0247843_1005536_pt1 | contig 17455 bp, 10 predicted proteins | sample LaCruzMarch2017__FD_192420 | JGI IMG/M metagenome (GOLD analysis project Ga0247843, IMG submission 192420) | Freshwater microbial communities from meromictic Lake La Cruz, Castile-La Mancha, Spain - LaCruzMarch2017_8m | ecosystem: Environmental > Aquatic > Freshwater > Lake | place: Spain... | reverse complement strand
GGCTGAGGTCCGTCAGGAGCTTGTCGACACCGCCACTGGTTTCGGCCTGCGCTTGAACTACCGCGGCACGCAATTCGTCGACGAACGACCGCATCGTGCTGGTCATCTGATCTTGACCGGCGACCATATCGGTAATCGCCTTGTCGAGCTGGTTCGACATGGCCGATGTAGCGGTCGTTCCGGCTCTGCCGACTTCTTGCGCCATCGACTGGAATGCCAGGACGGCTTTCTCCAGCGCCATGAGCGTTTGGTGCTGAAGATCCTTCGCCTGGCCGACCTGTCCGCCCAGCACCTGATCGAGCTTGTCTGCGAACGCCGCCATCGAGTCCTGCAGGCTCTGCGTCAGTTCCTGGCCTTGCTGCGCTCGGAATTGATTGAACCCTTGCGCAAGTTCGCCGAGTGGCGCGCTCAGTCCTCGGTCGATGGCGCTGACCAGGTGCTGCTGTAGATTGGCCTGCTGCGTTGCCGACGCCTCGATTTGTTGCTGTGTCAGGCGTTCGAGAATTGCACTCAACTCGCCGACCAATGCGTCCTTGAGGATGCGAGCCTGTGAGGCAGATTCCTCGGAGGCATGCACCAGTCGGGAAAGGTATTCCTCCCCCGCTCCCGACGAGTAGAGCGCGTCGACCTGCTGGCAAAGCTGCTCGAGAGCCCGATGCAGGCTCGCGACGCAGAGCTTCTCGATGAAGGTAATGACCATCGCGAAAGTGATCGCGGCGGCCGAAATGTAAAACGCCTCGCGGACAGACGTGATGAGCAGCTCGGTGTTCAGTTGCCCGCCGCCGCCAGTCGCAGCGCCTAATCCATGAATGAGCCCGGTGAACGTTCCAATGATGCCCAACCCGGTCAGCAGTCCGGGCAGATGCTTGAAAAATTCGGTGTGAATCCGTCCCTCATAGACAGACTGCGAGTTGAATATCGTTTCTGCGGGTACCGTGGCCCTGTAGTTCGCGCTCTGGGTGATCCCCGTCCGCTGGTTCACCTCGGCTTTAGGCAGGTGCAGCGTCTCGAAGAACTGGTGCCAGAGGTGACCGAGGCGCTTGTCCTTGATCTGCACTTGCCGCGGGTCCAGACGGCCGGATTGCTTGAGTGAGCTGATCTGCTGCGACAAGCCGGAAAGCTTGACCCGGAGCAACGCCCACGGCAGGACGAAGAGCGCGCAGAACCCGACCAGCGCCAGCCCCAAGATTATCGACAGAACCGGCGACTGCGATGCGGCGGCGTAGGCGCTCACTAAAATGTCTGGCATGGTCCGACCATCTGTCGCGGGAGGACGGCAAATGTGCCGGGGCGTTAGCAATGGAAACACTGTCCACTGCACCGATGGCACGGGACTAGTTTGACTATTTGGGCAAAGCCTAGCGGATCGCTGCGATTCGGTGCGCAGCTCCAGGACATTTGTCCACAGATGGTTCCGACTTCACGAGGTGGGAAGTCGGTTCTGGAATCAACGACGCACGAAGGTCATGCTGCGGCGGCGACGCCCACGCGACGAGCCGCCAAGCCAGTACAGGTCGAGACACCGCCGCGCACATCGAGGTCGTAGCCTACCTCGGCTGCCAGTTGTGCAAACACGCGCGCAAACTCCGCCTCCGACATCGGTAGAAAGCCGTGCTTCGAACACCAGGATTCATAGGCCGAAAACATGGCATCGACCGCGAGCTTTGCGCCGGTGCATTCGTCAAGTTCGGCCAGTACGAACCGCGCCACGTCGCCGTTCGGCAGGTCCGCCGGATAAGCGAGCGGCAGATCCGCGACTGCAGGTGGCTCGACGTCGCGGTTGCTCAACGCACTGTAGTGGGACGCCACGAACAAACCGAGCGCGCTGCCGAGTTCGACCAGGACCACCGCTAGCAAGGTCAATGCCGTTTGCGTCTTTGCAAAAGACAAGCCTGAAAGCCGTGAGATGAAACCCGCTTGCGCATCGCCGCGATCGATGGCGCTGGCGTCGGCGAACGTGGCAATTCGTTCGCGCAGCGCCGCTAGTTCGTTGTCGAGACGGCCCGCCTCGATAGCCTTGTGCTGCTGCTGGGTGAGTGCGTCGATGGCGTCGCAGAACGCACGCGTTTCCTTTAGGGTGATCTCACGGCAGGCCTTCGACGCCGGCCAGCGCCAACTTTGTTTCTGCTGCTCGATTTGAGTGGCGAGTACGGTCGGCGGTTGCACTAGTCCGAGTGCCGAGCGCTGTCCATCCTTGCGGGCGTATTCCGCGCGCAGCGCCGTCAGTGTTTCCTGTTTACCCGCCGTCATGCCGACGACCTCGGCGCGCGTCAGAGCAGCAAAGCCCAATGCGGAGGCCACAGCGTAGACCGTGCAGACGCTCCACAGCAACATCGCGGCGCCAGTGGTGACCCATCGCCGCGCCCGCCACGCTGACCAAATGAAGAACGGTGCCAGCGCCTTCATGGCATCGGCGCCGACGCTGGTGGCGGCAAAAATCCAACGATCGATGTCGGTCTTGGCGAGTGACAGTCCGTAGCGCAGGTTCATGAATGTCGAGACGCCGAGCAGCAGCAACGCCGCCAGCATGCCGGCACGGGCGATGAGCCAATCTCCCGTCATGCTTTGTCGGCCGCACCGGCGACCAGCCGTGCGATGGCGTCCTCGATCGCGTCGGTCAGCGACAGGCCGCGTTCTTTCGCATAGGCATAGATTTCTTCCTTGCGCTCAGGCGCGATGCGCACGTTGAGCTGCACCGTGCGGGTGCCCGCCCGCAGCCGCCGTCCGTCGTTCGGCGTCGCTGTGCGCTTTTCCTGCGCCAGCCGTTCGTCGAGTGTTGCCGCCTTGGCACGACGATGGCGCTTCTTCAGCTCGGCAATCGAAATCGGATCGAAGTCCATCACTTGTTTCCTTATCGTTTGACGCGCTGCGACTTGGGGCGCGGTCGGTCGAGGCTCGTTGCGACCTCCAACCACAACGCCGCGATCTCCCGGCCACACGTTCCCGACCGATCGATCTCCGCTGCCGTGCGCCCTCGGATCATGGCGATGGGATGCGCATCGGTGTGCGTCATCACCGTCGATAGAACAGGACCATGGTCGGCCAGCATGTCGCGCGTGCCAGGAACCAGCGTCGAGCCCGGCAATGCACCGTTGATGACGAACGCGAAGCGCTTGCCACTCTTTTCGATGAGTTCGACCATCACGTCGCTCGCCTCGACGTCGAGCGGCGATGGCCGCACCGGCACCAGAACGAAATCGGCAGTGGCGACTGCCGGCACCAAATTCGACAAGGATGCCGGGGCGGTATCGATGACGACCAGCGCGACGCCGTCGTCGACCAGCAAATCGAGAGCCTCGGCAATGCTTTCGACGCCCGTCACCAAGCGCGGATTGTCGCCGTTGCGGAGATCGAGGAAGCGTGCCGCCGATTGCTGCGGATCAAGATCGACGACCGCGACCCGCCGAGACTTGGCCGCCTCGACGGCGAGGGCCGTGGCGAGCGTCGTCTTCCCCACCCCGCCCTTGGCGGACGCGACAACCAGCGTGCGCATGGCGCCGCCTCACGCGGCCGGCCGGAGCGTGTCGCGCTGCTGGATGCGCTCATTCAGCCAGGCCTCGACCTCGCTGGCGAGCCAGCCGACGCGATTGGGTCCGAGCTGGATGCGTTTCGGAAATTTTCCAGCTTTTTCCAGGCGGTGAATGTGCTGCGGCGTATAGGGGATCATCTCGCGCAGATGGCGGCGGGTCAGGATGCGGGTCGGTTGCGGCTTGCTCTGGTGTGTCATGGGGCGCTCGTATCGATAAAGGGTTTCCTGATCGAGATCACCACGCCCCTTTTACGCCGGACGGCGTCGCTCTCATTTGGCTAGATAGGTGCTAGCAAAGAGATTGCAAGGGCGACTGGTGTCGGTAACGCCGATCACGCATCAAACAAGCGGAAATGAAATACTCCTCACGTGCTGACCACCACCATCCTCCCAGGAGGTGCTTCCAGCTGATGGTTGCCAACTCCACGTGATGCTGTGCTCGTACTTCTGCTCAGCCACTGGAAAAGATCCCTGTAATCAACTCCACTAGCATCAAACACCACGCCGCCCGGCGCCTGGAAGCGGGCAAGTTTGGGCAAATCCGCCCCTTCAACGCCGAATGGAAATACGAGAAGCTTTTTAGCAATAACTGAAGCCCGAATTCTCTCAGCACATTCCTCCCAACCCGCATCGGTTGGTTGTCCATCCGTGATAATAACCATCCATGGTCGCATGTACGGAATACCATGTCGCTTATATGTGTCTACCTGCTGTTCGATTAGTTTAAGGGCCTCGATAGTGGCCGTTCCAAGAGGCGTGTCGCCCCCGGCAACCAATTGCGGTGGGTCGAAGTTTGCGACGTCGCGCCAGCCTGCCTCGACACTCACCGCCCCTCCAAAGCTCAGCGTCAAGAGCTGAACGCGTCGGCGTGCATTGGCATCGGAATCAAGCGCTCTTTTGAGCTGCTCCACAGCCGCGTTCAGCCGCCTAATTGGGTCTCCTAACATGGATGCTGAGCGATCTAAGACCAGAGCACATGGCAACCGCGCACCGTTGTTTTCTCTGATGTCGAGATCACCGACGCTGGCCGTTAGATCCGACGAAAACGCCTCAGGCAAATCCTTCGCAAGGGCCTTGAATAAGCCTACGCTTTCTTGCGAAGCGTTGACCGCTTCCTCTCGCCGACCGAGCTTTGAAAGCACCAATCCCAGGTTATTCAGACTACTTGCTAGATTTGCACCGAACGCCTCGAAATTGTGGCTTGCAAGTTGCCGATATATTGCGACAGCTTCTTGTGAAGCGGCAAGTGCTTCTTCGTGTCGCTCAGCATTCGACATAAGTGCTGCAGCGTTATTCAGGCTACCTGCAAGGTCTGGGATGTACTGATCTGGCCGTTCGTCCGCTAGTTTCCGTCTTATAGTGATTGCCTCTTGAGAGGCTGCGAGCGCTTCTTCGTACTGTCCAACTGTTGCGAAATGACTGCTGATGTTGTTCAAGCCACTCGCAAGGTCCGGCAAGAACGCGTCGGGCCTCTCCACCGCAAGCTTTCTGTAAATATCGAGGGCTTCTCGGGACGCTTCGAGGGCTTCGCTACGACGTCCGATGTTTGCAAGCATTGCTCCGGTGTTGTTCAAGCTACTCGCGAGCGCGGGCAAGAAGGTATCCGGCCGCTGCGCAACCAGGCGCCTCCTGAGACTAATCGCCTCTCGAGAGGCCTGTAGTGCTTCCTCTGCTCTTCCGATATTCGAGAGCATTGAGCCAAGATTATTGAGACTTACAGCAAGCTCGGGAAGAAAGGCTTCCGCATTTAACTTGGAAAGTTCTCTATAGATGTCGGATGCTTCGCGGGCCGCTTGCAGCGCGGCCTCCCTGCGTCCTGCACCCGCAAGATAAACACTCAGATCCGTCAATCTCGCAGCGAGATCTGGCAGGAAATCGCCCCGACGCCCTTCTGATAAAGTACGATAAAGATCGACCGCGTGGCTGGCCTCTTCAACCGCGCGTTCCCGTTGCCCCAACTGCGAAAGCCGCGACGCCTGTTTTGCTGCAGCTCGCGCTTGTCGACTTGCCGTTGCGAGTTCATCAGCTGCGGCGGGTATCATTTGATTTGCTCGGGCTCGACCATCTAATCGGGCGGTCTCGACGCCTTTCTCGACATCCCAAAATACAATTGTACTGTCGGCATTTCCCGATACAAGTTGACCGTCCGATAGTAGAGCAAGTGCATTTATTGCACCTGTAAACCCCTCAAGGCGGGCGGTTTCCGAGCCGCTGGACGGGTCCCAGAATCGGATCGTCTGATCCAGAGACCCCGAAGCAAGCCGGCCATCAGCCAGTCTCGTCAGCGCACTTACAGTGCCAGAATGGCCCTCAATGATCCTCTGCTCAGCGAAACTGCGTACATCCCAGAGGCGCATGGTTCGGTCTTCAGACCCGGAGGCCAAGCATTGGTCACTAAGTCTTGCCAGAGCCAAAACCGGCCCCTTATGCCCAACCAGTCGAGCAACTTCCGAACCGCTGCTGAAATCCCAGATTCGCACTGTGCCGTCGTCTGAGCCCGTAGCGAGCAACCCAAGCGGCAGCCCGATCATCGCCCTCACTGCCCCCGAATGACCTTCCAGCCGAGCAATAAGGTTTCCCTTTTTGCTTTCATAAAGCCGCGCGGACTTGTCCAAGAAGCCGGCGGCAAGGTAGCCATCGGGCAATGCTGCCAATGAAGTGACGCCGCCCGTATCGCTGAACGTGTGACAGGTCCGGTTGCCGTCAGAAAAGTCCCAAACCTTTATCGTGTTACCCAGAGAACCGGACGCAACGCGTCCGTCTGAGAGTACTGCTAACGCGCTAATTCCGCCTGCATGTCCTTCAAGAGAAGCTATCGTCGCTCCTGTCTTCGGGTCCCAAAGCCGCAGCAAATTGTCTGATGTACCGGATACCAACACACCATTTTGCATCGATGCTAAAGCAATGACACCGCCAGCATCATCTTTGCTTCGGTCGAGCATCAACGCTTGTTCGCGCAAGGCGATCGTTCTCAACGCCGGGTATTTCTCAATTTCCTCTCGCAGTCGACCAGGCGTAGTCACCGCAACATGCACCAAATCGCTTGCCAGTTCCGCAGAACGTTCTCGCACTAGTCGTGCGAGCTGACGATGAGCCTCGTGTCCATATGATCCATGTTCGCTTCTTGATGCTCGATTGAGAACAGTGAGTATACTTCTACGTAATTCTTCATTGTCGGCGCCGAGCCCAAGACATGTATCCACGATGGCGTCATCGCAAACTGTCGTCACATGATGCTCGCCCAGCAAATCTGGCTCAAGCGGCGCAACTCCATAATCTTCGCCTGGATAGAGTTTGGTGAGAAAACTATACACATCGACGACATCAACGTCACTCATAAGCGCGAGATTTGGATCACGTCTAATGAGCTTGATAGTCTGCTCTCGACCCGAAACGCCCAGGCAAAGGGTTGTTTGTGCCGCCGCTCGCCCGATAGCAGACGTCTTTTTTTCTTTTTTGTGCTCACCCTCGCTTCCAAGGTTGAGGGCACGACTCCAATGGTCGCGCTCCAGACCGAGAATTTTATTTAGCAGATCTGCAATATCCATTCCTCCTGTTGCGGGGTCATAGCCATAGGCATACAGCAACGCGGCCATCTGAATGGCGAGAGGGCGAGAGTAACGGGGATCGCTCTGAATCATAGATACGAGAGCGTCTGACGCCGGCGGAACATGAGGCACCGCATCGCGAATTTGATGTCTAAATGCGGAGAAAGAGCTGTCAAACAAGTCAATCCGATCGGCACTTGGGAATGTCGACGGCAAACGAATTACATCATATGTTGCCGACTTACCTGGCAGCGGCGGTGCTAGCGCAACGAGCCTTTGCAACGCTGGAGTTTCATCAAGCCAAGATTGCCACCACTCCCCGACGCCACGCGCCAGCATTACGAACCTGGCTGGTTGGCGATTTAGTTCTGTGGCTCGCGCGGAGAGCTGCTCTGCTATCCACTCCGCGTCGACCTTACGTTGCTCTACGTAATCAATTACGAGCAGCAGTCCCGCCGCAGTTCGTCCACTTTCGATGAGGCGTTGGAGCACTGCTTCCCTGGCTCCGCCAACCAGCCCACGCGGTATGAAGCCAACCAGCCAGCCCTCATGTTCTAAACGAACCGCAAGTTCAATGAGTAGCCGCGTCTTTCCGAACCCGCCCGCCGCGTGAACGAGGCGCGCAAGTGCTGAGCGGCCTTGAGACAGCTCAGGAGGTCGTCGAGACCAATTCAGGAACTCTTCTAGGGATCCATTTCCATCGAGAAAATCGATGAAGCCAGTCTGGTTGCGCGCCTTCAGAAAATCACCAGGTCCAAATATTGCGTCGGCTGGCATTGGGTCGCGCTTCAGCTCGAGGACATCTAAATTCAGCTCTGCGGCTCTTCGACCATTGGCTATAGGCAGGGGCCTCCTTGCAAGCCGTGCTTCGATTGCGGAAACTATATGCTGCAGATCTACCAGCCCTGCGAACTCAAGAGTGTGCAGCACATCGAATGGCATAGGAGGTGGGCCGGAGAGTCGGCCGGACAGGGAGATTGGTACAATCTTCCGCGTGCCCTTTGCGCGGCAGGCTTCGGAGTAGACCCAATCAGAGGCTAGCGAATTGTCTGACCATAGAACAATCGCTGCATCGGATTGCTCAAGTGCATCGGCAATTTTGCGCCAATAGTCGTCCCCTGCATGCAATCCATCATCGGCGCGATCCCACCAAACTTGAGGCGCAACGCCAGCGACCTTGAAGCCTGTCAATGCCGTCGCGATCGACCGTGCAACATCTCGGTCTTGCGATGAATAACTTATAAAAATTTGAGGCATTCGCCTTCCCCCTAGCCGCGAATGCACGATAGCACTTGTGCCTGCGCAGAACGAGGCAACTCGCTGAAGCATCGGCGAGTGAAGCTGCTGAGGAGGCTCGGGTCACGCATTTTCGCCAAAGTGGCAGCTTTGCTGGTGCCTATGTGCGTTGAAGCTGTTGCACCCAGACACTCCACTGATCGAGCGCCGCCTTCATCTCATCGAAATACTGGAACCTGTTGTACACGCCGGCAACGCCGGCGAACGTTCCAGATACATGGTTCAGAACGCGTTCGATGACGTGCGGCGCAACGCCGAGCTGAGCGAGGCCGGTGGCGACGGTGCGTCTCAGGTCATGGATCGTCCAGTCTGCAACGCCCGAGAGCTTGTCGAAGCGAAGTTTCGCCCGTGTGAAGCCGCTGATGGCATTGGTGTCGTTGTTCCTCGCAGGAAAGACACGCTCTTCGCTGAGACGCGGCACCGAGGCGAGAATTGCCATCGCCGCATCCGACAGAGGTAGGGTGTGCTCGCGGCTGTTCTTGGCGAGCTCGGGCGGAATGGTCCACGTCTTGCGCTCGAAGTCGATCTGCTTCCAGCGCATTTCGGTTACCTCGCCGCGGCGCTGCCCCGTTAACACCAGCAGCTTGCCCATGTAGCCGAACGGATAGCCTTCGGCATCGAAGGCGCGCCAGACTTTCACCAGTTCTTCGTCGGTCAGCACGCGCGAGCGCGAGTTGTGCTTGGCCGGCTTGCGCACCTTGTGACACGGCGAGATGGCGAGCAGGTCCCGATCGACGCACCAGCGGAACAGCGTCTTGATGACGCCGAGGGCGTGATTGGCCTCGCTTGGCGTGCCGGCATCGACGAGCGCGTCGAGGACCAGGTTGATGTGCGCCGAGGTGATGTCGCGGATGTCCCGCTTGCCCCATCGCGAGACGAAGTGCTTCTTCAGCGCCCGTTCGGATTCCCGCGCCGTGCTCGGCTTGTTGTGGACCTTGCAATGCCGCGCCACATAGTCGTCAACGATCGCATCGAACTGGTAGGCGGCGTCGCTGGCGCGCTCGATCTCCAAGATCGGATCGGTGCCGTTCTTCACCTGGCGCAGCGCATCGATCGCCTTCTCGCGCGCCTCGATCAGAGTGAGCACCGGGTAGCGGCCGAGCGTGAGCCGGCGCGACCGGCCGCGGTGGCGATAGACCAGCATGAAGGTTTTGGTGCCGAGCTTCGACACCCGCAGCCCGAAGCCGGGGATGCGTTCGTCCCAGACTTCGAGGAGTTCACGCCCGCCGGCGGTCAACTTCCGCACCATGAGGTCGGTAAAAACTTGCGCCATCCCACTCCCCCTTGCATCGCCTGCGGACAGGATTTGTAGCAGTCTGGAAAGATGGGTACGGAATCACTCCCGTCTAGCCATGCCCCAGCCACGTGCTACAAAAAAAAGACTGAAGATCGGTGGTTTTGTAGCGCATGGGTCGCAAAATGACGAGCGTTGGGAGGCTTCGTCAGGTTGCGTCATGTTGACGTAGTGGAATGATTTAGTTGTCAAAAATACTAATGTTCATGTTATGTATTGTTTCACTATTTGTTCACGGTGAAAGCCGCTCATAACCTGAAGGTCGTAGGTTCAAATCCTGCCCCCGCAACCATTTTTTACGACGCAGGTTCAAGGTTCTGGCGGCGGCTTGGGCGGCCCTTTGTGGCTGGAACATTCCGGACAATGCCAGGGCCGCGTTGATGACTGGATGGCGTTTGGCGCTTTGATCGTTGCGAACTTTTGAACCGTCTCATCTGCTTAAACATCATTGCGTTCCGCGCGGACTTTCCACCACAACCCTGCTAATACCGGTTGCGATTTCGTTTTGCCGGGCGTCCGAAATGGGTCAAGAAGGCAACTCGGCCCAAGCCCGCCCCCCCCCAAAAAAAAACCGGCGTCAGTGTTTCCTAATTGCCCAGCCCCATACAGGCGCCCGCCTAAGTTAATTGATACCGTTGTCTGATTTGTTGGCAACGGGGGAAGCGCACGGGACGCAATCCGATCCAGATGCAGAAGGGCATGAGCTTGGGCGATTTGCATCGCCTTTATGGCACCGAGGCTCAATGCGAGCCTGCCATTGTGGCGTGGCGTTGGCCTGACGGGTTTGTTTGTCCACGCTGCGGCGGGCACGAGCACGCCATCGTTGGTCAGCGGCGACCATGTCATTGCTATGGCTGCCAGGCCCAGACGTCGATCAAGGCACGCACTATTTTGGCGCGCACGCTCCTGCCGCTGACGATGTGATTTCAGGGCTTGTATCTTCTAACGCAATCGAAGAACTCGATCTCGGGCCTTGAACCTGCGCGACAACTCGGTGTGCGACCAGATACGGCGCGCCTTATGCGCCACAAGCTCATGAGCGTGATGGCGGAACACGGTGCGGGTGTGATTCTCAAGGGCCGGGTCGAAATGGACGACCCGGTTCTGGGCGGCGAAAAAGGCGAGCCTGAGGGTGGTCGGCGCGGACGTGGAGGGCCCGACAAAGTCCCTTTGGTCGCAGCAATCGAAAACAATCAGGAGGGCGACCGCTAAGGCTGCTGCTGCGGGGTTACTCCGGTCCATAATCGGGAGGCCATTGAGGCCCTGGCGAAGGCCCATCTTTAGCCCGACACCTGCGTCGTGTCCGACTACGCCAGTTGCTTCACGGCCGTGACGCGCGCGGGCTGCATACATGAACCCATCAACGCCAGCAAATCCGTCATTCGAAGCCAAAAGCTGGCGTGCTTCAGATGGGTCCACATTGTGCTCGGCAACCTCAAGACCGACATCGCAGGCACATTGAAATCAATCGCTCGCCGCTACATGCCTCGCTATCTTGCCAAGTTCCAATACCGTTTCAACCGGCGCTTCGAACTCGCCAGCCTTTTGCCCCGCCTTGCTGCTCTATCCTCACGGTCAACGCCGCGGCCCCAAAAGCCACTTACACTTCAGTACGCAGCTGGGTAATCCGGCACCTGCCCAATCTCGTCTCAGGCCCTTTCTGCCTCCTGACCGCCACCTGGATAGGCCGAGACCGGCAAGCCGCCGGGGTCGGACCCGCGGGTCGTGACTTGGTCCCAGGATAGCCCGAAGCGGGCTAGGTATTTTTTGAGGCGGTCGGCGTCGTTGGTGGTGGTTTTGGCGGCGCGGGAGGCGGCAAAGAGTGTGCGGCCCGCAGCGCTCAGGGTTCGGCTTTGGCGGCAAACGCGAATGACGGCTGCGAGTTGGGCGTGATCGAACGGATCAATCGCTGCCACTTGTTCGCGGCTCAAGACTCTGTCGAGCAGGCTTGCATCGCTGTGGGACGTAGACGAGGCTGGCGAAGATTTGCGCCATGAGTGACGCAGGCGTTCGATTTCCTCGTCGACGATGGCGATGGTGATACGGCCTGCGGGGGCGAGGGTTGCCATGCGGGTGATGGAGGCGGAAAGATCGCGGAAGTTGGCGCTCCAGGCTTGGTCCGGCGCGGTGGCGAAGGCAAGATAGTGGGTGCGAGCCTCCTTGTTGAATGTGACCTGTGAGCCGTCGGTACTAGCGTGGCGGCTCAGCTCGAAGTCGAGGTTGGGCTCGATGTCTTCAGGACGGGCTTTGAGGCCGGGGAGGGCGAAGGTCCAGAGCGCCAAGCGAGCCAGCAGGTCTTCGCGAAACTTGCCGGTTTCGACGGCTCGGCTCAGGTCGCGATTTGTGCCCGCGATGAGCTGGAACTCGCTCGCCACTTCTTTGTCGGAGCCGACCGGCATGAAACGCTTGTCTTCGATGGCGCGCAGCATCATCGCCTGTTCGTCGATGCCCAATTCGCCGATTTCGTCGAGGAACAGCATTCCGCCATTGGCGGCCCTCAGCAGGCCGGGGCGATCCGATACAGCGCCCGTAAAGGCGCCTTTGACGTGGCCAAACAGGGTCGACATGGCCGCGTCGCCGCGCAGGGTCGCGCAATTGACCTCGACGAACGGGCCGCTGATCTGATGTCGGGCGTGTTTCAGCTCATAGATTTTGCGCGCGAGCTGGGATTTGCCAGCCCCCGTCGGGCCGGTGACTAGGATGGGGGATTTGGAGCGGACGGCGACCTGCTCAATGCGGTCGATCATACGGTTGAAGGCGGCGTTGCGGGTGGCGATGCCGCCCTTCAGGAACGAGGTTGCCTCGGCCTGTTCGGCACGGAAACGGTTCGCGATCTTGTCGTAGCGCGACAGGTCGAGGTCGATGATACCGTAAGAGCCACCGGCGTGCGCCCACTTCCCGCGCGGCGGGGTGATCTGGAGCAACCGGGCGGGGATGACGCGGGCTTCGGCGAGCAGGAACCAGCAGATCTGCGCAACGTGCGTGCCGGTCGTGATGTGGATCAGGTAGTCCTCGGTGTCGGGGTCGAAGGTGTATCCGCGCGCGAAGGCGTGAAGCGCGCCGTAGACCTCCTCGAAATCCCAAGCGTCCTTCAAGTCCATTTCATGGCGGCGGACTTTTGTTTCGGGTGAAACCTGGTTGATGTCGCGTTCGATGGTCGCGGCCAACGAGCCGTGAATGCGGGCGTGGATCAGGTCCAAGCGGTCGACCATCAGGTCTTGCTGCTGGACGAGGCTGATCGTCGGCCGCCAGCGCTGCCAACGCTCCGGGTTGCGGCCCTGGTCCAAGGTCGAGCCGAGGAAGCCGATGACGACGCGGCGCTTCATGGGAGTTGGAATTCTCCGGCTTGAGTTTCGGCGGGCGAATGGGACGTTGTTGGGTTACGCGGCGAGTGGGCCGCCAACCCAACCTACCCGTCCTATTTATACACTTGTATAAAATATGCTATCTTGAGATAGTATTTTTTCTTTGAATGCTAGGCGCTTGATTCGCGCTGATTAATTATTTTCGTTGTAAAACAATCGCTTAATTAATTTTTTGAGCTTGCCGCACAAGTTGGCCTGCCTCGTGCAAATCAGTCTGCATCTTCAAACCGCAGATTATCGCAGAGGATGCGTGTCATGGCCAACAAGTCGCTGTTTTCGTCCGCTCCCGGGCCGCTGGCTCCCAAGGCTTGCGCGGTGAACTTCGCCGGGGCCAAGTCGTACCGGTATGCCCCGCGCCATCAACTGGCGCAGCTCGCCGCGACGGGAACGCTCTCGTCGAACTTTTACGCCGAACCCAAGCAGCAGCTTGATGATGTGCTGGCACTGGCCGGGCAGGTTTCGCCTGAATTTCTGGCCAAGACCGCCGTCTACGCCCGCCGCAACGGGCATATGAAGGACATGCCGGCGCTGTTGCTGGCCTGCCTGTCGGTGCTCGACCCTTTGCTGTTTGCCCGAGCGTTTCCGCACGTGATCGATAACGGCCGTATGCTGCGCACGTTCGTGCAGATCATGCGGTCCGGGGCGGTCGCCCGTAAGTCGCTCGGCTCGCGGCCCAAGGCCTTGATCGAAGCGTGGCTGGCGCAGGCGAGCGACGCGCAGATCATCGCGACCTCGGTCGGCCAGTCGCCGTCGCTCGCCGACGTGATCCGTATGGTGCACCCCAAGCCGGCTGATGCGGGCCGGACGGCGCTCTATGCGTATCTGATCGGCAAGCCTTACGACGTGGCCGCGCTGCCGGAGGCGTTGCGCGCTTTCGAGGCCTTCAAACGCGACCCCACCCGTCCGGTGCCGGACGTTCCGTTCCAGATGCTGACGGCGCTGGAGTTGAACGCGAAGCAGTGGGCCCAGATCGGGCGTGGCGCGGGGTGGCAGATGCTGCGAATGAACCTCAACACGTTTGCGCGCCACGGCGCGTTCAACGAGCCGGGGTTTACGCGAATCGTTGCCAAGCGGCTGGCGGACAAGGGCGAGATCAAGCGGTCTCGCGTGCTGCCCTACCAGCTCATGGCCGCCTACACGGCCACCGGCAAGGACGTGCCCGGCGCGGTTCGCGAAGCGTTGCAGGATGCCATGGATATCGCGTTGGCCAACGTGCCGGCGATCTCCGGCAACGTGGTGGTTGCGCCCGACGTGTCGGGCTCGATGGCCTCGCCGGTGACGGGTGTTCGCAAGGGTGCGTCGTCTGCGGTTCGCTGCATTGATGTCGCCGCGCTGGTGGCGGCTGCGATGTTGCAGGTGAACAAGTCGGCCCGCGTGTTGCCGTTCGAATGTGACGTGGCCGACGTGGCGTTGAACCCGCGCGACAGCGTGATGACGAACGCCAAGAAGCTGGCCTCGATCGGTGGCGGCGGGACGAACTGTTCGGCTCCACTGGCGCGATTGAATGCCGAGAAGGCGGACGTCGATCTGTTCGTGTTCGTGTCCGACAACCAGTCGTGGATGGATGGGCATAAGGGCGGACAGGCGACGGGCGTGATGGCCGAGTGGGCGAAGATCAAATCCCGTAACAAGGACGCGAAAATGGTCTGCATCGACATCCAGCCCTACGGCTCGACGCAGGCGTCGGAGCGTGACGACATCTTGAACGTCGGGGGATTCTCCGACGCCGTGTTCGGGGTGATCGAGCGGTTTGCAGCCGGCCGGATGGGTCCGGCGCATTGGGTTGGCGAGATCGAAAAGATCGAGCTGTGATCCAAGAGAAGAGAAGGCAAGGGGGCTCGCCCCCTTGACCCCATGACTTAAGTGCCTGGCGAATGCCGGTGAAACTACATGGACCTGACGATGCGGGATCAAATCCGCCGGAACGCCGCGAGGCGGGCCGTAGCTCAAGCAGAGAGCAGCAGGCAATGTTTCGTCAAATCTTGTCGCCGGGCTCAGTGACTTTAAGTGCGAATGGGATTGACCGGAGGGAATGCTTCCATGGACTACATCGTTCCAAACCGGTGTCTTACGGAAATTACCCCTCGTTCCTCCGGTCAATACTATTCGCACTTTGGGAGCGCCCGCCTGGGATCGGCGGGCTACCCGAGAAAAGTAGTTCTATAACCGGCGGAGTAAAATCCGGGCGGAAAGGCAAGCTAGGAGCTGGGGTCTTTGCAGTTGCACCGAAACAGCCAGAGAAGGCCGAGTAGGGAAGCGCATTTCAAACCGGCACTAGGCCAAGGGTAATGCCTCGGTTTTCCGTCATCGCGGGTTCGAATCCCGTCGCTTCCACCAAATTCAGTCAGGGTTCATGCCTTTGCTGATCAATACTACGAAACTTGGCGAATGCCCGAGGGACTACATCTGTAACATGTCGCGTCTCTCATACTATTCTTGTCGCCGAATTATGACCGAAAATCGTGACGAATGCCGTGTGGAACTACATTGTTAATGACCAGGTCGCGGGTTCAAATCCCGTCAGGTTTTCTGCCGCGTTGGCAGGCGATCTGTAGCTCAGCGGTAGAGCAGGTGTTTCACCAATTCCTTGTCGTCACGACTTTTTCCTTGCGTGTTTGAAGTTGAATTGAAGGAAACGAGATTATGGCCCGCATGTATGAGACGTTGAGCGAGCGGAATGGCGATGCCGGTCAGGGGACTGGCGCGCCGGTGAAGATGTGGACGCGGGGCGTGCCGGTCGAGGACCTCGCCGCCAAGCAACTCGCCAATACGGCCAGCTTGCCGTTCATTTACAAGTGGCTCGCGGTGATGCCCGATGTGCACTTCGGCAAGGGGTCGACCATTGGGTCGGTGATCCCGACCAAGGGCGCGATCATTCCGGCGGCCGTCGGGGTCGATATCGGCTGCGGGATGATGGCGTGGCAGCTCTCGCTGTCGGCGAAGGATTTGCCGGACAATCTGTCTGCGATCCGGGCCGATATCGAGCGGGCGGTGCCGCATGGGTTCGTCACGACGCCGGGGCGGTCTCTCAAGGGCGGGTGGGAGACGGTGCCGGCGTCGGTTGCCTCGCGGTGGCGCAACCTCGACGAGCGGTACAACGCGATTTTAGCCAAGCATCCCAAGATTACGCACAAGCGGCCGATGCATCAGTTAGGGTCGCTTGGGACGGGCAATCATTTCATCGAGCTGTGTCTGGATGAAAACGATGCCGTCTGGGTGATGCTGCATTCGGGATCGCGCGGGCCGGGCAATCAGATCGGCCAGTATTTCATCGAGCGGGCCAAAGAGGAAATGCGGACGCATTTCATCAATCTGCCCGATAGCGATCTGGCTTATCTGTGCGAGGGCACGTCGGGGTTCGACGATTACTTCGAGGCGCTCATGTGGGCGCAGGAGTATGCGTTCGAAAACCGGCAGGCGATGATGGACGCGGTGTTGCGGACGTTGCGCGCGCATCTGCCGCCGTTCCAGATCGGCGAGCACGCGGTCAACTGTCACCACAACTACGTCGCGCGCGAGCATCACTTCGGGTCAAACGTACTCGTGACGCGCAAGGGTGCAGTGCGGGCGGCCAAGGATGTGATGGGCATCATTCCCGGCTCGATGGGCGCGAAATCGTTCATCGTGCGCGGGAAGGGGAATGCAGAGTCGTTTTGCTCGTGCTCGCATGGGGCAGGCCGCGTTATGTCGCGCAACGAGGCCAAGCGGCGGTTTACGCTTGCCGACCATGCGCACGATACCGCAGGCGTCGAGTGCCGCAAGGATGCCGACGTAATCGACGAAACGCCCAAGGCGTACAAGGACATCGACGCCGTCATGGCCGCGCAGGCGGACCTTGTCGATGTGGTGCATACGCTGCGGCAGGTGGTGTGTGTGAAGGGGTGAGGGTTGGGGCGGCGGTCTAGTGGTGGGCTGCCGCGCTTGTTCAAGTGGCGGCTCCGCCGTTGCCCGCTTGGGCGGGACACCCGCCCTAAACCACCCGTTTTTTGTTTCTATTTTTTGTACCAATTGGCGGTCCGCACTTGGGGCGGGATGGGTCCTCGGGACAAGCCCGAGGATGACAATTGAGGGGGCGCGTTCTGGCGTCGAGGGAATTGCGATGATTGTTATTGACGGATCGGCTGGAGAAGGGGGCGGGCAGGTGTTGCGGACGGCGTTGTCGTTGGCGATGGTGACGGGGAAGCCGTTTGCAATTGAGAAGATACGCGCGAAGCGGTCGCGACCTGGGTTGCTGCGGCAGCATTTGACGTGTGTGACGGCGGCAGAGCGGATTAGTTCCGCGATCGTGACCGGGGCGCATCTGGGTTCGACCGCGTTGACGTTCGAGCCGGGGGCGATCAAGGGCGGGGCGTATGAATTTGCGATCGGCACGGCGGGGTCGACGGCGCTGGTGTTTCAGACGATCTTGCCTGCGTTGCTGCGC
>Ga0247843_1005535_pt1 | contig 17457 bp, 11 predicted proteins | sample LaCruzMarch2017__FD_192420 | JGI IMG/M metagenome (GOLD analysis project Ga0247843, IMG submission 192420) | Freshwater microbial communities from meromictic Lake La Cruz, Castile-La Mancha, Spain - LaCruzMarch2017_8m | ecosystem: Environmental > Aquatic > Freshwater > Lake | place: Spain... | reverse complement strand
CTGTCTGTTGATCCATGGTGTTGGTTGATTTGAAACGTTTGTTCAAACAGGCGATGTCGGAACATCGCCCGATCAACCAGCACCAATCCTTTCTAACAATTTAACGGGAAAAAATCCGCTTCCCAGCGTGTTGAGTTCTGACTCAACAACAATGCTCACTCTCCTTGAATCTCCATTAATGATGTCCCTCGCCTGAAGCTCTCGGACTTCTTCAAGCGCTTCGCGCCGAAGTTCGTTCTTGGAACGAGCTATACAGCGAGCCCGGTGTTTTTCGAAACCTCGATCCTTCCGAAGATTGACCGGTGCAAGCTCGAAGGGGCGGTGGTGTAAATGCCGGTTGAAAAGTGCGGCGGCAAATGCCGGGTGGCATGGCGGTTTAAAAGTGCGGCACCCCTGGGTTAAACGTAAGCGGTCAACAGAACCCCTCTACCCGACCCCCGCCCGATTTCGGTAAGGTCCGGGTCCATGGAAACACCTACCGATTCCTCCGCCGGCACCATCATCAAGAGCGACCGCACCGGTCGCACCCGTTATACCGCCCAGTACAAGCGCGAAGTGCTCGACGCCTTCGAGTCCAGCAGCCTCAGCGCGCCTGCCTTCGCCATGCAGTGTGGGGTCAAGTATCCCACCTTTGCCGCGTGGATCGCAACGCGGAGGCGGGGCTCGGCACCGGGCCCCGCCAAGCAGCGGCTGGCCCCGCCCGCCTTCCTTCTCGCCGAGATAGGCGATGCCCCGTCCGGCGACGCCCTGGAGGTCCGCTTGCCCGGAGGAGCCGTGGCCCGTGCCGCCGGCCCCGGCCAGCTCAAGCTGCTCGCCGAACTCCTGCGCCATCTCGCCTGAGGCACGCCGCCATGCTCACCTTCAACGGCAACCTCAAGGTCTACGTCGCGCTGGAGCCCTGCGACATGCGCAAGAGCTTCCACGGCCTCTCCGCCATGGTGCGCAACCATCTCGGCCTCGATCCGCTCAGCGGTGCGGCCTACCTCTTCACCAACAAGTCCCGCAACCTCATCAAGATCCTCTACTTCGACAACACCGGCTACTGGGTCGTGGCCAAGCGGCTTGAAAAGGGCCGCTTCAGCTGGCCGCAGGACATCGAGGGCGACCGCCGCAAGCTCGTCCTCAAGCCGACCGCGCTGGCCATGCTCACCGACGGCATCGACCTGCGCGACGGGCTCCAGCGGCCTTGGTATGAACTACGATAAACCTCGTAACCGCGCCTTCGCCGGGCACGGCTCCTGCTTCCCTTCCGGGCATCGAAACGCCCGAACAACGCATCGCCGCGCTCTCCGCGAAAGTCGACGCCCTCCAGGCCGAGCTGGACATCCAGAAGGGCCTCGTCGCCGCCCTGCTCAAGCGCTTCTACGGCGCGAAGAGCGAGAAGATGAGCCACGACCAGCTCCTCATGGAGTTCCTCAGGGACGAGGCAAAAAAGCCCGAGGCCGCCGGTGGAACCGACGTTCCACCGGCGGCTGACGAAGATCCGGCCGCTCCGGCCAAGACGCGAGCCCGCCGGACCAACAAGCTCTCGGACTCCCTCAAGCGCCTGCCCACCGTTGTCCGCGAGGTCATCCACCCCGCCGTTCTCGCCGCCCCGGACGATTACCGTTTGATCGGCGAGGAGATCAGCGAACGCCTCCACGTCTCGCCCGCCGCCTTCACGGTGGAGATCATCAAGCGCCTCACCCACGTCCTCAAGCGCGACCCCGACGCCGTTCCCGTCACCCCGCCGCTCGAACCCTGCCTGCTTCCCGGCAGCGTGCTCACCCCCTCGCTCGGAGCCTACCTGCTGACCCAGAAGTTTTGCTACCACAGCCCCTTCTACCGCGAGGAATGGAAGCTGCGCGCCGCCCACGGCATCGAGCTCACGCGCAACCTGATGTGCTCCTGGCACGACCATCTCGCCGACCGCCTGCGGCCCCTTTACGACATCATCGCAGACAGCTTCCGCACCGCCAGGTACGTCAAGGTCGACGAGACGCCGATCCGCTGCCTTGAGCCCGGCAAGGGCAAGACGGTCCTCGGTCAGTTCTGGGTCTACCACCACGCCGAACACGGCGTCCTCTTCGATTGGCACAAGAGCCGCGCCAACACATGCTTGGACGACATCCTCATCGGCAAGGACGGGGAACCGTCCTTCAGCGGCTACCTCCAGAGCGACGGCCTGCGCGCCTATCAGGCCTTCATCAAGCGCCATCCGGAACTGAACATTATCGCCGTCTCCTGCCTGGCCCACATCCGCAGGAAGTTCCACGCCGCGCGCGACGACCATCCCCGCATCACCGCGTGGATCCTCAACCAGATCGCCTGCATCTACCGGATCGAAGCGGGGCTGCGCGAGGAACGCGCCTGCCCGATGGAGCGGCAGAAAGCCCGCTGGCTTGAGACGCGGTGCCACTACGACCGCCTGACCCGGCTCATCGCCCACCTCCGCAAGCAACGCTGGATCACGCCCACCAGTCCCCTGGGCGAAGCCCTCGCTTATGCGGCAGGCCAGTGGCTGGCCTTGGAGCCGTGCTTCCTCGACGGTGAGATCGAGTTCGACAACAATCTCACCGAGAACGCCATCCGCCCGACCAAGCTCGGCATGAAAAACTGGATGTTCATCGGCCACGAAGAGACCGGCTGGCGCAGTGCGGTGATCTACACCTTCGTCGAGCAGGTCCGCAGTCACGGCAAAGACCCCTTGGCTTACTTCGAGTGGGTCTTCGGCAAGCTCATGGACAACCCGGCGGAAGAAGAGCTTCCAAGCCTCCTGCCCGCGGCGTGGTTGAAAGCCCAGGGTCAGCCGGACATGGCCGACGATAGGGCCGTAGCATAGGAGCGAGAGCCGCGACACCTCTCGCGGAAATGCGAGAGGTGCTCTGTTGAGCGCTTACGGTTAAACGGGAGGACGCCATAAGCTCATCGCGCCTCACCACCCCCGGTCTCCTGCTCTCCGGCGTCGGGCTCCGCGATCAAACCCTTTTCGAACGCTTGCACGATGCCGTCGACCCAGAGCTTGTTCCTTACGCTCCCGTCCTGCTCGAGCCAGCGCCTGAACAGCTGATGAAGCCAGACCAGCAGGCTCCGGCGGACCTGCCACAGCGGGAAGACCCAGCCGTCGATCTCGAGGAACTGCCGCGTCACCACCACCACCCGCCGCGGAATCGGCAGCTCCGGCAGGTCCTCCGCGGTCACGATCCACACCCCGGCAGGATCGATCCCGAGCGGCACCGGATCGCCGCCGTCACCCGCCGGAGCATGAAATGAGGGATCGAAATTTACCATCGGAGGCGGGAGGCGGTGGGGCGAAGCGCTTGATCCGGCCGAGCGCCTGGACGTGGTTACGGCTGATCTTGTGGGTCATCGCGTTTTGCCGCATCAGATTTGCCTTGGGTTAGTGGACCGGCATTCGGCTCTGAGGTAGAGAAACGACTCCGACCTCGCGCGACGCAATGCAGCCGGCGGTCGGTCCTTTCTCCCTCTGTTGCTGCAGCGTCTGGGCGACATGGAAATTCAGGGCAAGGCGATGTGAACATCACTCCTCTTCGTCTTCTCCATTCTCAATTTCGGCGAGCGCGCTGATGTACGGCTCGAACTCTTGCTCGGCATAGCCCAGGGCTTCTTTGAGGGACGCGAAATAGCCGATGTCATCAAACTCGTTGGCAGAGATGTAGAAAACGGGTCCGTAGCGATTGATCATGATCTCAAAGACGTCCTCATCCCGGCCGAGAGCCTGAATGGAGTCTACCTCTGATGCGTTGTTGTGGACGAGGTCGGTCAGGTCATCGGGCTCGTCGCCAGCAAGATCCTTGATCACCTTCTTGTCATTGAGAAGGGCATCGCGGAAGTCCTCGAGAGGTTTGGGTGGGATCATTGGATTTCCTGTTTGGAGTGAGGTGTGTCTGAGGCCAAATGGTTCCGGAATCAAGTCACTACGATCCGCGCGCCTGTCTTGAGTTCGTTGAGGCGGTGCTGGAGGCTTGCGAGGGCGGCCAGGCTGTCGGCCGCGACGTAGGTGAGGTTGGAACCGGGGTGGTCGCCTTCAATGAAGGACAGAGACCCGAGATCGAAGTTGCCGCGTTCGCGACCGTCGTCGAGAGGCAGGTCCAGGAGGTAGTGGTATGCCTGTGGCAGGGTGCCATCGCGTATCTCGAAGTCCCATTCCATCCAGTAGTCGCGCTCGTAGCCGTCGATGGGCTCGTCGAGCATCTGTTCGATCTCTTCGATCGCGTGCTTGGTCCGGCCCTGGGTTTCCACGTCATGGCATCTCCAGTCGATGAGGTAGTCGCGGAGCGAACGGCGTTTGTCGGGCCAGAAGCCCTTGTCCTCAATGAACTCGCGCAGCGTCGGGTAGTCCGGCTCCCTATCCGGGTCGCCTAGGTGCAGCAGGTAGCGGTCGGAAGTTTTTTCCGCAAATAGTTCGAATGAGGAATGGTCCGGAGCGAGGATGAGCGGGTGGCTGTTGCCGATGCAGACGTCACGGATGCGGCGGGCGATGGCGGAAGGAATGAGGCAGGAACCGCCGACTCCGGCGGAAATGGAGAGGAAACTGCGACGGTTCATGGGGATCTTTCGGTTGAGGCTTGGAAGGGGCTGGTCGGAGGTCGGTGGCTCATGATCCGGAGATTCATCACGATCCTGTCGCTTGCTTGTATCCTGGCGGGACAGCCTGCCCCTTGATGAGGGCGATCTTGAGGTCGCGGGCGTGGCGGCAGGTGCCGCGATACTCGAATCCCGGGCAGGTGCATGTGACTTCGTTGGCCTCGAAAGTCAGCGTGTACTTCTTCGAGGGATCGGAACCGCTCGCCAGCTCGTAGACAGTGGCAGCGGGCCGGGTGAGCACCCGTGCTAAGGCGAGGATCGCCTCGCGGCTGAGAGGCGTGGCCGCCGGGCGCGAGGAGGCTTCCCGGTCGAGCGGTTCGGTTTCCTTCCTTCATGCCGAAAGGCATTGGGACCAGAAGGGAATGCCGAGTAGACTCACCAATGTGCACATTTCCAAAGCAACAGTAAGGACCAAGATAGTCGGCCTACCCGAGCCTCATCCGCTCGATCGCAGTGGTCACATCCGCCACCCGGAAGCGGACCGCCTTGCCCAGCTTGAAGTAGGGGATTAGCCCGGCCATGCGCCAGTTGTAGAGCTGGCGGCGACAGACCTTGAGGTGGCGGGCTAGGTCTTGCTCGGTCATCAGGTCGAGTTCGGCGCGCGGCGAAGTGGGGTGCGGGTCCATGCCCGTTGATGCCGTGTCAACGGGGCTCCGGCATGCGCTTCTGCTTGTTGTAAGTCTCTGATGATAGGTGACAAATGGTGACAAAATACATTCCCGTTCGTGCCCCAAATTGCTCCAATCCATCTTGCCCCTCTGTGGCATATTCGGGCAATTCTAAGGACTTATGAGAATGCAGATGATTGGTATTCAGTGGTTTAGCTACATTCAGGTTCTAGTGGGGGCAACCCCGTGGAGGTTCGAGTCCTCTCGCGCGTATGTTTTTTGAATGAAAGCCCGGCACGTGCCGGGCTTCTTCGTTGGGACCGGCGGCGGGGGATCAGGGGCCTTCGATGATCGATTTCGTGAGGCCGATCCGGTAGCCTGAGGGCGTGAAGAGGTGAGTTTCCTGATCATCGGACTTGGCCTCGGTGGCGGGTGTGTCATGAAAGCAGGAAACGATTCCCTGCCGACGTTCATTCTGCAGCCATTTCAACCCGTCATGATCCTCCGTCCCATCCTCTCTCTCCTGCTCGCCGGCCTGCTGGGCACGGCCGGTGCCGCGCCGACCCACCTCGTCGACCAGGCACCCGAGCGGGTCGTCCGCCCCGACGGCGGGAAGATCCTCATCGACTTCGGCCGCGTGGCCTTCGGCAACCTCCGCCTCGAAGCGCCGGCCGGAGCCAGCGGCAAGATCACCGTCCATTTCGGCGAGGCGCTCTCGAACGGGGCCATCAACCGCAAGCCGCCGGGCACCGTGCGCTATTCCAAGGTGGAAGTGGATTTGAAGGGCGGCCAGCCGATGGTCGTCGCGCCGCCGGTCGACAAGCGGAACACCGAAGTCGATTCGAAGGCCCATCCTCCGGCCATCCTGACACCGAAGGAATGGGGCGTGGTGATGCCGTTCCGCTGGGTGGAGATCGAAGGCTGGCCCGCGGGAGTGGAGACCGGCAAGATCGTCCGCCAGGCGGGCTTCGCCTCGACTTGGGACGACACGGCGTCGGACTTCCGTTCGTCCGATGAAATGCTGAACCGCGTCTGGGATCTCTGCCGCTATTCGATCAAGGCGACGACCTTCGCCGGCGTCTATGTCGACGGCGACCGCGAGCGCATTCCCTACGAGGCGGATGCCTACCTGAACCAGCTCAGCCATTATACGACCGACAATGACGTGCAGATGGCGCGCGACACCTTCGACCACCTGATGAAGCACGGCACGTGGCCGACCGAGTGGGCGCCGCACATGGTCTTCATGGCGCACGCCGACTGGTGGCACACGGGCGACACCGCATGGCTGAAGCCGCGCTACGATTCGCTCAAGGCGAAGCTGCTGATGGACCGGGTGCGCCCCGACGGCTTGGTCAAAAGCGAGCAGAAGCACGTGAAGAAAGAGGACATCGTCGACTGGCCCGCGGGCGAGCGGGACGGCTATGTTTTCACGCCGCTCAACACCGTTGTGAACGCCTTCCACCTCCGTGCTCTGACGATGATGGCGGAGATGGGCCGGGCACTCGGGCGGGATAAGGAGGCCGACGAGTATGCGGCCCGCGAGGCCAAGACGCGTGCGCTTTTCAACGAGAAGTTTTTCGATGCCAAGCTCGGCATCTATCGCGACGGGGCGGACACGCCGCACACCTCGCTGCACGCGAACTTGTTCCCGCTCGCGTTCGGGCTGATCCCGCCGGAGCGCCGACCTGCGGTGGCCGGATGGCTGGTGAAGCGGGGGATGAAGTGCTCGGTCTATCCGGCGCAGTATCTGATGGATGCCTTGTTCGAAAACGGTCGCGGGGCGGATGCGCTCGACCTGATGCTCGCGCCCGGCGACCGGAGCTGGCGGCACATGGTTGAAAGCGGCACCACCATTTCCTGGGAAGCGTGGGACCAGAAGTATAAGCCGAACCAGGACTGGAACCACGCCTGGGGCGCGGCGCCGGCCAATCTGCTGCCGCGCCATGTCCTCGGGGTTCGCGCGCTTGCCCCGGGCTGGAGCCGGGCGGTGGTCGCGCCTACTCCCGGCAAGCTGAAGTTCGCCACGGGCAAGGTCCCGACGCCGCGCGGGCCGGTGAAGGTGGATTGGAAGAACGAGGGGGCTTTCAAGGTGGAACTCGACGTTCCCGCCGGCATCCAGGCCAAGGTCGAGCTTCCCGCCGCGGCTGGCACCAAGGGCGTTTTCTCCGGAGGCTCGGCCGTTCCCGCCAAGCGCGACGGCGACCGCTGGATTCTCGACAAGGAGGTGACCGGCAAGGTCTCCTTCGAAGTGAAATGAAATTCTATCTCCGAAAACCATGACCCTAACTCATCTCGCCCGAAAGGGATTCTCCTTCCTCGCCGCCCTCGTTCTTGGCGGATCGGCCGCGGCGGCGGAGCGCACGAACATCGTGCTCATCATCTCCGATGACCAAGCGTGGACCGACTACGGCTTCATGAAGCATCCGCTCGCGAAGACGCCGAACATCGACCGCCTGGCCAGTGAAGGCCTGTGCTTTCCGCGGGGCTACGTGCCGACCAGCGTCTGCTGCCCCAGCCTTGCCACGATCATCACCGGCAAGATGCCGCACGTTCACAAGATCACCGGCAACGACCCGGCCGCGCCGCCGGGAGCGGCCCGCGGGAAATTCTATCAGTCGCCGGCCTTCAAGGAAGGCCGCGAGGTGATGAACGCCAATCTGGCCAAGCACCCGCTGCTGCCGGTGGTGCTCGGCGAGCAGGGCTATCTCTCGCTGCAGACCGGCAAGTGGTGGCAGGGCCACTTCCGCAACGGCGGTTTCACTCACGGCATGACAAAGGGCGGCCGTCATGGCGACGACGGCCTGACGATCGGCCGCAAGGACATGAAGCCGATCTCCGATTTCATTGACGAGGCACGCAAGCAGGACAAGCCGTTCTTCGTCTGGTATGCGCCGCTGCTGCCGCACGATCCCCACACGCCGCCGGAGCGGCTGCTGGCGAAGTACCGCGACAAGGTGCCGTCGATCCATGTCGCCCGCTATCTGGCGATGGTCGAGTGGTTCGACGAATCGGTCGGCGAACTGCTGAAGATGCTCGATGATCGCGGCCTGACCAAGAACACGCTGGTCGCCTACGTCGCCGACAACGGCTGGATTCAGAACCCGGAGACGCCGCGCTTCGCCCCGCGCTCAAAGCTGTCCCAGTATGACGGTGGTCTCCGCACGCCGATCCTGCTGCGCCAGCCGGGCACCATCGAGGCCCGGCGCGACGAGACGCCGGTGTCTTCGGCCGATCTTTTTCCGACGATCCTCAAGGCCGCGGGCATCGAACCGGCGAAGGACCTGCCGGGAGTCGACCTCACGAACAAGGAAGCAATCGCCGGACGGAAGGAAGTCTTCGGCGAGATCTACACCCATGACCTGATGGACCTCAACGACCCCGCGAAGAGCCTGCGCTGGCGCTGGATGGTGCGGGACGGCTGGAAGATCATCGTGCCCTATGCGGCGAACGAACCCAATGCGTTGGTGGAACTCTACCAAGTGTCCACCGATGAGCACGAGAAGACCAATCTCGCCGACAAGGAAGCGGAGCGGGTGAAGTCGATGACCGCGGTCCTTGACGCGTGGTGGAAGCCGTGAGCCGGGCCTTCGCTCCCCGATCGTAGCAGAGCGCTCAGGGCGTCACCTTGAGGCGCGCGAAGTTTTTCGGGCCGGGAGGGAAGGTGAATTTGACTTCGTTCGTGGTGGGGAAGGTGACGGTGTGGCCGGGGGCGGGATCGGCGGGTTCGCTGGTCCAGGGGCCGGTGAGTGCGGTAGATGATTCCACCACGAAATCGATGTCGTAAGCGCCGGTATAGGTGGGGTGTTTGACCCAGGTGACGCTGAGGGTTCCGGCGGTGTTGGTGACGCCGGGCAGCGGGGTGAACCCGGTGGTGTTGGTGGTGCCACCGAGGAAGTGCTCGATGCCGTTAGGGACGCCGTCGTTGTCGTGGTCGAGGCTCCGGGCCTGGGTGGTGCCGTTGGCGGATTGCCAGGCGGAGTAGCTGGTGACGACCGTGGCGATGAGGTAGCCATTGGCGTCGAGATCGAAGGCCGTGTAGCCGTTGGCGGCAATTCTGAGAAGTTGCGCGTCGGTGAGACCGCTGCTGGTGGTGCCGAAGCGGAGAGAGCCATTCGGGCCGCCGAGGACGAGGGTGCCGGTTAGATTGAGCGTGCCGCCGGTCCAGTCGATGGCGCTGCTGTCGGCAAAGGCGAGCTGTGCAGCGGTGCCGAGGTTCAGGGTGGCGGTGCTGGTGACGTCGAGGGTCGCAAGGGTGTCGGTGAAGGTGGCGGCATCGAGAGTGGCATTGCCGATGATGAGGTCCGTCGCGTCGGGAAGCACGTCGTTTGCCCCGAGGGTGAGGGTGCCTGCGGTGAGGAGGGTGTCGCCGCTGTAGGTGTTCTCCCCGGCGAGGATTTGAGTAGCTGCACCGCTCTTGGTGAGGGTCATGGCGGGGGCTCCGTTGGCGATGATGCCGGTGTATTCCTGGTTGGATCCGTTGCCGGGATTGAGGGTTAGCGCGGTGATGCCGGAGTAGCCGCCGGAGGTGGTGGTGAAGATGGAGGCGAGGTTTTTGTCGCCGGAGAGTCCGCCAAGGGTGAGGGTGGTGACAGTGGCTTGCAGGCCGTTGGTCGCATCGCCCGCCACGCTGTTGAGCAGGTCGAGCGGGCTGTTGAGCAGGGATGTCGGGTGGCCGAGAGTCAGGATGCCTTCAAGAACCGCGGTGGCACCGGTGAAGGTGTTCGATGCTCCGGGGGCGAGGGTGAAATTGGCGGAGCCGGCTTTGTTCAGTTCGAGATTGCCGGTGATTTGGGCCGTCGGGTTGACGGCATTGCCATTGAAAGTGGAAGAAGTGCCCGTGCCGCCGAACATAAAGAAGGCGGCGTTGTCGATGGTTAGAGTCGCGAGATCGGTTGAGCTGTTGGTGATCCGCTGGTTTCTCGCGGTGAGGTTGCTGATCGTGTTGGTCAGCCCGGCGAGGGATTGGTCGTAGCCGTTGAGGTCGAAAGTGACCGTCCGTCCGCTGCCCGAGCCGTCGTCGCCGGTCAACTTCAGGACGGTGGTGGCGGGCAAGGCGTTGGTGGCTCGTGCTCGGACGCTCAAGGTGGTGCCTCCGTTTCCAGTCGTGATGAGCGTGGTGCCGCCGTAAGTGTTCTCCGCGCCGAGGAAGATGGTTTGGATGTTTCCACCACTGCTCACGTTGGGCGTGGTGAGTGTTAGATTGCCGGAACCGCTGATAAGGCTGTTGACCGTGAATGAGCCTTGCGCCGAAGCGTTCCGGCCGAAGGAGATGGTGGAAGTGCTGGCTGCGGCACCCAGGGTGATGGGAGCAGTGGTGGTGATGCCGGTGGTCTGGGTGGTGAGCGTGGTTCCTCCGCTGAGTGTGATGGCACTGGCATTTCCGAGCGCGCTGGCATTTCCGAGGGAGAGGACTCCGGAGTTGATGGTGATGGACCCGGTGAAGGCGGTGTTCACACCGCTGAGAGTGAGCGTGCTGCTGGTGCTGGTGGTCTTATTGAGCGTTCCTGATCCGCTGAGTGCTCCGCTGAGCGCCTGGCTGGTGCTGCTGCTGTATTTGAAAGTTGAACCGCTGCCGATATCGATGGCGGCGGCGTAGGTCCCATTGCCGAGGCGGCCAGCCCCGCCGATCTCGAGGATGCCGGAGTCTGCCGCGAGAACGGTGTCGCCGGTGTAGGTATTCACGCCAGTAATGACGGCGGTGCCAGTGCCTTCCTTGGTGATCGGGAATGCGCCGGAAATGATGCCGCCGATGGTGAGGGTTCGAAGGTTGGCGACGTTCCAGGTATTCTCGTCGCCGAGGATGAGCGGGCAGTTCAGGGTCAGGTTGGAAGTGGCGCTGCCCATCGCGATGTCCGTCGCATTGGCTCCGAGGGTGAGAGTGTGGCCGGCGTTGATGGTGACGGTGCCGGTGGGATTGGTGATGGAAATCCCCCCCCCATGTCAGATCGGCACCCAGCACGGTGGTGTTTGCGGCGGTGACGGTGCTATTCCACTGGGTGGTGGCGGCGGTTCCGGGCAATACGTTGCCGACCCAACTGGAGTTGACGTTGAGATTGGTCGTGTTGTTGGCCTTTACGGAGACACCTACCCCGGCGATGACAAGGTTCAGGGTGTTGCCGGTGACGCTCAGGCTGGCGCTGGTGCCGTCGGCCAAACCGTTGGAGCCATTTGGCTTTTGAATATTCACCACGGTGGGGGCGGTCCCGGAAAAGCTGCCCCAGCTCATGAGCGGGTAGGTGCCCGTGGCGATTCCGTTGTTGGTGATGATGCGAACGGTGGGAGGCGTGGAGAAACCGGCGAGCCCGGTGACCGTCAGCGGTCTGACGACACCGGGTGCGATGGCGCCGAAGTTGAACTCCAGGGTCCCAGCAGCGGTGCTGGAAAGGGAAGCGCAGGTCCAGGTTTGGGTGTTGTTCGCGATGGAGACACCGAAGGTTGCCGCCGCGTTGTTGAGGATCACGGCTGAGCTCGCGGAACTGCCACCCACCACACCAAGCAACTTGCCTCCACTGACCGTGGTGGTGCCGGTCATCGTGTTGACTCCGGCGAGGGATTGCGTGGCAGCACCGGATTTTGCCAAGTTGAGATTGGTGCCGATGAGTGTCCCGGAGAAAGTGTGGTCGGTGGTGTTGGTGATCGTGAGTGTTGCAGCGGCTCCTGAGTTGATGACTTGCTGCGATCTCTGGCTGGCCGCGATATTCCGCAAACCCGCGATGGTCTGGTTGAATCCGCTCAGATCGAGTCTCGCAAAGCGGCCGCTTCCACCGGCGTCGTCGCCGTTGATCGAGAGGACCGTGGTCGTCGGCAGGGCATTGTTGATGCCGAGTTCGACGATCAAGTTGGTGTCATTGTCGCCGGGATCGAGGGTCGTGCCGCCCGTGTAGGCGCTTCGCGCATTGAGGCGGATCGTTTGCTGTGCATTCCCGCCGGCGGTGGAAAGTGAACTGAATGTCACCGCACCCGAACCGGTGATCGCGCCTCCGAGGGTCAGGGTGGAAACGGTGCTGCCGGAGCCGAAATCGGGTGCATGGATCGTCGGGGTGCCGCTCACGGCGATTGGCGCGTTGACGGTGGCGTTCTGCACGGAGGTCCTGAGCGAACTGGTCCCGGACAGCGTCAGGGCATTGGCGGCACTCAATGCATTCGTGTTGGCCAAAGTGAGCACACCGGAATTGAGGGTCACGGCACCGGTGAAGGAGGTATTGGATCCGCCGAGGGTGAGCGTGCTGGTCCCGGTTTCTTTGAGAAGGCTGCCCGATCCGCTGATGGCACCTGAGAGTGTCTGGGCGGCGCTGCTGCTGTATTCCAATACCGAGCCGCTGCCGATGGAGATGCTGCCGGCGTAGGCACCGCTGCCCAGATTGCCCGCGCCGCCGATCTCGAGCGTGCCGGAGTTGGCGGAGATCGCGGTGGCCCCGCTGTAGCTGTTAGGTCCGGAGAGAGCCTGGGTGCCCGGGCCGGTTTTCGTGAGCGACATGCCCGCCGCGCCATTGGCGATGCTGCCGGAGTAGGCAAAGGTGGCTCCGGTTCCGGGATTCAAGGTCAGCGCGGTCACGCCGGAGAAGCCGCCGGAGGTGGTGGTGAAAATCGAGGCAAGGTTCTTTGAACCTGTTAGGCCGCCGAGCGTCAGGGAGGTGGCGGTGGTCCTGAGCCCGTTGGTCGCATCTCCGGTGATGCTGTTCACGGTATCGAGCGCGCTGTTCTGCATCGCGAGACTCTGGTCGAGGCTCAGGATGCCGCCTTGGATGCGGGTCGCTCCGGAGTAGGTGTTGGCGCCGGCGAGAGACAAGGTGAGGGTGCCACCTTCTTTCGTGAGGCTCTTCCCGGAACCTGCCACGGTGCCCGCGATGACCATGGTGGAATTGGCAGCGCCGCCTGCCTGCCGGACGGTGAGATTGTCAGTGAGAGTGATATTGAGATCACCGTTGAAAGTCACGGTGCCGGTGCCACCGGCGGTGCGGGTGAGATAAGCTGATCCGTTCTCCGTTTGATCCAGTAGGAGCGAGCCGTTGGTGCCCTTTTGCAGCAGGGTGTTCTGGCTGCCGCTGCTGTCTCCGATGACCATCTCTCCGAGTGTGACGGCGGTGTTGACGCTGACCGTTTGGTCGCCGGTGATGTTGCCGTTTTTATAGGCGATTCCGCCGATTGTGTTAGGGGCCGTCGCCGGATTCCAGTTGGTGGTTTGGATCCAGTCGTAGCTGGAACCGCCGGCCGTGGGAACCCAGGTAAAGCCCGCAGGTGGTGGCGCGATGACCGCATTCACCGGCGCGTTGGAGGTAACGACCGGAGGCTGGCCGGGAATGAAACGGACCTCCGCTTGGGAAGCTGCTCCGCTGACAGTGGCCACTGAATTTCCGCGATAAGCCAATGAAGAGCCGTCGCCGAGGTAAAGCGTGGTCGAGCCGTCGCCATTGTCCGCTGCGATGCCGAAGCGCCCGGTAAAGGAGATGCCGGCGGTGGCGTCCGTGAAGGTTTCCCCCGCTGCGGGATTGGAGAGGATGTAATGCACGACGTTCTTCAGTCCCACCGTGCTTTCGACCTTCACTCCGACAACAATGCCGCCGCGCAGCAACTGGGTCACGTTCTGGACCGTGCCGCCATTGATGCCAAAGTGCGGCTCATAGACCGTGGCGAAGGCCTTGTTCCACGCCTCGCCGATCTGTCGGACGACGAGCGTGGGGGCGACCCTGGAGTTGTAAGGGCTCGGAGCCTCGAGGATCTCCGGGCTATCGACCTTCGCGTATTCGCGGCTGGCCACGGCAGGCATGTGCAGGTCCATGTAGCGGGCGGTTCCCGATACGGTTGCTGCAAATTGTGCACGGATTGAAGCGCTGGTCGGGAATGAGACCGCGGTGTTGGTGAAGTAACGCCAGCCGGGTTGGTCGTTGGCATCGCCGATGTCGTTTTGAAAGCGGGTGGGCTGACTGGTGAGTGGAAGAGGAATACCGTCGGCGCGGAGGTTTACGGAATTATCGCCGAAGTTCCGATAGATGTAGTCGTGGTATTGATTGGTGACGTTGCCATTCAGCGTGGTTGCGGTCCGGTTGGTGACCGTGGATTTCGAACGGAAGATGTCCACGTAGTAGCCGGTGGTCGGCGAGGTGCGAACGATGGCCAAAGTGCGCTGCTGGGTGCCCTCGGCCTGAGTCCCCTTGTCGTCGATAAAGGAACTGGTTGAGAACGAGAAGTCGGGTGAAACCGCATTCGCAAGCGCCTGAGGCTCCATGGAGACGGTCTGCACGGTGTTGATGCCGAAGCCGCCCCAGTCGCCTTCACCGCGTGAGGCACCGTTAACGATGACGGTATTGTTCGAAGCAAAGACGCGGTAGAAGTTCTCGTTGATGGCCGTGCCGTAGCTCTCGGTGCCCGACTTCGCGCCCATCACTTCCCCCATGCCGAAGAGTTCCATGCTCATGCCGCAGGCATGACTGTGGACGTGGGCCGCGCCGCCGACGAAACCCATGAGTCCGTATGTCGCGTTGTTCGAAGGTGCCGGGTTGCGTTGCAGAGTGATGCCCGCAAAGGGCAGCTTGTCGGTGCGTGGCAGCGTCGGGGTCACCGCAGGTTCGGAAAGACTAGCCGCTTGCCAGAGGAGTTGCAGAGGCTCGGTTTGTGTTCCCAAGGTCGAGTAGCTATCGAGCGTGGACCGGTTGTAATTTCCGTCGGCCACACCGCCATTGATGAGTGAGCCGAAGAAGGAAGTCAGATCGGTCCGCCCCCTGGCGAGCGCATGTTGATAGACCAGCTCGTATTGAGTGAACGCCCCTTTGCTGCCGTCGCGGTGGCCGTCACCAAACATGACCTGCTCGCCATTCGGGTAACGCAGATAGCTGATGCGGGGTAGGCTCAGGGGGAGATTGGGGTAAGCGTCGAAGAGGTTCAGAGTGGGGTCTACCCTCTCGAGCAGCACCATGTGAGTGGAGCGAATCGAGCCCACGGCACCGGCATACTGGAGCGACTCCGGCCAGATATTGCCCGATTGGGTGTAGTGGCGGTAGTCGTAGGAAAGCGAGGCCTGCTTGCTGGTTCCAGTGGTGAGATAAACTTGAAGTGCGGTATTTCGCTCCGTCGCGTTGTCGAGCGCCAGCAGGTTATTCAACATCATGGTGGCCATGAGGGCCGACCAGTTGGATTCCTTCTGGCCGTGGTCGCGGGTGAGTTCGTATTGCTTCCGGAAGACGCTTTGAGCGGTCGTGAAGTTGAAGTTCACCATGCTCGCGGTCTTGACGTCGTAGACTTGGTTCGTCTGGAGCCACGAGTGGAGAAAGTCGTAGATGATGGGCAGTTGGGTGCCGGTGACCCGGGCTTCCTTCAGAAGGTCGGTCTGGAAGATCCAGCCGCCGTTGCCGGTGCTGGTGGAAGCGGCCACTGGCAGCAGGGTCTTGGTGGCATTGTGAAGGATGTCTGCCGCGCAACGGGCGTAGTTCGCATCGCCCGTTAGATAAAAGAGCACCGCGCAATCCAGAGCATCGTTGTACTTGGCTTCGGCGGGGAAACGCACCGTGCTCTCCGCGTAGGCGGGGATGGTCTTGAACTTGGGCGTTGCCGCGGCCCAATCGACGATGGGAAGGGCGCGGAGGAAGGCGTCGCGGTTCGCTTGGTGGCTGGCGAGATCGGCAGCAACGCGCGAGACCATGCCATTGTAAACACTGGTGGCCCATGGGTTGCCGGCGATCTTGGCGAGGATGTCGGCTTTCTCTGAATCCCGCACCCAGATGAAGGGGCGGGTGAAGCCGGAAGGGGTGTTATAGATGATCCGCGGTCCGTTCGCGGCGGCATTCGCGGGGGAGATGGTGTAGCTTCGCGCGGTGGTGGAGGCGGCGTCGCTGCTGAGGCGGAGGAACACGTATTGGCCGGCACCCGCGCCGCCGGCGTATTGGGAGTTCAGGTAGGTCCTCAGGGCCGTCGCACCGCCCGAGTTGGTGTAAACGGGACCGTTGGCGGTGGTCGAGATAAGGATGTTGTTCTGAAGAAGAGTGGCGTCGGTCGGGTCGACGGTGGAGCTTTGACCATAGTAGTCGCCCGCGAGGACCGCGGAGGATGCGCGGCGGCCGAGCCCGTAAAGATCGAGGTTCGGCGGGGTGCCCGTCTTGCTGGCGAGATTGAAGCGGAGCGATGCGGAGGTGAAGGGGTTGACCACGGGCCCGAAGTCGGGAAGTTGGAAAACCAAGACGGACGAGCGGTCGAACAAGGGGCTGCCGAAGGCGCCGGAGACGAGGGTGGTGTTGGTGGTCGGGGACATGACACCGTCCGAGCGGACGTCGGTGTCGGAGGTCCCGCCGATGACGGCGGCGGCGGATGCTGCCGGCGGGGCGAGCATCACGAGTGCTGCCAATGCAGATCGCAGCGAGCAAGGTATCGTCATCTGGAAAGAAGTTGCTGGCAAGCTACATGCAACGTGGTCTAGCCGCAATCGATACGGCTTCCGCCATCGCCTGATAACAGTGGCTGTGAGATGTTCGAAAGTCCCTTCCGTGGATCGATCATCGGCGGCGGCGCAGCAGGGCAAGCAGGCCGAGACCGCCGAGCAGGGCCGCTCGGGGCTCGGGGACTACGGTCAGGGTCACGAACCGATTCGAACCGGCATTGGTGACGTCAGTTCCGTAATTGCCGCCTGCCGCGGTGTCGTTGTAATCGAACAACCACTCGTTCGCACCGAAGAAATACGAGGCGTTGTCAACGTAGCCGGTGAAGCCAGAGGTGATGCCAGCGCCAGCGTCCATGTAACTGATAAGTGTCAGCTTGTTGCCCAAGCTCCAGGTGCCGGCCGCCAAGGCAGCGAGAGTGAATGCGTCGAGATTGAGGGTGACGCCGGTGAGCGAGAGCGTTCCGCTCAGGGCAAGCAAGTCCGCGCCGGTAGCGGAGTTGTCCGCGACTTCGTAGGCGAAGACCGAAGTGGATTCCATGCTGAGCGAGGGGGCGCCGAGGCTTTCGATGCTGGCGCCGGGAGCGAGGGTGGCTCCGCCGGATACGGTGATCGCGCCACCGGTGGTGCCGGTGCCGCCAAGGGTGCCGCCGTTGACATTGACAGCGCCAATGGCGGTAATGGAGTTGCCGTTGATGAGCAGCGTGCCAGCGGTGACGGTGGTGACGGTGGTGACGGTGGTGACGGTGGTGACGGTGGTGACGGTGGTGACGGTGGTGACGGTGGTGACGGTGGTGACGGTGGTGATGCCGTCGTAGGTGTTATCTCCGGAGAGAGTCAGCGTGCTCGCAGTGCCGGTGTCCTTGGTGATCCCTCCCAGTCCGCTGATAATAG
>Ga0247843_1005534_pt1 | contig 17459 bp, 19 predicted proteins | sample LaCruzMarch2017__FD_192420 | JGI IMG/M metagenome (GOLD analysis project Ga0247843, IMG submission 192420) | Freshwater microbial communities from meromictic Lake La Cruz, Castile-La Mancha, Spain - LaCruzMarch2017_8m | ecosystem: Environmental > Aquatic > Freshwater > Lake | place: Spain... | reverse complement strand
GGCGGAATTGGTAGACGCACTAGTTTCAGGTACTAGCGGGTAACACCGTGGAGGTTCGAGTCCTCTTCTGGGCACCATACTAGGCGAAAAGCCTTGTAAACACTGGGTTTGTTGAGTTCCATAAGCGCTGAATCCGCCTTCGGTACTAAACCGAGGTACTAAGCGTGGCGCTGAACTGGATGCTTGCACGTGACGCCAAGTCGGGCTCGTGGGTGGCCCGCAAACAGATTCCGGCCCGGTTGAGGCCCGCCTATACGGCGGCTTTCGGGAAGGGCTGGGCCGAGAAGTTCGCCCGGCCGGCCTCGCTCTCCGAGCAGGAAGCGCGGGTCGCCTTCGCCGAATGGCTGGCGGAGGTCGAAGGCCGCATCCATTTCGTCACCGCCGGCCTACGCGGCGACGGCGTCGATCTCTCCCACATTCAGGCCCACGCGCTGGCGGGCCGCTGGTATCGATGGAAGGTCGCCCGTCACCAGGACGACCCCGGCGCGGCCGATCGCTGGTCCAAGGAGATCGGGGCGCTCATCGCGGGCCTCGCCGGACTGCTGCCGAAGGAAGCCGCCAAGGGTCTCTCGGCCTCCGGCGCGCGCCCGGCCCCTGAACGCCTCGCCGAACTGCTCGACAGCCTGACCGAGACTCAAGGCCGGGTGCTCGACAGGCTTGCGGGAGCGATGCTCGTCCCGGATTTCCTGGCCCAGGAGCGTGTGATCCTGTCGGCGGCGGGCCGGCGACGATTCCTCGCGGCCCTGGTCCAGGAGCTGATGGCCGCGAACGCGCTGCTCGTCCGCCGCGCCAAGGGGGATTATTCGCCCGATCCGCGCCCGGCGCGCTTCCCGGAATGGAAGGCCCCCGCCGCCACTGCTGGGCTTTCGCCGATGGGCCTCTATCAGGCCTGGAGCAAAGCCAACGAGGCGCGGACCTCGATCTCGACTCGCAACCGCTGGATCTCGGTCTTCCGCGACCTTGAGCGCTTCTGGGACGGCAAGGACGTCACCCTGCTCACCGAAGAGGACGCGATCCGCTGGCGCGACGAACTACGCGCAGGCGGCGACAAGCCCGGCGGTCGCACAGACAAGACCGTCAACTTCCAGTACGTCGCCGCCTGTAAGGCCGTCTTCGGCTGGGCGACCCGACCCAAGACCAATGACGGCGGCGATCTCCTGTCGGTCAATCCGTTCGCCAATTTCAAGTTCGGCAAGAGCGCGGGCTCAAAGAAGACCGCCAAGCTGCGGGAGCGCTCCTTCCGCCTGGAAGAGATGCAAACCATCCTGACCGCCGCCGCCGACATCCCGCTCGGCGCGCGCGCGACGGTGTTTGCCAAGTCGAGGCGTTGGGTCCCTTGGCTGCTCGCCTACACCGGCGCCCGCCCCGGCGAGATATCTCAGCTCCGGCGCGAGGATCTGCGCAAAGTGCAGGGCCGTTGGGCGCTGCGGCTGACGCCGGAGGCCGGCACGATCAAGGACCGGGAGGCGCGGATCATCCCGATCCACGACCATCTGCTCAAGCAGGGCTTGATCGAGTTCATCCAAGCGGAAGCGGAGGGACCGCTCTTCTTCGCGCCGGAACGGCTGCGGCGGACAACGCCTGACGACCCCTCCAATCCGCGACGCCATGCGCACGAAAAAGTATCCGTGCGGCTGGCGGGATGGGTCCGCGAACTGGGCGTCAGCGATCTCAACATCAAGCCGAACCACGCCTGGCGCCACACGTTCAAGACGCGCGCGCTGGTGGCGGGGATAGACAGCGTTGTGGCTGACTTCATCTGCGGCCATTCCCCGAAGACCGTGGGCGACGGCTACTACGCGCTTGAAGGCGACGCCGGCTGGCCGGCGCTAACACGCGCGATCGACGCCTTCCCGATCTACAAATTCTAACGAGGATATATTGTCGGCCTCAGGTCCTCGCCCGAGGCCTCGCGCCACATCTCGATTAGCACATCGACGATTGCGGCTAGCGCCAGCGCCTGGTTGTCGATTTGATCGTTGGCCGCGACGGGTGGCGCTTCGATTGTACAAGGGGCCAGAGCCTTGGCGTGCTTCGCATCAACACTGCACGCTTCGAAGAGATCGGCGGGGTAGGATTTGGACGCGTTCTTCGGCTCGGGAAGAGACACGTTCAAAGGCGCCGGCGCCGCTGCAAACGACAACTCCAACTGCCGGCTGTCGACAAGTGATCGCCGCCGTCCCCCGCCGCTCATGCGCGGCTGCGTTCGCTTCGCCGCCGTCCTCGCCATTCTGGCTCGACGCCTTTCGCCCTTGTTCTTGAGGTAAATTCAGGCGCACGACTTGGGAGTTGTCTACAGGCCTCAACCCGCCTGAGATTTTGCGGCAGATGTGACGTGCGGGGGCTTTGAGGAAATCCGACATTTGAACGGTGAGTTCGGCGCTTGCTGCAACGGAGGGAATACCGTCATTGTTCCCGTCTCGGCCGACCGGCGCGAAGGCGATCGCATAGCTGCCGTTCGACCTTCGCAGTCTATCGGGCTGGAAATCGCCGAAAGCGGTCGCTCGTCACAAACGATTGCACAGTTAAACCTGGGGCCGCGCTCGATCCTAACGGCCTACTGCCACCAGGGCGTTGCGCCGCAATTGGTCTGTGCATCACGAATGTCGAGAGCAGTCCTTAGAGGGCTTTCGCCTTCGGCTCGCAGTTCCGCCCTGCTCTCCAAATTAGCTCGGCTCTGATACCTCTCAAAACGCACATGAAGGTCCGCCGGTAGTTCATCAACGAAGCACTGGCAAACTTGGGAAGAGTTGCCGTGATTGGTGCAAGCCTCGACGATCCTCTCCCTGGCGCGCACCGCACCGGGATCAGCATCTGACGCCTGGAGGGCGTGTAAACCACTGAAAAAAATGCCTACAAGCGCAACTGCACCGACGAGGATAGCGGTGATCGAGAATGTCCAACGTGCTCGGTTGCTCTTGAGAAAACCAAAACGCTGTGACAGCCAAGGATTAGAAGCGCTGGCAAAGGTCAGAGCGGCGAACCCGCCGAGTGCGACCACCGCAGAGAACAATATCCATTGCAGCCGTCCCGACGCAGCGATGTTCTGCGTCTGCGCGACGATTGCACCTACGAACAAACCCAACGCAGCCAAAAACGCGCCAAGACTCAAAATCCAAAGCAGGAACGCCCGAAGAAATTTCATCTAATATGCCTTCGCCATCCCCGTATGGGCTATTCCAACCGCGAGCGCGTCAGCAAGGCAAAGGATTATGACAAGCTTCCTACACCCTGGGCATTTCATTTTGTCGGGTGAATCGTCCAACGGCAAGAACGGGCCAATGATGCTCAGGCGACAACGGTCGCGTCAACGGCGGCTTTCGTAACAGTTTCCAGCCGCCCGCAGGTCATCTCCCCACCTGTGAATTCGTCAGCGGCTCGGCGTCAGCACGATCTCCCGAGAGACGAGGGCGGACACGCGCGCACCTGCCGCGATACGGATCGTCGGCGGGATGGAAAGCCCCCGCTCCACAACGCGGCCCGATACTGCGCTTGCCGCTCGTTGAACGCCTTCGCGCGCGGCTTCCTCCGCCGGATCGACTACCACCCCGACTCCGCCATAGGTAAGTCCGACCGTTCGCTGATCCTCCGTGGCGGCTGCGGCGACGTTGATCAGCGTGCCGAGCGCGGCGGCGCCAAACACCTCGCCCCAGTGATTGTCGACGGCGCCTGCAACGCCTGATGTTCCGGCGCCATCGACGGCTAGTTCATCGAGCACGATCTGGCGGCCATCCGGCATAACAAGACGCGACCAGGTGATGACGACGCGCTGCTGACCGTACCGCGTGGCGGAACGATAGCTGCCGATGAGCCTGGCACCTTGGGGGATCAGCAACCGATCACCCGTGGCGCTGTCGTACACGCCTTGGGTAACCTGCGCGATCACCGGGCCAGGCGCTTCGGAACTGATCGCCGTGACAAGGCTCGCCGGAATGATCGCGCCCGGATGCAGCGAGAAGCGTGAAGTTGCCGCCAACAGCCGATGCGGCGAGGTCATCGCCGCGCGATCTTCCGCACTTTCTCCTACTTGAGCTATGGGCGGCACTTCGCCGCCCGCGCCCTGTCCTCGTTCGCGCATCTGGAAGAACAGGCCTGATCGCAAAGCCGTATCGCCTTCCGATGGTCCTGAAGTTGGTGCGCCACCGGTGTAGGATGCTCCGCTTGCGCTCGCCGGCTCGCGCGCACGCATGCCGTAGGCCGAGGGATCGTAGCCCGCGTAATTCTCTTCGGGCGCAAAGGCGGCGATGTCGCCAGCCATGGGAGCGCCGAGTTCTGGCACGGGGTCGGTCATGCCGCTCTGGCGCACAAATGCCGCGGCTTCGTCATAGCTCTGAGGCAGTTCGCGCACCCGGCCTTGCGCCATTTCCGGGCGCGCCGGATCGGACATCAACGGGCGCCGTTCGTCCGCTTTCCCGCCAGGACTTGAACCAAGACCTGTCGCTGAAAGGATGAGGACCAGCGCAGCGCTACCGCCGACCAGCGCGACGATGGCGGGCTTGTTCAGCCCACGCGGACCGCGCGGCTTCACCCTTATCGAGAGGGGCGGCGGGGGCTCAGGCTCGCGCGGCGCCATCTGTGGTTTCTGCGGCGGTCCCTCTGGCGAGACGGCGGCGCCTGAGAGATCGTCAGCCATGGGCGTCGCGCTCCGTCGCTGTCCGTTGTCGATCTATGCGCACGACACGCTGGCGCCGGTCGCCAAGGCGCATCTCCGCGCGATCGAACAGGCGATCGACGACATAGAAGCGTCCGCGCACGCGGTAGTTCACGAGCTCGGGGCCGCTCTCGCCGACCACGAACAGCGGTGGCGCCTCTGTCGCCTCCATCCCTTCCGGCATCTGGATGAAGACGCGCCGTCCGTCATCGAAGGCGCGCAAAGGGCGCCAGTCGGTGCGGTCGCCTGATATGCGATAGCGGAAATTGGGACCCGCGGCCGGCACGCCCGCTGCGACTTCTTCAAGCCGCTGATCGATCGGGCCGCCAATGCCCGTGAGCGTCAGATCGTCGGGGTAGCGCCAGGACACGGCCGCCATTGCGGGACCAGCCACGCTTCTAAGTTCAACATGATAGACGCGCCGGTCGGTCATGATCAGAAGATTGGTGGAAAGTCCGGCCGCGTTCGGCTTGACCAAAACATGCGCCTGCGTTGTGCGGCCAACGCCGGAACGCGCGTCGCCCACGATCCAGCGCGTCGTATCGCCCGCCGAGACCGAGAGCAAATTTTCGCCGGGTTCTAGCGCGATGTCAGTAATGCGCTGGGGCGCTGCCTGCACCGAATAGAGCGCGCCGACTTGATACGCGAACTCATGCAGCGCGCCGACAAGCGACGCTTCACGCGGCCCTTGTAGCGCCGCAGCGTTGGCGTCGCCTACTTCCGAACGCTGGCGGCGCGATTGCGCTTCGGCGGGGGCAATCAGGACGAGGGATGCGGCGACTACGCCGGCGAGAAGTGCGTGCGGTTTCATTGCTGGAGATCCCGTGACCAGGTGAAGGCATGGACATAGAGGCCGAGCGGATTGCGGCTGAGGCCGTCAGGCGTCGTCGGCAGTTCGAGTACGATCGTGGCGACGCCAGAATAGCGCTCGGCGCTGGTGAGCGTGCCGGACGCGTAGGTCTTCTCGCGCCAGCGGATGTTGAAGCTGTTGTCGCTCGCGCGAACCACCGAGAGCACCTCAACGGAAACGGTGACGCGGCCCACTTCGTTGAGAGGATCGCGCTCTCGCCCCATGGCGTTGAGCGCCTGCGCGCCGCTTTGCGTCGTCCAGTCATAGGCGCGCAGCCAGTTTTGACGGACCACGACTGGATCAGACGGCAGACCGCGCACCAATTCGATGAAGCGCGCGAGGTGGTAGGAAATCTGGGCGTCGTTCGGCTGGTAGGCCGCGTTCGCTGGGCCGACGAGCCGCGCTTCGCCGGTCTGGCTCGCTTCGATGACAAACGGCACGGCGGCGGGGCGAAGCGCGAGAGCAATCGTTGAAGCGCCCAACACCCCGGCCAATCCAAGAGCAGCGAACGCGGTCAGCCGCCATGTCCTTGCCTGGGCGAGGGACGAGCCCATGCGCCGGTCCCACATCTCCTGCGCCTTGCGGTATGGCGTTTCAGCCTCCGGCGTTCGTCCCAATCGCGCGTCCCGCGCCCGCGTCAACATGGTCTACTCCTTCTGTTTGAGGTCAGGGCCTTCGGAGGCGCCGCCGCCATCGCCCGATTGAACGGTGTGCGCGGCGATGAGCGCGCCTTCACGCATGGCCTGGGCGCTTCGGAACTTGCGCACCCAATCCGCTTGTGAATTGGCAGGCCGCGCGCTCGCCCCTTCCGCACCAGTGCTGGCGGCTGTCGATGATCCGCCGGAGGCTTCAAACACGGCGCGTCCGCCAGCGTCGGCGCGTGCGCGGAAGTGCGAAGCGACGCGCGCGCCCAGATCCTTGATGCCGCCAACCGCCGCCGCGCCCAGACCGACGGCGGCGTTGACGGGCGCCGCGGCGGGACCAGTAAGACCCGTCCGCATGGCGCCCATGCGGGACGCGGTGACGACGGCGCCCGAAGCGGTCGCCGCAGCTTCCGTCGCCGCCACGCCGCCGCGAATCGCTGTCCCTGCCGCCATCGCGCCGGCGCCAGCGGCGGCGCCCACGCCAAGCGTCGTGCCGACCGCGGCGCCGGCCGAGAGTTGCGGAGCGCCCGAAACCAGCCCTGCTGCGATGCGCGGGCAGAAGACGGCGAGGCCCATGAGGGTCAGGGCGCCAAGCACGACCGAAAAGGCCTGTTCGATGGTCATGTCGTTCGCCGGCAAAGCCGAGCGGATCGTCGCGAACAATGTCGACCCGATGCCGATGATGACGGCGATTACCAGCACCTTGACGCCGGAGGCCATCACATTGCCGAGCACCCGTTCGGCGAGGAACGTGGTTTGCCGCCAGAAGGCGAACGGCACGAGCACAAACCCCGCCAGCGTCGTCAGCTTGAACTCGACGATCAGCACGAAGAGCTGGATCGACAGCACGAAGAACGCAACGATGACAATAAGGCCCGCAAAGAAGAGCAGCACCACTTCGGCGATGTTGGCGAAAAACTCGACGGGTCCAGGCGCGATGGCGCCGATCTGGTCGAAAATGGGTTTCGACGCAGCCATCCCTTCTGCAGCGACGAGACCGGGCCGCATGAGATCGCCCGCGCCGAAACCTGCGGCCGAGGCTTCAAGCCCCAGATTGGCGAAGCTCTGGAACACCACGTCCGAGAGCATGGCGAAATTGCCGAGGATGTAGGCGAACGCGCCCACATAGAGCGTCTTCTTGATCAGGCTCTGCAGGATATCGACATTCTGGCCCCACGCCCAGAAGAGCGCGGCCAGCGTCACGTCGATCAAGATCAGAATGGCGGCAAGCGATGTGACGTCGCCGGCAACAAGTCCGAATCCGGAATCGATGTAGCGGATGAAGGTGTCGAGGAAGCCATCGACCGCCGAGAAGTCATTCATCGCCGCGCCTGTCTCTTCTGCTTGGCCCGCCTAGTTCCAGGGACGCGCGCCGCGATGCGCGGCATCCGCCCCCTGGAAGAAGCGCTGATGTTCGGCGCGCGCCGCAGCACGCACCTCCATTTCCCGAGCGCGCTCGATGGCTTCGGCACGCGACTCGGCGACGAGCAAAGCTTGCAGGCGAAGGTTCTGTTCGGCCTGAAAGGACAGAAGCTCATTGGTCGCTTGCTGCGCCGCGAGCGCGCCTTGGGCCCCCTGGCTAGCCGCGGAGAGCGCTTCGAGCGTCCCGCGATCAGCACGGATTTGCTGGGTCACTTCCGCCTGCATCAGCAGCGCGCTCCGCAACGCCTCTCGCGAGGCGTCAATGCGGGCCTGAGCCTGACGCGCGCGGTCCGCAACCGAGGTGCCCGCATAGTCGCCGCTATAGAGGGACTGCAGCGCATCGCGCGTTTCCTGCACCCGCAGAGCAACGCCGCGCGCTTCGTCGATCAGCGCGTCGATCTGGCGAAGTCTCTGGAGGAGTTCAGGGGCGACAGTGCGCCCGAGTGACATGAGGTTGCGCGCTTCGTTCTCAAGACTGCGTATCTGGTTGTTGATCTGCTGTAGCGTGCGCGCGGCGGTGAGCGCGGTCTGGATAAGGTTTGCCGGATCGATCACCGGCATTTGTGCATGCGCGATTGGCGGCCCCACCAAAACAAGCGGCGCGAGTGCAAGCGCACCCAACAGGTTACGTCTCAACATAGCGTCTCCTCCCAGGATAGTCCGGCGGCGGATAGATCGCGTCGATATGCGCGCGCTCCCAGGCGGCCTGAGACACGCGCGCCTTGCGTCCCAACGGATCGGTGATGAGCGATGCGATCCACGAAACGAGCGGCGCGATCAGCAGAAGAATTGCGACGGCGAATTGCGTCAGCGCCACGACAAGGCGGAGCGCAATCAGAATTAAGCTCAACCCGCCGCCGAGCGCGAAACCCGTACCCGTCGAAGTGAACACATCCATGTCGGGAACGAAGGGCAACGCGAAGGACACGAGTCCGTACAGAAACCCGAACACCGCACCGTAGATCATCAGAAGGATGGCAATCATATCGTCGTCTCCAAGTTCACCTTGGGACGCGCGGCAGGTGCGATTGCATCGTCGCGGAAGTTTTCGCCGAGCGCCTCAAGGACCCAGTCGAGTCTGCGGGCGGCGAGGATCGATTTCCAGTATTTTGTTCTCTCCGTGTTCGCTTTCTCCAGGTCGGCGAGAAGGGCGCGCGACTGCGGATCGGACGCAGCGCAGAACGCCAGCGCCACCGGACCGAGCGACAGATCGAACACACGTCGTCCGAGCGGACTTGCGTAGTAATAGTCGCGCTTGCGCTGTGCCGTGGCGATCAGCTCGATCTCGGTTTCGTTCAATCCGAATTGTTCATAGGCGATGCGTTGTTGCGGCTCGAACGCACGCTCGTTCGGGAGATAGATACGCGTCGGGCACGACTCGATCAGCGCAGGCGAAATCGAGGAATTGGCGATGTCCGCGAGCGACTGCGTAGCGAATACCACGGCGACATTCTTTTTGCGCAGGGTCTTCAGCCATTCGCGGATGCGCGCGGCGAAGATGGTAGAATCGAGAAACACCCAGGCTTCGTCGAGGATGAGCAAAGTGGGCCTGCCGTCAAAGCGCTCCTCCAGACGGTGAAAGAGATGTATGAGCGCCGGGGCCGCGGCCTTCGGCCGGCCCATGATCTCTTCCATCTCGAAGGTCAGCACGTCGGAGAAGTCGAGCCAGTCTTCGGCGCCGTCGAAGATCGCGCCATGCGCCCCTTCCTGGCAGTAGGGCAGAAGGGCCGCTTGTGCGTGCGCGTCCTGGACGAGGAGCCGCAAGCCCGTCAGGTGCCGTTGCGAAGCTGGCGCGGACGCAAGGCTTGTGAGCGCGGCCCAGACCTTCTCCTTCAGCTCAGGAGAGGCGCTCGCGCCTTCCTGAGCAAGCAGGTCCATGACCCAATCGAGCGCGATAGACCGTTCGGCCGCCTCGTCAATGCGAGCGAGTGGCTGGAACGCCGCCGTGCCGCCCGCGCCGAGATCAATGGCGTCACCCCCCATGGCGCGGATCGCCGCGCGCGCCGAGCCGCCCTTGTCGAACACGAAGACCTGCGCGTCCTCATAGCGTCGCCATTGCATAGCAAGCGCCGACAGCAGCACCGACTTGCCGGCGCCAGTCGGCCCGACCACGAGCGTATGGCCGACATCCCCGACATGGAGATTGAGCCGGAACGGCGTCGATCCATCCGTGCGCGCCAGAATGAGTGGCGGGCCTTTAAGATGCCGGTTCCGCTCCTCCCCCGCCCAGGCCGTCGCGAGTGGCGCCACATGCGCGAGGTTCAGCGTTGAGACGATGGGATGGCGGACATTGGCGTAGGCTTGACCGGGAATGCTGGAGAGCCACGCCTCGACAGCATTCAGCGTTTCAACGACAGTGACGAAGCCGCGCGCATTGATAACGCGTTCGGCGAGACGCAACTTATCGTCGGCTTCGCGGGCGGTGTCGCCGCGAACGACAAGCGTCACTGTCAGATAGCCGAACCCGATCGCCTCGGCGCCCAGCTCCTGGAGCGCGACATCGACTTCAGCCGTCTTGGCGAGCGCGTCCGGGTTGGAGAGCGTCGTTTGCTCCTTCATCAGCACTTCCTTGAGAAGCGCCGCGAGCGATTTGTGTTTGGAGAACCAGAGCCGCCGCCATTTGATGAGTTCACGCTCGGATTCCGTCCGGTCCATGCAGAGGAAGCGCGTCACCCAGCGATAGCCGATCCCGAGAGCGTTCAATTCGTCGAGCACGCCGGGCGCTGTGATCGGCGGGAACCCCTTGATGGTGAGCACCCGCAGGTGCTTGTCGCCCAGCATGGGCGCCTGGCCGCCGGTCAGCGGCGCATCGCACAGCAACCCGTCGAGGAAGGCCGCGCTCGCCGGGGCACGCACGCGTTGCGCCTTGGGCGAGACCGTGCGTTTGAGATAAGTGAGCGTGGCGTCGTCGCCGAGCCGCTCGAATTCGACCGTCAGCCCCTCGAACAGTCCAAATGCCCAGGTCGCGGTCTGCTCGAAATGCTCCAGCGCTTCACGCGCGATGCGCCGTTCCACTTCCTCAGACGCGGCGGCGCGGGCTCCGCGTGCACCCTTGGGAGCTGGTTCGCCGTCGTCATCCGTCTTGTCGATGTCGAAGAAGAACGCCGACGCCCGGCGCGTGGAATCGGGCGGAGGCGCCCATTGCAGGGTGATGTGATGGACGCTTTCGAACTGGGTGCCTGCTTCCTCGAACTGCGCCGCACGTTCGGCGTCCATGAGCCGCGATGCGGGATCGGGAAAGGCGCCCGTCGGGTAGTCGCGGATTTCGCGTCGTTCGGCCTCGACATAGACCGCCCATCCGCTGCCCAGACGCTTGAACACGTTATTGGCGCGCGCAGAGAACGAGACGAGTTCCTCGGGCGTCGACGAGCGCACATCAGGCCCCCGAAACCGCGCACTGGTCTGGAACGAGCCGTCCTTGTTCAGGATCACGCCCGGCGCGACGAGAAAGCCCCAGGGGAGGAAGTCTTCGAGCCGCGACGGCGTGTGGGCATACGGGGAGAGACCTAGCATTCGAGCCGCCCCTTGATTTTCATGGCGCGCTTCAGGACTTCGACCGCGTCGGCGTCGCGCTTTGCGAGGAAGACGCCCGCCGCATGCCCGACGACGCCCAGCGCCACACCCCAGAGCGGCTGGCCTGCAAACGCCACCACCGCCGCCAATGTCCCATTGAGGATGGCGTAGGAGCGCGGCGCGCCGCCCATCAGGATGGGCTGCGTCAGCGCCTGGCGCACGGGAGCGGTAAAGCCCGGTATGTCGCGTGAGTCTCGCACGGACTTACGGAACCAGCGCGCCGCCGCCGCCCACGAGCGGCAGGAAGAAGGTCGCCGCGGCAAACGCAATCGCGAGCCCGAACAGGATTTGTAGGAGCTTCTTGAAGCCCTGGCCGACATCGCCGAAGGCGAGCGTAAGGCCAGTCGCGACGATGATCAGAATGGCGATGATCCGCGCCGTCGGCCCGGTGATTGAATCCATCACCGCGTTGAGCGGGCCTTCCCACGGCATGGCGCCGCCACCGCCGCCGCCTGTTGTCGCCGCAAAGGCGGGACTGGTCATCGCAAGTGCCAATAGCGCAAGCGGAATGGTTCTGAGTTTCATGCTGTCCTCCCATGAATTGGAAATGCGACTGAAGCGGCTTTAGGCGCTAGAATGTCCGCGACGACGCGCCCGGCGGCTCCGCCGCGTGCGATGAAGACCACGAGATCAATGGCCTCCTCGATGAGTGCCGTCGGCGGCCGTTCGCAGACTTCCATGCAGAGCTGTTCAAGGCGCGAAAGCGCCGCTCTCGCGGAATTGGCGTGGATCGTGGCGATGCCGCCGGGATGGCCGGTGTTCCACGCCTTCAAGAGATCGAGCGCTTCCGGCCCGCGCACTTCGCCAACGATGATGCGGTCGGGTCGCAGGCGCAGGGTCGAGCGAACAAGGTCCGACAAGGAGACGACGCCCGCGCGGGTGCGCAGCGCCACCACGTCCTCAGCCGCGCAAGCCAATTCGCGCGTGTCTTCCAAGATCACGACGCGCTCATCGAGCGCGGCGATCTCAGCAAGCAGCGCATTGGCGAGCGTCGTTTTCCCCGATCCGGTGCCGCCCGCGATCAGGATGTTCGCATGCGCCTCGATCGCGCCTTCGAGCGTGGTCTTCTGCCCTGCCGACATCATGCCGGACGCCACGTAGTCAGCGAGCCGGAACAAGACCTGCGCCGGTTTGCGGATCGAAAAGCATGGCGCGCGCGAGACAGGCGGCAATACGCCTTCAAAGCGCTCCCCGCGCGGCGGCAGTTCCGCCGAGATAATCGGCCGCTCGCGATGCGCTTCGGCGCCCGTCAACGTCGCTACCAACCGGATGACGCGCTCCACGTGCGCGGGGCCAAGTGTCAGATCGAGCGGCCCTCGGCCAAGCCCATGGCGCTCGATCCAGACACGACCATCCGGGTTCGCCATCACTTCAATCGTGTCAGGCGCATCGAGCGCCGACATGACCTGAGGTCCTAACGCCGTCGCCAGCATGGCAAGGCCCCTTTCGTCCTTGGGCGACGGATCGGGCGTAGAGATTGCGAAAGCGCCTTCAGTCATGGGCGGTCTCCGCAATCTCGAATTCGTCGTGTCGACGAGCCCCATGGGCGCCATTGGGCTCGCGAACCGCATCTCGTACCGGCGGGAAGTTCTCGCGCAGCACGCTCTTGCCGGCGCCCAGACGGCTGACGATGGCGTTGAGCAGACCCCGAAAGCGCTCGGCGCCGCGTGCGTTCACATTGGCGCGGTCGGCTTCGGCGATGTCTGGCGCGACACTCATGGAGAAGCGCGTGGCATGCGCCGTGAACTCAAACAGGGTTTCCTGAGCGCGCTCGATGACGCCAAGCCGCCGCGCCATGGCGTCAAGCTTCGCCATCAAAGCTGCGTGCTCGGCGTCGCGGCTCACGCCCGTCAGCGCCTTTGTCACGGCATCTTCGACGACGTCCGAAACAGAGCGGTCCTTGACCGCCGCGACGCGCTTCAGCGCATCGGCGAGCTCGGGCGGCACATAGGTGGTGATCTTCTGGCGCACCATCACGAGCCTCCCGCCATGCCGTGTTCAGGGTGATCGGGATCGAGCGTGAATTGCGCCCGGGCAAGATCACCGGCGCCGCCGAGCGGCGCGACGAGATCGTCCCGCGCTTGGCCGTCCTCCGTTGCGGACGTATGGAGTTCTTGCGCTTCCTGGATTTCTGGTAGCGCGCCAATGTCCGGCGCCATCCCGAAATCAAAGCCCTGTTGGCGCGGATCGGCCTTTGTGGAGATTGGTCCGCCCCAGCGTTTACCCGGCTTGTCCTGCAGCGCGTCTGCCATCACGCGAGGCGGCGCGATCAGGCCGTCCCAAGGACTTGGACGGCCTCCTCCAGACGGGGAAGGCAGGGGCGCCGCCGGCCGCAGGCGCGACGTGAAAGTAGGATCGGCGAAATAGCGCACCTTCTTGGCGCGGATCGGCGCGGAGCCGCCCACCAGGATGAGCGCGTCATCAGGCGGCAATTGCATCACTTCGCCGGGCGTCAGCAACGGTCGCGGCACCTCCTGACGCGACACCATGGTGTGACCGAGCCACGGCGCCATGCGCGATCCGGCGTAGTTCATCTGGGCGCGCGTCTCGGTGGTCTGCCCCAGCATGTCGGACACGCGCTTGGCCGTGCGTTCGTCATTGCATGCGAACGCGACGCGAATATGGGCGTTGTCGAGGATCGAATTGTGCTCGCCATAGGCCTGCGCAATCTGGTTGAGCGATTGCGCGACGAGACAGGCCTTGATCCGGTAGCCGCGAATGTAGGCCAGCGCGTGCTCGAAGAAATCGAGCCGCCCGAGCTGCGGAAACTCGTCCAGCATCAGGAGTACGCGCCGCCCTTCACCCATCCCTTTCCTGGTGGTCGCGCGCTTCTCGTTTTCCTGCCCCGCGATCTCAGTCAGGCGCTTCATCACCTGATTGAGGATGAGGCGCAGCAAGGCCTTGAGCCGCGAAATCTCTTCTGGCGGAACGACGAAATAGAGCGAGACCGGCCGCGCGCCGCGAATCAGATCCTCGATATCGAAATCCGAAACGCTGGTGGCGTGCGCGAGCATCGGGTCGCGATAGAGAGCCAGGAACCCAAGCGCGGTCGAGACGACGCCCGAGCGCTCCGCTTCCGCCATGTCGAGAAGCTGGCGCGCGCCAGCGGCGACCACGGGATGCGGTTTCCCATCGAGGATCGGTCGCGTGAGCATGTCTTCAAACAGCGACATGACGGGACGCTTCGGATCGGCCAGCAATTCGGCGATGCGCGCGAGGGTCTTCTTCTCTTCCGCATAAAGCGTCCAGAGGATCATCGAGACGAGGAGTTCGAAACCGCGCAATTGCCAGTGAGAGCGCTCACGCAGGCTTCCCTCCGGATCGACCAGCATGTCGGCGAGCACTTGCGCATCGCGCACTTCCGCTTCCCCGCACCGCACTTGCGTCAGCGGATTGTAGCGGTGCGTTGTTTTTTCAGTCGGTGCAAACCGATAGATCGGTCCGAAGGTCGCGCGCACGCCTGAGGTAATGCGCCAGTTCTCGCCTTTCAGGTCGAGCGCGATATAGGATTCGCGCCAGATGAGGCCCGTTGGGAGCGAAACGCCGACGCTCTTGCCGGTATTTGTAGGTGCGATGACGAGCACATGCTCATCGCCGTCATGGCGCAGGAGCTTGCCGCGCCAGGCCCCAAGTATGACGCCATCGCCCTTGGCGAGATCGTGCCGTTCGATGTCTTTGGCGTCAGCCCAGCGCGCTGTGCCATAGGTGCGTGACCGTTTCTCGTCGCGTGAGCGCCAGAGCGAGAAGCCGAACGCCGTTCCGACCGACAAGACTGCGCCGGTCAACATGATGGCGCCGCCCGTCTCGAAGATGGGCCGCGCGTAGTGGTCGTACTGGAACCACCAGACGAAAAGTCGCCAGGGCGCATAGATCGCCATACCGAAGAGGAAGAAGTCCGGCGCACCGAGAGCCGGCTGATAGGCGAGGCGTGCGGCCGTCCACTGGGTCGCCGCTTGCGCGCCGCACATCATAACGCCGAGAACGGCGATGATCTGTCCCCAATAGATGCGTCCTGCGCCCATCTCCATCTCGCCCAATCAGAACCAACGAATGGACGATGATCGGATCAGAATTGGAACTTTGGCGAGCGCATGCGCGCAACAGGAAATCTAGCCGAGGCCGCCGTGTATGCGACTCGGGAAACTTTGAACGGCAATTGGGACTGGGTCCCAATTCTTAACGCTGACGATTGCGCGCAACCGGTCCGCAAGCGGAGCATTTCCGCGTCGGACTTGGCCCGGAGTTTGCGATATTTATCGAAACGAATGGGCTTCTGTGGGGAGGAGCGATGGGCGCGACGAGGCGCGCCGCGGAGTTTGCGGCCGATTATTTTTGCAGATGCGAAATCGCATCGTCACTTGATACGCTCCAGGAGCTGCTCTTCGAGGCGGCCGGGCAGCTCGACCTGAGCTATGTGGCGTGCGGCGCGCACATCGATCCCGAGCATCCGCCTGACGGCGCCTTCCTCTTCCACAACTATCCTGACGGCTGGGTCGAACGCTTTTGCGCCAAGGCCTATCACCGCATTGATCCGGTATTTCGTCACGCCGATCGCGCCAGGGACCCTTTCTGGTGGCACGATGAAGCGTTCCTGGCGCCGCTGAATGCCCGGCAGAAGCGGCTTCTCAATGAAGCCCGCGCTTTCCGGATCGCCGACGGCTACACGATCCCGCTGACCCATGACTCTTACTGGTCGGCCTCGATCTCGGTGATGTCGGACTCTGGCGATATCGACGAGTGGACTCGCCATGCCGTCAAAATGATCGGCGGGTGGATTCATCAGCGCGCCTCGCTGCTTTTGCGACAAGCGCCGTTGGTTTGTCCGAGCGGGAACCTCACGAAGCGGGAGCGCGAATGCCTAAGCCTCAAGGCGCATGGCGCGGCCGACGACGAAATTTCCGATCGCTTGAGCATTAGCGTTTCGACCGTGTGCCGACATCTCGACCAGGCCAAGCTCAGACTCGGCGCGAAGTCGCGTGAGCACGCCGTGTTTCTTGGCGCGGAAACACGGCAGATCACGCGATGAGGGGACCGTATCTTTGGGCCGGACTGGCGCTCGTCGGGATTGCTCTGCTTGCAGCGTCGTTTCTGCCGCGCCGGCCAATGCTCGTCTGGAACTTCACCGCCAGCGCGCCGGTTGGACTTTATCGCACTCTCCCCCGCGCGTGGATGAGGGGCGACTGGGTTGCGATCGAACCGTCACCTGAACTACGCGCCGCGATGGCTGACCTCGGCGTCCTCGAACACGGGCGTCTGCTGGTCAAGCGCGTCGCCGCCGCTTCCGGGGACGAGGTTTGCCGCGAGGGGGCGGACGTGCGCATCAACGGACGCCTTGCAGCCACGGCCCGGCTGACGAGTTCGTCCGGAGCGCCGTTGCCGTCCTGGAGCGGATGCCGGCGGCTTGGGCCGCAGGACATTTTCCTTCTCGGTCAGGCGGATGGCTCGTTCGACGGGCGCTATTTCGGTGTCACGGACGCGGGGGAGATCGTTGCGCCGATGCTCCTGCTTCTGCCCATTGGAAGCCAGGGGACCGGAAACTAGGCGCTCCACAACCGGGGATTTGCCCTGAGAGGCGGCATATGCTATAGCCTATGCCTCGCTGGAGGGTGATTCGTGACCGCCGAACGCAGGGTGAAGATCTTCAAGAACGGCCGCAACCAGGCCGTCCGCATTCCTCGGGAGTTCGAGCTTGCAGGGGAAGACGCGGTCATGCGCAAGGAAGGCGAGCGGCTCGTCATCGAGCCCGCTGCGCCGCAATCGCTGTTGGCCTTGCTCAAGACGCTGAAACCCATCGACGAGGACTTTGCGCCCATACCTGATCCGGCGCCGGAGCCTGTTGATGTCTAGGATTGGCGAACTTTGACCGCGCGCTTTCTGCTCGACACCAACATTGTCTCCGACCTCGTGCGCCACCCGCAGGGGCGTGCGGCGGCAAAGATCGCTGAGCTGGGCGAGGACGCAGTTGCAACAAGCATCATTGTCGCCGCGGAGCTTCGCTACGGCGCCGCAAAAAAAGGATCGGCGCGGCTCGCGTCCCAACTTGAGACAATCCTGGGCGTGTTGGAGGTCATCCCCTTCGAAGCGCCCGCGGACGCGACCTATGGAAATGCGCGCGTCGCGCTCGAAGCGGCAGGCACGCCGATTGGGGGCAATGACCTATTGATCGCCGCCCAGGCGCTGGCGTTGGATATGGTCGTCGTGACGAACAATGAGCGCGAGTTCGCGCGGGTGGGCGGACTTAAGGTAGAGAATTGGCTGGCGTGATCGACTTGGGGGGACTCGAAAACTTGTGGTCGCCGCTCCCGAAGCAACGTAGCTT
>Ga0247843_1005532_pt1 | contig 17465 bp, 11 predicted proteins | sample LaCruzMarch2017__FD_192420 | JGI IMG/M metagenome (GOLD analysis project Ga0247843, IMG submission 192420) | Freshwater microbial communities from meromictic Lake La Cruz, Castile-La Mancha, Spain - LaCruzMarch2017_8m | ecosystem: Environmental > Aquatic > Freshwater > Lake | place: Spain... | reverse complement strand
CCATTGCATTTTCAGAGACTTGCACGGCATCACCCCGACACCCCTGACGTCATCGACACCCCTGATCGCGCTGGCACACACCTTGCGATGGTCATGCTCGAGCCTCCGATTCCGAGGCGCATGACGTTTGGGGAGTACTGGCGATGATGACACGAATGAGCGGACTGAAGACCTTTGGTTGTGTGGTGTCGGGGATCATCTGGTGGGCCTGCGACCACCCGGCGGAGACGGTGTCGAGCACCAGTGGTGCGTTCACCTTTGCCGAGCCACAAACGATCGACGCCGCTTGCGAGGCGTGTTGGGTGGACTTCGAGGTGTGTGAGCTCACCTGCGAAGCGGCGCTCGCCAACGGCCAGGACGGGTTTGCCGAGTGCCGGGAGTCATGCCGCGGCGAGTATGTCGTGTGCACCGACAAGAACGGTTGTGGTGAACCCGACGAAGGTGGCAATTGCCGCGTCGTCACGAGCGTCGCCGACATCGATGTGCCCGAGGTCCGGATCACCGGGACCTTCACTGTGAACGGCGCGGCCCCGATGTGGCTCGCATCGCACACGGGTCACGTCGAGCTCCGCAGCGAGACGCTCGGCACGGTCCGGCTCGGCAGCCTGCACGCGGGGACCTACAAGCAGCTCCTCATCCCGGGTACCTACGACGTCGTCTACCGCCACGTCGCGGGGACCCTCGCCCCGGCCAACAAGGAGACCGTCATCGCGACCGACGTCGTCGTCGACACGGCGGGCGTCGTCGACGTGAACGTGCCTGCGGCCCTCGTGAGTGGGACCTTCACCCTGGGTGGTGGACCTGTGCCGGCCTCGATCTACGAGCGCGGCGAGATCCGCTTCCGCGACCGCGTCACCGGCGTCTCCTTCCGGGTCGGCGTGTCGAACGCAGGCAACTACTCGGCGCTGGTCATCCCAGGCGAGTATGACATCGTCTACAAGCGGCTGCTCGGTGAGACCCTCGTGCCAAAGAACACCGAGGCGGTGATCGGTGAGGCGATCATCGCCGGGAACACGACGGTCGACATCGACATCCCGGTCGTCGAGCGCACGGGCGCCTTCAAGATCGGGGGCGTGAATGCGCCGGCTAGCATCTACGAGAACGCCCAGATCTCGCTGCGCGACACCGTGACGGGCGACCTCGTCGCGCTCGGCCAGACGCGCCACCAGACCTTCGCGGTCAAGGTCGTCCCGGGCAGCTACGACATCGTGTACTCGCGCCTCAGCGGCACTACCATCGTGCCCGCGAACAGCCTGGCGGTCATCGCGTCAGGGGTCGTCTTCACCACGAGCGGCGCGGCTGACATCGACATCTCGGTCGTCTCCATCGCTGGGTCGTTCACGCTCGATGGCGCGAACTTCCCGGTCAGCATCTACAGCAACGCCCGCATCTGGCTCGTGGGGCCCGGCGACGACCGTGTCCAGCTCGGCCAGACCCGCCACCAGACCTACACGACCAGGGTCATCCCCGGCACGTACGACCTCGCCTACGAGGTCCTGCTCACGACCGGCTCCATCCCCGCCAACTCCTGGGCCATCGTCGACACCGGGCGTTCCATCCTGGCCGCCAAGGGTGTTCGCACCGTCGACGTCGATGTCGCCTCGGGCTGGCTCGAGACGGCCGTGACCTACTGGGGTGGTGCACCGTTCGCAAGCGTCTACGAGCGCGGCGTCATCCGGGCGACAGGTAACGACGAGGACACCTTCGAGCTGCTAGAGACCGACGACGTCAGCAGCTCGGTGCGGGTCGTCGCGGGCAGCTACGACATCCGCTACGGCCACCTCATCGGCGACTTCGTGCCGCACAATGGCGACGCTCAGTTGGCACACGCCGTGGTCGGACCGGGCGAGACGGTCGAGGTCGCGGTGGACAAGGCGCCCGGGACACTCTCGGGCACGTACAGCCACAACGACCAGCCGTTCCCGGGCGTGAACTGGCAGTTCGCGAAGATGGCGCTGGTGGACGTGGTGACCAAGGACCAGATCGACCTCGCCCGCACCTTCGAGGGTGGCTACGAGACGCGCCTCCTGCCGGGCACCTACGACGTCCTCTACCAGCACCAGGCTGGGGCGACGTTCCCCAACAACAAGGGCGCTCGCCTCGGGTGCATCGAGTTCATGCCGCTGGCCCCCTGACCCCGGTCAGGAACGAGCCTCGACGACCCGGATCACGTTCACGCGTGATTCGGGTCTCTTGTTTTTCGAGACAACTCGAGGCGCCGGGACCGGTCGACCCGACAGACCTCGCTCATCTCACCCGAGACAAACCCGAGCACGAGGTCGGAGCCGACCTCTTGAAGACGTGGGTCGGCGACCAGCTCCGCACCTGACGCGCATGCTCGGCCCTCAACTCCCGTGCGTTGTCCATGTGCAGATCGTCCAGCTGCCGCACGTTCGAAGTCAACGGCTCATGGCCGTGCCGGAGCGAGCACACCGAATACAGCGACAGTCGACGGGTCGGTCCAGTCTTGGGCGTTGACGAAGCGCGCCAGAATCCGTCCGTTGAAAATTGCGTATGTCTCCGGCAGGAGCTGCGTCCCAAGCTTCTGGCGCAAGGTCTCGCCTTCCGACGGATCACGCACGGTGACGAACGCGTCGCCGGAATCGGGACGGGCCACGCCATGCTTTGTGAGGAAGTCACGGATGTCCTCCCAACCGGAGTCGTAGCTCACGGCGACCACGGAAAAACGCCGATCCCGGAGCTCATGTTCCAGGCGGCGAAGGCTTGGCATGTCAACCCGGCACGGCCCTGCCCACGACGCCCAGTAGGTCACCAGCACGAGCGTGTCGTTCGGCATGAGGTCGGCCAGAGTGACTGTCGCCCCGTCGCGGGTCTCGAGGCTCCAGGCGGCGGCGGCCGGCAAGAGCGGCGTCAGCAGCGGCTGCGCACCGAGTCGCATCATCACCGTTCTGAAGCCTTCCTCGATGGAATCCGCCCCCTCCGATGTCGAGCCATCCTGCTCACCCGAAGTGTCAGAAAGCGAGGGACCCGCGTCACCGACGCGCACGTCCCCGGTGGGGTCCGTGTCTGCGATATCGGCGTTGAGCTGGCCGCGGGTCGTATCGTCGGTCGCGGCGAAAGCGTCCTCGGCGATCGCGGTCACATTGGATCCTGCAGTACGTGTCGCGGACGCCTTGACCGCGTCGGGCCGCGCCAGCGACTCGCCGGCGGCAACCAGTGGCGGTGCACCGTCGCCGGTGGCGAAGAACACGCCGGCTCCAACGGCGACCGCCAGAGCGCCGCCGATGACCCAACGCCGGTGCCAGGGAGGGGCGGCGACGCCGAGCAGGGTCGAAGGCAGAAGCGTGGCCGGCGGCTCCACGGCTGTTAGCCGATCCCCGATCAGCGCCGTGACGTCGATGGCCTGGCCGACTCTTTGGAGCGCCAGCAACGCATCGTCGAGGCCTGCGCGGAACGCGGCGACATCCCGGAACCGATTGGCCGGATGCGGGGCGAGAGCGCGCGCCAGGAACGCGCCAACAGGACCGGGGACCGGCATGCCCCTGGCGGCGGTCATCGGGTCGTAGGCCGGGTCGAGCTTGCACGCGACGATGTGGCTTTGATCTCCGTTGAAGACGCGGCGCCCGGTCATGAGCTCGAAAGCGATGGCGCCGATCGCATAGAGGTCGGTCCATGGGCCGAGGTCACGCTTCCTGAGCTGCTCCGGCGCCATGTAGGCCGGTGTACCCAGCGCCATCGAGGTCTCGGTTCCCACTTCCAGATCTTTGGCCAGTCCGAAATCGAGGATCTTGAGATGCAGCGGATCGCCCCGCACGGCCTGGATCATCAGGTTCTCGGGCTTGAGATCGCGGTGGATGAGCGCGAGGTCGTGCGCCGCCTCGACCCCATTGAGGAGCTGGGTGAGAAGTGAGCGCACCTCTTCGACCCGAAGCGGCCGCGACTCGGCTGCGCGCGTTGCGAGTTCGGATTTGAGGGTGCGCGCCCCCTCGACAAACTCCATGACCATGAACGGTGCGCGTTCGTGGAAGCCATAATGGAGCAGTCGCACGACATTGGGGTGCGAGACTCTCGCGAGCGACTGCGCTTCGATCTCGAAGCGTCGGACGAGGTCCGCGCTCTCTGGCAGGATGTCGTGACGCACGAGCTTGAGCGCTGTGCGCATGCCGATTGGCTGCTGCAGGGCCAGGTAGACCTTGCCGAAGCCTCCGCCCCCGAGTAGGCCGACCAGCAGGTAGTTGCCAACGAGCTTTCCGACGTCGGGGTCGGACGTCTCCCCGGCGTGGTGGTATTCGGTCGGGACGAAGTGGTAGCCGCGTCGGCAGCACGCGGGTTGTTCGCACGCGGCGCCGACGACACCGCGAGATTCGCACAGCGGACAGATGGCGTTCATTGGCGGCCTCTGGATTGCTTCTACGCGCGAATCTTCCGCTCTGCCAGTCGTGCTTGCGGTTTCGGCTCGGGCTGCCAAGGTCGACAAAGAGCGACATGGTCAGCACCGGCCGACCACCAAAGCAGCACTCAGGCGCGCCCTGCCCGCAGGGCTTCGCGCGCTGGCGTCGTCGACGTAGCGCAGTCCATGTGACGTCGCCATGGCGCCCCGGACCAGGAAAGGAACTTGGACGAAAACGGTTGCCAAGCACGGAGAGAGCTTGCCGATATGTTCCGGTGGACCTGACCAGCCCTTGGGGCTCCGTGAGGGTGTCTCTTGGTTTTCGAGACAAGTCCGGGCGCCGAGGTCGAGTGCCACCGCTACATGCGCGAGTTCGTCAACCCCCAGACGAAAGCGCCGAAGGCCGCACCGGCGACGCCCACGATGACCAACAGAGCCGTAGCGCCAGATGACATGGAGACGGACGTGTCCGACACGGGTTCGCTCCTGCGCTCGACCACGTCGACCAGGACGACCCGCCGCACGTCATCGATCGGAACGCGCCGGAGGGCCGGAAAGCTCTGGAGGGAGGGGAGGTCGGACCGGGCGATGATCTCGGACTCGGTGCGCCGGAAGCGCCCCTGCTCGACCCGAAAGGTCTGCCCGTCCTTCGTGACCAGCTCGGTCTGCCCCGCACCCTCCGTCTCGCCCGGCGCGAGCGGCACGGACGCCGCAGCCAGCTCGCGCGCGGTGATCGTACGCACGACATCGACCCTATGTGTCGTGTGGAAGGTACACGCCGGTCCCACGAGCATGATGCTCGACAGCAGGTGCAACGACTTCATGGGGACCTCGTCTTCGAGGATGACACCTCGACCCTGAGCACCTCTTCGAGGGGGAATGTGTCGAGGACGCGGTCGCTCCACGGGGAGAAGACGATGACGCTGCCCGAGAGCTGACCGACCCTGGCCTTCCCGAACGTCGCGGCGGGTCCCTCGCGACGGACCACTTCGATCTCGTCCCAGATGCGCACCTCCGCTTGGAACGGGTCGAGCGCGTCCGGGTCAATGGTGCGTTGCTCCCGCACGGTCTCGCGTATTGTCGTGGACGACGTGACGCAGGCCGTGGTGGTCATGCTGACGAGCGCGATGGCACCGCACACCACGACCCGGGGAAGGATTTCCGCCTGTCTCTTGGCATATCTCGACCTTGCAGTACCCACCGCTGAGATCACCGTGACGACGGATGCCATGGGGAGTGTCCGGGGAACATGGTTCTGCCGAATCTGGCTGGATGATGGCGGGCCCATACTTGAACGACAAGAACCCGGGGCTCTGATCATGCGCCAACCGTTTGCGATTTCGCGCCATCGTCGGCGTCTGGATTCGGAGGGCTGCGTTCGCCGTGCAGCACATGCTCTCGGTACTCGATGCCCCGGCGGAACAAAGGTAGACCTTCACAAAGCTGGCCGTTGGTCGCATGTTGGACCCATGGCGAAACACACCCTGGTGAAGCGAGACATCCCCGGCGCGCTCCTGGCCGGGGCTCGCTGGCTCATGAACCCGGTGTCCGAGGGCGGAGCCAAACAAGTGCCACGCATGAAGCTCCTGGCGGGTGGACCCGAGGTCCTCCGCGACGTCGAGCGGATGCGGACACATCCATCGGGTAGACGGCTCCTCGAAGAGAAGCCCGACCTCGGGATGGCACTCTCGAACCCCGATGCTTTGAAGGGCATGCCGGCGGGCAGCCTCGGCCGGACCTACTACGCGTCGATGGAGGTCCCCGGTGGGGTGCCCGGCTATCTCCTGGCGTCGCTCATCTACAAGGATGGCTTCTTCGACTCGCTCGAGGTCAGTGACGATGTCCGCTACGTCATCGAGCGGAGCCGGTGGCTCCACGACCTGTTCCATGTGTTGACCGGGTACGGCACGGACCTGTCGGGGGAAGGTCTGCTGATCTATTTCATGCTCGGATACGAGCATGGCCTCTCCTATCGAGCGGCCTCGCTGACGCCGTTCGGGCTCGGCCCGAGGTTCTTCATCCGGCCGCGTTGCGGCCAGCGGCGATGGCGCGCGCTGCTCGAGGATGCCTGCGCGCGAGGGCTCGCGGGCAACCGTGTCTGCCCTCCCGCCTTCGTCCCCTGGGAGGAGCAGCTTCTCCGCCCGCTCGACGACCTCCGTGACGAGCTCGGTATCGTCCCCTTCCTCGAAGACACGTCTGACTGGCTCGAAGGAAACTGGTTCGGGCAGCAGGCCGCGGGCGGCTTCGGTGCCTACGCGCGAGAGGCCGAGCGCGCCCGACTCGTACGCAAGGTGGTCGAGGCCGGGGTGAGCTGCCGCGACCTCTACCGGGTGAGCGACGAGACGATGCAGAGGCTCATGCGGCTCGCCTCCGAGGACGCAAATGCCGCAGAGATCCGAGCGGCTGCCGACTGGCCCCCGATGACTTCGGGCACAACAGTGCGATAGCGCAGTCACCTCGGGGACACCGAGCGCTCCAGCCGACGATACCCTCACCTCCGTTGCCCAATGCACCCACGAACCAACAGGAGCAACGGCGGGAACACGCCTGGCGAGGGTGTGGTTGCCCGTGGTCAATCGCCTCGTTTGCGCTCGAACCCGCCGGTGGTATCGTGGCGCACCGTCCGTCACGACGTTGGAGTCCCCCCATGAGCTCGACTGCCGCCACGCGCCTGCCCGTCTTCGTGAATCGCCGTCCACGGCGCTGGCTCATACCCGCCCTGGTCGCCTGTGCGAGCCTCTGGGCGAGTGGCGCGAGTGCCCAATCCCAGGTCGTCATCGACAGCGCCACCGCGGTGACCGGGCCCGACGTGCCACGGGCAGACATCCCGGCACCCAATGGGACCGCGCGGCCCTTCGATACTCGCGCCGACCTCGCCAGCCCGGCGAACGGATTTGCAAAGCCCGCGGTGGCCAAGGACGTCATCGGCGGCCACGCCGCCATCCACGCGCCGGCCTACACAAATGACGGTCTCTACGGCAACGGCGCGAGCTGGATCAGCGCCAGCCCTGACAGCTGGGTGAAGATCGATCTCGGGCGTGTGGTGCTGGTCGACGGCGTGCGCTTTGGCCGCGACCGCACCGGTGGGTTCGACGACCGGGACCCGGGCCAGTTCGTCGTGGCACTCGCCGTGAGCGACGACGTCTACGCCGACGGCAATGACCAGAACGATGCGGCCGAGTATTCGGTCGTCTTCGACTCCGCGGCCGCGGGCTTCTCCGGCCAGATCGACGCCGCCCAGACCCTGCGCGCGAGCTTTGCGCCGCGGGCGGCGCGTTACGTCCGAGTGCTCTTCAACAGCGAGGGCGCGGCCATCGACGAGGTCGAGGTCTCTGGCCTGACCGAGGTCGACGCCTGTGTGTCGAGTCCCTGCGATGGATACACGCTCTGCAATGACCTCGCCGGGGTCGACGGCACAGCCGCGGGTCGCACGTGTGTGGCGGCCGGGCTGGTCACCATCAATCTCGGCACGACCGCGCCCACCGGCTCGTTGACACACAACGCCTTGAAGTCCCTGGCACTCATCTTTGCAAAAGTCTCCGAAGGCAGGGTCCAGCTCAAGCTCTTCGTCGGGGGCACGATGGGCGATGAAGCTGCCATCGTAAAGAAGATGAGGCTCGGGACCGTGCAAGGGGCCATGCTCTCGACCTTCGGCCTGCAGCTCATCACACCCGGCTCGCTCGCGCTCAACGTGCCAGGCCTGGTTCGAACTGCCGCGGAACGGGACCATGTGTTGCCCCGGATCGCTCCGACGCTCGAGGCCGCGCTCGAGGCGCAGAACCGAATCGTCCTCACCTGGAGCGAGCTCGGCACCCAGCACCTCTTCTCGAAGGCGGCGCTACCGACTCTGGCGGCCATGAGACAAGCGAAGCTCTTCGCCCCTGAGGGCCACCTAGCCTGGAGGGCTGCGCTGCAGGAGCTGGGCTTGAAGCCCGTCGTGTTGTCGACGGTCGACATCATGCCGTCGCTTCAAACAGGTGTCATCGATGCTGTCCCCGTCACGCCCGCCGACGCTCTTGCCAAGGGGCTTCACCTCAAGGCGAAGTTCATGAGCGACCTCCCCTGGTCGCGACTCGAGCAGGCGCTGGTCATCGACAAAACGACCTGGAACAAGATCCCCGTCGGTGTCCGGCAGAAGCTCGTCACGGCCTCCAAGGAGATAGGCGCCAGGTTGGTGCGCGACAGCCGGGCGGATGAGACGCGCGCACTCGCCGCGATGACGGCACAGGGCCTGACCATCACCCCGTTCGCAGAGGTCGACACATGGTACGCGGCGCTCACGGCGATCTATCCGACCAGGGTTCGTGGTCCACTCGTGCCTGCAGAGACCTACGACGCCCTGCTGCAGCTCCTCTCGGACTTCCGACAGGCGCGATGAGAGTCGCTCGAACCCCATCGCGGGCCGAGCGGCTCCACAGACGACACGACGTCGCTGCCAACCTCACGGCTTCAGCATGACCGTGCACGAGCGTCTCCGCACATGCCGTTTCGCCGTGTCCGATGAGCAAGCGTCGAACCCGAGCCCGTCGTCACTCTAGGGGCACACAACAGTGTCGACGATGCCGGCGTCAGCCGTCACCGACCCAATCGGATTGGCTACTTCTTCTTGGGCGCGAGCTTCTCTTCCTGCGCTTCGACGCCTTCGGCCCCGGCGACCATGTCCTTCTTCTTGCTGGCGGCTGCGTCCTTTGCAGGTGCTGGGGCGGTCGCCGGGCCTTTCGCGTTGGCGTTGTCCTTCTTCGAGCTCATGCTTGGCATAGTCGTGTCCTTTGTGCGGGAGCGCTGCCATTCAGCTGAGGCCGCGGCTCGAGAAGCGGGATCATGACCCGCCCCCATACTCATTCAATACCTCCTCGTCCGACCAGTGGCAACGAGCGCGCGGCGCACGGCAAGGGCGAACACGAATGGTCTGGTAGGCCAAACGGCAAACGGCTCGCGGCCGGGTCGTCGTGTGATCGCAACGGCACCGACGCTGCGCGCCGCCCGCTAAATGAGCTCGAGCTTCCTTCTGAGCCGGGGGTTCAACGCCACCCAGATGACCGCACCCCGAGGATGGGTGTACCGGACAGGCTTGTCGAGACGCTTCACCGAGGTGAGCACCCATGCGAACAAGTCCTCCTCCACGGGATCCCAGGACAGGACTTCGGCGCGAGTCGCACCGAGCTTTCGGGCGTGCTTCAGGAAGTCCTCATCGGTGAGTGGTCCGATGCAGTCCACCACCTCGCAGGTGCCGTAGATCATGCCGCTGCCACTCTGCATGAGACGGGTCATCTCGTTTGTTCGAGGTCGGGATGGCCTGAGCTTCGTCTTCGACCACACCCTGATGGAGGGATGGCGTTGACCAGGGATCATCAATGTGCTACACGTAGCACATGAAGAGCATCGGCGTCCGAGAGCTGCGACAGAACGCGAGTGAACACCTTCGGCTGGTGCAGTTGGGGGCGACGATCGAGATCACGGATCGGGGCCGCCCCATCGCGATGCTCGTACCGATCTCGGCGCAGGTGAGCCAACTCGCGCTGCTCGAAATGGAGGGACGACTGCCCCCCGCTGACGGCGATGTGCTCGAGCTCGGTGCGCCGCTCAGGCCCGTTGGGGGTCAAGCGAGCGCAAGCGACGAGCTCGCTCGGATGCGGGCGGCTGAGCGTTGATGGCGGTCTATCTCGACTCGTCGGCGCTCGTGAAGCTGGTCGTAAAGGAAGCGGAGTCGACGGCCTTGCGACGGTTCCTGCGCTCACACCCGATCCGGGTCTCGAGCGCATTGGCGCGTGTCGAAGTCACACGCGCGGTCCGTGCCCAGGGGCCGGACGCACAGCTGCGCGCGCAGGCCGTCTTGTCCCGAATCCGGCTCTTGCGGCTCGATGATGAGACCCTGTCGACGGCGGCGCAATTGGACCCAGGCGTCCTGCGCAGTCTCGACGCCATTCACCTGGCCTCGGCGAGGGCGTTCGGCGCCGAGATGGAAGCGCTCGTGACCTATGACGCGCGCATGCGGGAGGCAGCGGCGCTGCTGGGCTTCGCGGTGTTCGCGCCGGCGTGACTCAGCCAGCAGGGTTGCGCGATGGGTGGCGGAGTTGTGACCTCAGTGCTCGAAGCCCAGGCTCACGAGCGCCTCGCCGATGCGTTGCACGGCGTCGACCTCGTTGCCGAAGGTCGCGAGCATTCGGCCCGGTCGAAACGGCGGGTAGTCGGTCGCGAGGCGGCGGGCGTGTTCGAGCGCGCGAGCGCGGTCGCCGATGTGTTGAGCGCTGGCGGCGGCGAGCACACGCGCGAAGGTGTAGTGGGGCGAGAACGACGCTGCGGTCTCGGCGTTCTCGAGCGCGAGGTCGTACTCGCAGCGCATGAAGTGCAAGAGCGCGAGCCCGGCGACAAATGCACGTGGACCGAGGCGCAGCGCGTGGCGCATTCGGGTGAGGCCCTCTTCGCTGCGACCTGAGAGGTGCAGCGCCTGAGCGAGCAGGGCGTGGCCGGGAGCGAAGCTCGGGTTGCGGGCGATGGCCGTCTCCAGGACCGGGACGACACGGGCGTGTTCGCCGCGGGTCTGGAACCAGCGCGCCTGGAGGAAGTAGCCCTCGGCGATGTGAGGAGCGATCTCGATACAGCGCGACGCCGAGGCGATGAGCCGGTCGCGTGCCGGCCCGGACTCGGTCCATTGGTTGAGGACGTCGTCGTACGCGCTGAGTCCAAGACCATAGTGGCCAAGCACGAGCAGCGGGTCGGTCTCGAGCGCGCGTGAGAGTCGATCGGCCGCGGTGATGGCCGCGCTGGACTCGCGACGCGCGACGAGCTGCATGCCCTGATGCGCGAGCTCCCAGGGGGCGATCTCGTTGGCGCGGCCAGGGCCCCCGAGCTGGACGCGGCTCATGAGGACGGGGTAGGCCGACGCCACGACACGCTGGCAGACGTCGTCCTGCACCGCGAAGAGCTCACTCGCGGCGAAGTCGTAGCGGTCGGTCCAGACCGTGTGGCCGGTCTCGGCGTCGTCGATACGAACGAGCAGTCGCCAGGCTTCGCCGTTCATCCGCAACGAGCCGTCGACCAGGAAGCGCGCGCCAAGTGCGCGGCCTATTGCCTGGGTCGAGCCGAGCGAACGCGCCTCGTCCGTCGCAGCCGACGCGATGACGGGGAACCAGCACCAGCAGGAGAACAGGTTCGCGAGGTCATGGGCCACCGCGAGTCCGACGGTGCGCGTGCGAGGTCCGTCGTCGAGGGGCACGAGCGGCAGGACGGCGATGGCCGGTCGCGACATGACCACGTCGACGGCCGCCGGCCCGAGGGCGTTGTTCAGGTTCAGGAAGAGCGACACCGCCTCGGTGCGATTCGTCACGTCCAGCGCGTTCATGAGGGCGGTCATGTGGGCCTTCACGGTCGCGGTCGCGATGCCGAGCACACCCGCGATGTCCTCGTTGGTCAGGCCTTTGGCCAGGAGCTCGAGGACCTCGCGTTGACGTGGTGAGAGACGGTCTATCTCTGACGTTGAAGGCATGAACGCTCGTTGTGGCTACCATGTCCGGCTGGGTGACCATGGGTCATTACGCACTTGCGAGTCAAGGGCATGACCTTGAACCCGCTGCGCACGGCGCCGATCGTTCGGTAGTGCTTCTGCGAAGCACCGAGACTTCATCCGTTCAGAACCCGCAGTAGTAGCCGATCCCGACGTCGGGGCGACCGACCCCACCACCTCCGACGGGCCAGTACTTGCAGCCCAGACCCGCCTGCGCGCCGCACTGCATGTCGTGGTCGCAGGCGTCGGCCCAGTTGCGGCTCGCCGGGGCGACACACACGTTTCGGGCGACGTTGATGTCCCACGAGTAGCGACAGACACCTCCCCCCTGGCACCAGGCGTCGTCTTCGCAGTAGTGGCGGACGTTGTTCGGGATGGTGTAGGCGACAGGGTTGCACACGTGGCCGCGAGTCGTGCTGCAGCTATTGCTGGCGCAATGCCCGTTCAGATTGCACGTCGCGTTGTAGCCCTGCGCGATGGGACTCCAGCAGATGTTGCGGTTGAGCCTCGGGCTCCAGTCGCATCGGCCGCTCTGGCACCACCCGGCGGACTCGCAATAGGGGGCGCCGTCGTCGGGCAGCCTCGGGTGGCAACGACCCTCCTGGTTGTCCGGGAACCACGCGCCCTCGTCGCAGTACCAGCCCGTACCAAAGTTGACATGACAATCCGTCTGCGAGGTGCAGCGGCACTTCCCGTTCCAACACTGGCCGCTGATACACTCCGAGTTTGCGGCACAAGCTTCCCAGTTGTTCTTCGTGGCCGGGGCGATACACGTGTTGTTGCTGCACACGAGCCCGCCCTGACACCAGACATTGTCCTCGCAATAGGCGCCCGCCGGTTGTTTGGTCCCACACTTGCCGTCGGTGGTGAACGCGCTCCAGACGCCAAGGTCGCAGAAGCCGCCCGGGCACTGGTCGTGGCGCTCACAGTGGCAGAGGTTCTCGAAGCCATGCAGGATACACTGCTGGCCCTGGTTGCACTCGGCACCGGTCCGACAGACCTGCCAGTTCTGCTTGGTGCCGGGAGTGTAGCAGCTGCCAAAGACCGGGGACGTGCAGGCCTTACCGGCGGCGCAGTCGGCGGTTTCGTCGCAGGGGTCGCCATCGTTGCCAAGCCGGCAGGTACCGCCATAACAGCGCAGGTCGCCACAGTCGACGTCCGAGCAGCACTGCTGGCAGGTATCGCCGCAGCAGTGTCCGCTCTGGCATCGCCCATCCTGAAGGGCGCAGCCGACATAGCCGTTGGGTTGTTTCGTTCGACAGAAGCCGGCGACGCAGTTGTCCGACGCGCACTCCTGGTTGTCGGCGCAGGCCTCGCCTTCGCGACCCGGTCGGCACACGCTCGCCAGCGCGTTGCCGTCGCTGACATAACAGCCGTCCTCCGGGTTGTCGCAGTCGGCCTTGGTGCAACACCCGCCGCAGAAGAACCCGATGCCCTTGAAGCAGCAGTGGTCGCTGCTACAGACCCGGTCGCCCGTGCACAGCACTCCGTTCTCGGCCTCGACGTGACAGGTGCCATCGACATCGCAGAAGTTGCCCGGCAGGCAGTTGTCGTCGGTGGCGCCGATGGTCGGGCCGACACCACACTTGCCACCCGTCGGTGCGCGCGGGTGGCACTTGTAGTCGGGCGATGTCGGCAGGAGTGACCCGTAATTGTCACACCACTCGTTCGCGCCGCAGTGGGAGTCGTCGGTGCACTCGGCACAATAGGCGCCACCCCAGAGCAGGTCGAACTGGCACTTGTCCGACTGACAGGCCTCGTTGAGCAGGCAGGCCGTACCGTAGGGCGCCTTGTCGCGGCACTCGAAGAACTGGAAGCCGTCGCAGTATTGGTTGGCGGGGCACATGCCGAGTCCCGGCAGGCAGGGCAGGCAGATGCCGGTCTCGTTGAGGAAGTCGATGTCTTTGAGGACGGCGATCTGACGCAGCGGGGTGAAGCAGAGCGACGAGGCGCACTCGTCGTCTTCGGCGCAGGCGCGGCCGATGGGGAGGCCGCAGTCGGCTTCGCAGTTCAAGCTGTTCTCGCCGAAGGCGCAGATCCCGTTGCCACAGCGTTCGCAGCGGCCGAGGTTGCAGGATTCGCCGGCCGGGCAGTCGTTGGCCGTGAAGCAGTAGCCGCTGCAACGAGGCGTGCCCGGCTCCAGGGTGAGCGCGCCGTTTCGGAGCGCCAGCGTCACGTCGATGTCGCAGAAGTCGGGCGCCCAGTACTCGAAGCCGACCACGGTGCTGACGCCCTTGGTATAGCGCGCGGCGCCTCGGAACTCGATGCCGCTCGGCAGGAACGAGGCGGAGGCGACGAGGTCGACGTTGCCGAACGAGCCGCCGGCGATGGTGAGGTCGGTGCCGAAACGCAGGACGACGAGCGGGGCCGACATCTTGAAATTCGAGCCATTTGCGCCGGTGGCCGGCAGGCAGGTGACGGCGTTGGCGGCGCGGTTGAACTCCGCGTACTGGCCCGTCGGGCACATCTCGAGGAAGAGCTGACTGTTGGTGGTGGGCAGGCCCGGCAGCGCTATCTGGACCTGCTCGTGGAGGCTGAAGGTGATGTCGATGTGAGGTGTCCGGAGCTCGAGGCACTTCTCTTCGAGGGCGACGAGGCCGCCCAAGAGGTTAAGGCTACCGCACAGGATGAGGTGGGTGTCCTCGCAGGCCTGCACGACCGGGTCGTTCGGGCCCTGGCGCAGGACGTCGCCGTTGCCGACACACATGTCGACGCTGCCGGTCATCTCGAAGAGGCTCGAGCCGCCGTCCTGCGAGAAGAAGGCGAGTCTGGCCGGGGTGCCGCCAGGCCGCGACACGAGCTTCATGAAGTTGCCGGAGTCGAGGCCGGGATACTTCGTGGCCTCACCGACACACACGTCGGCCGAGACGGCGGCGTCGAGGTCGAGCAGCTTGAAGGGGGCGCCGTAGGGGAACTCGAGATCGAGGGTGAGGTCGCCCTCGGAGCAGACGCGGAAGGGGCTGAAGCGGCCGGTGACCTCGCCTGAAAAAGTGCCCATCGACGGCAGGTTGAAGTCGCCGATTCGGACCTTGCCCAGATCGAGGCCGCTGCGGATCTTGAACCCGCACGAGGTCAGCAGCGCCGAGCCGTGCAGGGTCTGGTTCATGACCTCGATAGAGCCATCGACGAAGGTCCCGAAGCTCGGGTCACCCGAGGGGCAGAGGTACGAACTCGCGAGGATCCAGTCGGGTGTCGGGTCGCCACGGCCGGGCTTGTAGGTGACCGCGTTGCCACACAACTTGAAGAGGTAGGTCGGGTCATTGGGGCCCGCGAAGGGCAGCGGCAGATCGAGCTCGAGGCCGGTCGAGAGCGAGAGGCGATAGTCGCCCGCCGAGTTGCAGGTCTGGTTCGGCGGACACTGCAGCTCATAGTTCGCGAACGCGAGGTCTTCGCGTGGGGACAACGCCGACTCGACCGAGACCCGGGCGCCGGCCGAGAACGTCGGCAGCGGCTTGGCGTGCAGGTTGGTGCGGGCGTAGAAGCCGTCGTCGATGCCGTCGTCGATGCCGTTGGGGCCATAGCCCGAGACCATCAGGCGCCCAAGGCACATGCCCGTCGTGCACAGGCCGTCGTCGCGACAATAACCCGGGGCGGGCAGGCCAAAGAGCGTGGTCGTGCACTGGTCGTTGCGGGTGCACGGGGTCGTCGAGGCGCCGCACTGGCCGAGCTCGAGCAGGTCGAAGGACTTCATGTAGAGCTCGCCGCGGGCTTCGCTGGTGCCGGCGAGCAGGACGTCGACCCGCGCGCCGCCGTTCTTCAGGGCGTCGGGGACGGGCAACCAGTCGGGGACGGTGAAGGCGACGCCGCCGCGCACCCCGAAGCCGCCGACTTTCAGGATGGCCGAGCTGAAGGGGACCTTCACCGAGAGATGCAGGTCGTCGGCGCCATTCATGAGGGTCACGCCGGGCGCATCGATGGCGGTCGCCCAGGTGGCGGCCTCACGGTAGTGGGCGTGCAGCTTGTGGGCCGAGGTGCGGTCGTAGTCCTTGCACGGGGTGCCGATGAGACCGCAGGCGTTGGTCGGCGGCAGGATCGGGGTCTCGACACAGTCGATGCCACCGTCGGCGGGGTCGCCGTAATAGCGGGTGTTCCAGGCACGATCGAGGCCCGACTGATAGCTGTCGAAGTCGAACTCGTAGCGGGCGATGAGGTTGTCGTCGAAGGCGTAGCGCTGGGTCGGTGGGACATATCCGAGACACGCGACTCCGCCGCAGTCGGTATTGGTGCGACAGGTGCCCTTGGGGATCTGGCCGACACAGGTCGCGGGGGCCGTGCAGTCGAAGTCGTTGTCGCAGGTCCTGGTCGTGCCCGAGCAGGTGCCGGGGCCGGCGTTGCTGCAGTCGCCCATCTCTTCGGGGGTGGCGTCCTGCGGGAGGGCGGCGCGGGTCTCGGAGATCTGGTCCGCGGTCCGGCGGATGTTCCAGAGGCGGGCGTCGTCGAGGCCGTCGACCCCTTCGCCGAGCAGCACCTTCGCGCCCACGCCCGGGGCAGGCCAGTGGCCGGCGGCCGAGGCGTTGGTGAGCCAGGTCGTGAGGTTGGCCTCGCAGCTCGTGCAGCTCGTGGCGACAGCGGCGCGGGCGAGCTCGGCGCTCAGGTCGGGGTGGAGCTCGGCGGCACAGCCGGCACACGTCACGGACTCGGGGTCGCCAAGACACAGGGCCTGACAGCCGCAGGCGGCACCGCACGAGGGGCGATTCGCGGTGTCGGTGGCCTCGATCGCGAGCCCATCGACATAGAGGTCGATGGCGCCGGTCGGGTCATCGAAGGTCACCGCGAGGTGGGTCCAGCCGTCGACGGGGATGAGGGGCGGGGTCTCGATGGAGCGGGTCACGGCATTGTTGGTGACGACGTCCACACGCAGGCGGGCGCTGTCGTCGCAGCGGACGAAGTCGGCGATGCAGCCCGTGCAGAGCGCCGAGAGCTGTGAGCCGGTCGTAGCCTGCACGGCCGCGCCGAAGTTCGCTGCAGCGCAGGTCTTACGATTGGCGGCGTCGGTGCACGAGGCGGCGCTGGACGCGAGCGCTGTGTCGAGGTCGAGGCCACGAGCCTTGGCCCGGGTCAGCGTCGCGGCGTCGGGGTTCGAAGCGCGATGACCGACACAGGTGGAGGCCGGGTCGCCGGTCAGGCCGGCACATTCGGCGTCGCTGACACACGGCAACTCGCACGTGTCGGCACCCTCGGGGCAGGTCGAACACTGACCTTGAGCGCCATTGTCGGCGCAGGGCGGTGTCGTGGACATGGCGGGGTTTTGGACTCCCTCGCATGTCCACTTGGCACATTGGCCGGAGTCGCAGCGCGAATAACGGGCGTCGCAGCGAGGCGTGAGGTCGCCGACCTGTATTATATAGCCGTTGCCGGCCTGGTCGACGTGGCGGGCGACGGCCTGCCATTGGCCGGGGCTCGCGGAGTGTTTCACCCAGGTCTCGAAGGTGCCGGGGAGGGATTCGAGGGCAGGGGAGTTCGTGACCTCGAGGTGGCCGAGGCGTGTGTCGGCGACCTTCGAGAAAGGGTCACCCTTGATGGTCACGGTGTCGAGGAAGCTCACCGGGCTCGCGCGGCCTTCGAGCGAGAGGCCGGTCGGGCCCAGGCCACCCGACAGATAGACCAGGC
>Ga0247843_1005528_pt1 | contig 17479 bp, 9 predicted proteins | sample LaCruzMarch2017__FD_192420 | JGI IMG/M metagenome (GOLD analysis project Ga0247843, IMG submission 192420) | Freshwater microbial communities from meromictic Lake La Cruz, Castile-La Mancha, Spain - LaCruzMarch2017_8m | ecosystem: Environmental > Aquatic > Freshwater > Lake | place: Spain... | reverse complement strand
TTCAATGTGGAGTACAACGACGATGGGATTGAATAGTAATAATAATAATTATAATATGAATTATTCACATATCATGATACTATTTCTATTGTCCTCTGTTATCACATCTGTTTGAGCCTATTACCAACTTACCCCAAATTCCCTCAACTCCATCCATCGTTTGAAGCATATGCATCTTATTTTACAGCACACCCTTATTTTACAGCACATTCTTATTTACACAACAACCTCCAAAGCTGCATCTGATTCTGTTCGATCCAATGCTCTAAGTCAACATTCACTCATCCATTACCGCATGTACAAATATGGAGATATGATTAGAAACCATTGTTAGAAGATGCTCATCTTCATCAGTGAAACCAGCCATGTCATGTTCTCCATCCGCAACCTTGTTAATCGCCTGCAGACATCCATACAGTTTGCCATCATTTAGAATGGGCACACTCAGGACTGAATGTGTTACAGTCCCTGTCTTTGCATCCCACGAGGTATCGTGACGTGGGTCAGTTTTTGCATCAGAAACATTAAGAATTCTGCGTTCTCGCGCCGCAGTTGCCGCTAAGGATTTTGAGTGTATTGAGAGACTGATTATCTGTTTATTGCTAGATGTAACATGTGGCTGAACTTGTCGATTGGTTAGCCTGCGTATCAACATGGTAAGAGGGGATTCAGTCGCGGCTCGTGTCCATAGCTCACCCTTCTCCTCATCGTAAAGGTACAGAGTACAGCGCTCAGCCTTAACAAGTAAATGAGTACTTTGTAGTACGGGATCCCAGACAGTATCAAGTTTCTTCTGCATCTTCAATCGTTCGGCACCATCCAAATCCATAAACAGTAAATTAATACTCCCAAGACAACAACCAAACATTACTCCTAACAGCTGTCCCATTGTCCCAGCGCGACGCGTTATTGTCATACACGCCTGAGCGGGGGTTAGATGGGGCAGCCTGAGGTTTAGCTTCGAGGCTGCCGACTCGACGACACTTCCAAAGAGCACGCCGGATGCATCCGAACAAAGATTCCCAAGCGCCGCCGCGACCAACGTCGAGAAGCCAAATCTAACACCGAGAGTATGATCGATTAGATCGCCTGCTTGAATCATTATTATGTTGTCCATGAAACCGAAACCGATCATCGGCACAGCGGCCAATCGGGCGTGCAAGAGTAACTGATACCACGAGGGAGGTGACGACGTTTCACCGACCCCAGCATTTGCTGTCGAGAGACGATGTCGTCCATGCCATGATAATAATCCAGGATGCGTTCGTCGACGCACGGCCAGGAGGATTGGTGCAAGAGATTCCATGATGTTGAGTATGAAGGTTCCCGCGCCAAATGAAACATCCAAACAATACCACGCCACACCCGACTACATATCCAGGGACGCCTCCTACTCGAAGTCGTGCAATTACTTCATGTTGTAGTGCAAAATAATGGATAGTTTTGAAGAACTGAATGATGCCCGTAAACGCATCAAATTAGCCGAGGACAATTATGAGCGTGATTACAAAGACGTTATACAAGCGCTCAATGTACGGGAAAGCAGACTTACAGAACGCTTGGACGAGTTAAATCGCAGGAAACACACAATCGCCGAGGCAAGTGGCAATCTAGATGCCAAGGATGACGATCTTGTGAATGTCAATGCGGGAGGCAAAATCGTAGTTGCCAAACGATCAACGTTAACTCAAATTGTAGGTTCTAAGTTGGAAGCATTATTCAGTGGGCGTTGGGAGAAGAAACTGCAACGGGACAGTCATGGACGAATTTTTCTTGATGTTGATCCTCTTTGCTTCGAGGCCATTGTCGATTATTTGAATGATATGATGATATCATCCAAGGATAGTCCTCCTAGTCCTCCTACTGTTAATGATGACGAGCACATTTACATTCTTGATCGCCATCTAGAGCTGTTTGGGATAGTGGTAGGATTGCCCGGTAGCAAAATCATAATCGATAATGGTATGAGCATCAAGTTGCATGATCTGCTGAAGGAAGATGATTCAGATGGGGACTTTGCTCTTCTTTACCAAGGTTCTCGTGATGGATATTTTGCTTCAGCATTTCATTCCATGTGTGACAACAAAGGCTCTACCCTTACCATTATTGAAACAACTGGCGGTACAATTATGGGGGGATATACTAGTGCCGCCTGGTCGAGCAAATTTGGCTATTGTGCGGATAATAAGGCCTTCTTGTTCGAATTTCACGGTTCAGGCATTAGATATCCCTCCAAACTTAGGCTGAGTCGTCGGTATAGAGAAGAAGATCCTTGTTACAGTGCTCATGCAATTCGAAATTGCTCATCTTTCGGACCTACTTTCGGCGACGGTAGTGACATGAAAGTAAATGGACGACAAGTGTCTCTGAAATGGGGAAATACGTATAATCGAGGAGCAGTTATACATGGAGAATACGAGATAAAAGAGATCGAAGTGTATCAGGTGAAACATGCATTGTTGCCTCCACCTGTCATTAGATTTACGGATGAAATCAATAATGCGATCAATGCACACAGTGAGTGTCTTGTTCGAGCCGAAGTAGACGTGATTTATCTGGAAGAAAATTTCGATGAGGAGCAAACTTTCATTGAAACATTTGCCATGGGAAATGCAAAGGACGTTGTAGCTCTTAATGTGAGCGGCTACATGATGGCTACTACGCGATCCACTTTATGCATTATTGAAGACTCTGTTCTGGCAAAGCAATTCGATGATACCAAGTGGACAGAACAAGGCACGCGTGCGAAGGAATGGTCGCCCGATGAAGTGAAAACTTGGGCCAAAAGTATTGACGGCCTACCTGACGACGTGAGCATTATTTTACACGAGAACAAAATCACTGGTCTAGAATTGCTTGCATTAGGCCTTGGCGGATTAAAGATGATCGGCATTGAAAGAGCTGGGACGGTGTGCCTATTATTGAAGGAGATTGAGAAGCTTGAAAAAGAAAGCCGAATCATTGTTACGTTGATTGAACACAGCTCCTATTGCTTTGGCAAAATATTGAATTATCTTCGTTTGAAGCGCCTTCACTCTCTGGGACTTCTTGCCATAGAGCCTACTTTGCCACGAGTACAAGAATCACAGAAGAAGCGATTTGAGAAAGTTGTTTGTTACTACTTCCCCGGTGACGTGGCAAAATTCGTGTTAGGGATGAATTGTGAAGAAGTGCATCAGGACATCAATGACAGGGTACAGCCGTATGGCAATGTTATGGGTGGAGGGAGCGGATTAGATGATGCTGTTGTTCAGGTTATTCGGTCCCTTGGATGTGAGTGTTTATTCACTATTTCTTTACCATTGTGTTTGTGTCTCCCGATTATTTCACTTAATGAACAACTCTTTATACCCCTCTTTTTGCCACAGCAAATGCAGGTTCTGGCATCCATGTTGATCAGATCATCCTGCAGGTAGCAAAACAGGGATTCAACTTAGTTGAAATTGAGAATTCCATCAATAATCTAGTGAATGAGGGACATATTTACTCGACAATCGATGAGTATCACTACCAATATGCCATATAAAGGGAACAGATTGTGAGAAATGGAGATTGGAAGAGAATAATTTGGGGAGTGTTAAGCAATTTACATTTTTAATTTATCATTGAAACTCAGTCTCCTTGTTCCGCCTGAATGTAATGCAAGTGATGTTAATGCAGTATGGTAGTGTAATGTTTAGAGGAGTGCTCATTTGAGGAATGGCTCATTTTAGGCCACAGACCACAGATCTTTGGGGCCAACTATTTTGGCACGTTTGAGCTTACTCACACTTTGCCTGGTTTTGTTTATGAGTTTAGCGCCTATTTTTGTGCCCCCAAAAGTCACGAAAAGAGAAGCCCGGAGATATATCGTTAAATCTTTAAATGTCCATATGATCGGCCCAGGAGAGTGCACAGTTGTTCAGACAAGCCGCTTCTCCTTACATTTTACATTGATATACAACACTCCTGGGTTTAATGGGGTGTAATATAACTTAACACCGCCATTTTACAGTAGATGTGTCTTGTAAAAAATGTACTCTTTCGTGCACCTGCCATATCTTGCTCCATCACACAATAGTATCGCGCAACATTAATGAAAACGGCTTGGCTCAGGCTTTTGGAGGTGCTGGTGGTATGTGTGAATGTAGGGGAGAATGCCCCCCGGACCCCCCCTCTGTGGTGACGCCGGGGAGGGGGAACCCAGATCCCAGATCCCCCCAAAAACAAAATGTTGTTGGCGACCCGTCCTTTTTTGCGAGAATTTTTTTGGCGGGTGGACCGTTAAGGTCTGGCCGCTGCCTGGCCTTCATCCTCATGTTCCACTTGTAAGCATGTGAGAGCGGACAGAGAGACAGACAGTAGGAAGGAGCATTAAGGGCTGCCAGGCTTTAGGAGGTAAACCTCCAAAAGAATAGGCAAAGTCAAGCACTCCCTTTCGGTCAGTTTAATATATGACACCCCTGGTCGGAAACGTGGGTGTCGTCATATATTAGACAAATGGTGGCTGGTGACTGCTGGTGGAAGGGTGAAAATGAAGGGCTTTGGGAAGTGACCTCGCCTTGGTCGGTCAGATCATCTTAGTGAGATAGAGTACCCTGCAACGAAAGTTAGACGCACTGGACACTGCCGATGACAACATGGAAGGATTGAAACTAATTTAGGGTAGTTTAATGTATTAATTAATATGTTATAGCCGGATAATTGTCTGACATCATACTACTACTAAAAAAGTCACGAAAAAATGTGGTACCATCAGCATGAATTTTTTCCGGCTGTGGTTGACGGTCGCGTCCGACCCAGCATATGGCCTCATCGCCCATGATGTCGGGGTCACGGCGATGTGCTGGGTCAAGGGCGTCCGTTCACCACAGCTCATGATATGGACCGACGCTGCTCGACGCCATGGAATAATTTCTGCCCAAGGGCCACGTAGGAATGTACATAGGAATAGTACAAAAGGATGTCACACGCAAAAAATAAGCCCTAAACTCTTTGGTATTTGGGTTGCAATGTTCAAATACTGCTACTCTCCGTGCTACTACAAATTCCAAATCAATTGAAATTTCCAGCGCTCCAAATGGTTTCCTCCAGCACGGTGAGATCTACGTAGGAACATTTGCTTGAAATCTGGAGCTCCCATATCCTTGGTGGGAATCCTGTTTTAGCACATTTATTTTAAGTTTAAGTCACAGACTTTCTTTGAGTCTCTTTTGTTTGAGTCTGCGTAGGAAATAGTACATCGCGCCATCCATTTTCCTATTAAACTCGTATTATTTGCTAAAAATCATTCTCGACGATCACGAAAATTTGCGCAAGTGTGACACGATGGGTTAGAGTAGGACGTCTTTGAACACTCACCCTACTGAAGGGGACACACCGATGGGTGGGTACGGTGAATATCCTCGTCGTCGTGTGAATAATAATGATGGTCAGTATGAAACAACGACGCCACAGATGACGAATAGACAATCTGAATATTTTCATCCATCACAGTCGAGAATACGCTTTTCTGAGGATACACGATTACCACCCCCAACGACGACTAATCATTCGAATCGCGTGCTAGTATTGGAAGGTAGTCCACCTCGTCGCTCTTCGTCGGCGGCAGGAGTGGATAGTTTAGATTTTTCCATGATAACAACTCCTGGAGCCAAACACACGCCGAGGAACGACGAGACGGAAGGTGGAGGAGGAGGAGGTGCACGATGGAGAAATACAGTCAGCAATGGTACTCCACTTGGCAATTTATTCTCGAGTGCAGCATCAGCAGTAATTTCAACTCCTGGTACTCCTGGATTCCAAACGCCATTTACCACCGCACGGGGAATGTTATCAAGTCGACAAACACAAACTCCGTACACAACACCCGGCCTAGAATACGATACCAATACCAATAATAATGATGATGACGGTTCCGCACATGCATTTGCCAAAACAGCACCACTCTCGGGATACTTGCGTAAACTTGGGAAAAATATACACACTTACAAGCGTCGATTCTTCGTCTTAAAGCCAGCAACACATTTGTATTACTTTTTAAGTCCCAATGATGTCGAGCCACGGGGGTGTATTGATTTAGATATGAATTGTGGATGTGAGGTACGAGAGGTTGGTACACTTCCAGATGGGACGTTTCGGTTTGAATTAATCTTTAATGAGGAGGATACTAATTCTGATACCGCATCAGTGAGAAGTACGTCCTCCCATACAAGTAATTCGTCGTCCTCCACAAGAAAACAACGAGGGTTGCACCGACAAAACATTGTCCTAGAAGCACGAACAGTTGAGATTGGACGGGAATGGATAGCAAAACTAAAATCTGAGCGATTGTCAACAGCAAGATTGGAGGTTGAGTCATTACGAACAGATTTGGTCGAACTTAAGAATATAGGTGCTCGTTGGGAACGGTCTGCAATTGAAGAGGCAATGCGTGCCGATGAGGCTGCCCGGCAGCGTGATGCAGCGATTACAGAGTCGAGAGTATGGGAGGAAAAGTATACAAATTTAAATGAGGGCATTCGTTTGTTAACGAATAGCATTTGCTCGCCGGATAGTGGTGATGCTACATCTGAATTTTTGACTGACGCCGTTGGGGAGATTGACATTAGTGGTTCGAATTTCTCTGCTATTTCGACAGCATTTCTACAAATACATAATGAGCACAAACTTTTATCCAAGAGAGATGATGATGCAAAATTACACATATTAGAATTGGAACGACTTGCCAAGGATGCAGAATCACGAGCAACGACGGCCGAGGAGGAGCTATCAGCGATGCAAATGGACTTACGGAGGATAAAACGAGAAAAGAAAATCCTCGTGACCGAAGTTCGCTCATTACATGCCGCTGCTAATTTGGAAAAACAAGAGACAGCAACGCACACACAATTTGATCAGAAACAAAATGGGACGGATTCTATCAGCATCAGCCGAGGAACATGTGAAGGCGATGACGCTACGTCAGATACAGCATCCATGATACGATTGAAAAGAAAAGCAAATGTGGAAGAAAATCGTCTGATTATCGAATTGGAAGAGAATGTCATGTCTGGTTTGAGATTAACAGATCAATTCCTCACGTTGAATGGTATCGATCCGTCAGAGATTTGGGACGACCTTGATAATAGCGTACAGGCAGGAAGTAGTATCCAGGCAAGTAAATCTAGCCGTGAGGATAGGTCGCTGACTCGGCAATCGACAAATCATCATCACCACCAAGCTTCCGCAGCTAGGGTTGGGAATGAAACAACGCAACATCGTGATTATCTCAAAGATCGATTGGGATCACTACTTGATGAGAATGACGACGAAACAATAGTCCCCTCGGTCACTGATGAACTCAATGTGAGAACTCCTCATGTCTCGAACAAACATACAAATCAACATAATTTTGATATCAATCAAGGCAGAGGAAATCACGTCGTAGAATCGACACACGGTCCTATATTTCACTACGAAGGAGCGTCTCCAAATGGAGAACCCGTCAATCAAAACTTGATTGACAGGTTTAAACGTGAGTCATCAGAGAAGGAAATCGCCACCAACAACTTTAACCCGCCTTCTCTGAGTGTGGCATCATCAATTTCCGAATCTTCACGATCACGAATCACAGATAATGGTTTTGCAACCTCGAAACTTGAACACCGCCTTAAAGCATACTCTACGCCAGACGAGGATGGGAACGTCTATCATATAACATTTTACAGCAGTAGGATTGGATTGCAATTCCAAAAGGTTCCGAACGAGGTCCACCAATCGACGGGTTTACTAACAGAGGCCGTAACCGGAGATGGTAACGTCGGCACGATGCAAACTGCCGCCGAACACAAACGTATAGCTATATTTTCACAACACTCTCAATCAAATCGTAATCAACAGAATTCAATTTCTATAGAATGTCAACCTGCCACACCCGCGGATGCTATTCTTGTTTGTGGATTCATTGGCTTCGATGACTCGACTGGAAATTCTCGTCCGCAATTGGGTGGTAAGTGTAGAAATGATTTCTTTTCCTCATCATTGCTCCAATTTTTACTTACGTTAACATCAATCCAGCTCGTGTTGTCGCATTCGATGGAATACCCGTCGAGGTTGGACACTGGACGTTTGAGAGCATTCGAAAATCCATACAGGCACGTGGAAGGCCTTTGACTTTAAGCTTTCGGAATGATGTCCTTACACCCAAGCAAAGAAAAATCCTCATGAAAGCAATCGATGACTTAAATTCACCACAATATGGTGGCGAGGTAGTCAATCCAAATATCCACGAAAATACGATTCATACACATTCAACAGCATCCATATCCTCCTCCCAACGTTCTCCAGCCAGAAGCAAACAATACTATTCATTCAGCGAGGCAGGGTCTTCGCTTGCCTCCTCTGTCGCCCCTCTAGTCTCGAACCTTCTGTCCAGCACTCGAAAGCAGCACGGTGATTCAACACCGGAATACTTGAGGAGAAACTCGGAATCTTTGGACCAGATGAAACACCACCATGAATTTAAATCAGGATTATTATAGTAGCACATCTAAATTTATAAAATATTCACAACAAATGGTCCGCCCGCCTCCTCAATCAGCCGCATTCAGCATGTCATCAATGGTGACAAGTTTCTCACGCGGTTGGTTATTGTTCCGACACCGACTGCGATCTACTTCGAAGGCATCTATTTTGCAGAAGCGGTGCCAGCATACAGTTTCAATTTGAGAGGAATGCAAAATTGCTGCTAGTCCAGCTCTTCCCGTAACAGAAGATGCCTTCTTCTGTACATATCCCGAATCTACATATTTTATTACCGACGCAACAGTCTCCTTGGCATCTGATATATTAGTCCCAATAATACCCGTGGGACCACGCTTGATCCAACCAGTAACAAAAAGATTATTATCACCTGCAACCTTTCCATGTTCGTTGGATACAATCCCCTTTCGATCATCAAAGTGACCAAGGTCATCCAACCCTGTGAGGGGCAGGCCTCTGTAGCCAATACTCACAAGGACTAAATCTGCAGACAAAGTTTCGATTATCTCCGTTCCGACTGATTTTTGTTCGAATGGATCACCGACAAGTTTCGTACGTTCACAGACTACGCGTCCCACACGACTGCTGTCTACCTCACTCGGTTCGAGACGTATGGGATTCAATAAAAATCGCAGCTCTACTTGCTTGGTGGATGAATCGAATATTTCATCATAGTCCAATACTGCCGATTCCTGTAATAGTTTGTCAATGCGTGTCTTGGGTCGACCAGATGGACCCTTGAGTTCCAATGACGAGGCATCTGTCATACCCATCTCAAGCTCCTCCTTGCGTACTAAGAAAGATGTATCATATCCCTCCTCCTTCAACTTGGTCAATTCACGTAATTCCTTAATCGTAAATGCACCCTGTACATGCCCACGTCTACCCACCACACTTACATGTGACACGCCCCCTCGTAAGATATGTAATACACTACTGGGTATGTCAGTGTCGATTAATCCATTTGTACCTTTGACAAGTATTCGTGCGACATCGAGTGCTACATTGCCCTGTCCTATCACAACCACACGTGCGGGTGAAATAGAATCATCATTGCTTTTACTACTACTAATACTACTACTAATACTACTACTACTACTACTACTACTACCTTTCCACAAACACTGTTTTACTATAGCACCCACATGTCCAAATTCTGGATGACCATTGTACCAGGCAACAAATTCTCTTGCTGACAATACACCACAAAGTGTATCTTCGCCCGGGATACCCAATTGTTTATCTGATTCTTGACATCCATAGGCTAGTATAACAATATCGTATAGTGATGATAGTGAAGTGAGTGAAATATCGGTACCAACATTGACATTGCCAACGTATGACAAGGTGCATAGTTGATTGTCATTGCTGTTGTTTGTAATGTTGTTGTTGTTTGTAATGTTGTTGTTGTTGTGGTCATTGTTCGAGGAGACAAATAGAGAGGCAAAGTCATGTTCGACATTCTTAACTTCGGGATGATCGGGAGCGACACCATACCGTACTAATCCATATGGCGTGGGCAAACGTTCTATAATGTCAATGTCAACTCCACTCCAATCAAAATTTGATGGTGTAGCTACTGTTGTTTCTACTTCTCCTACTGCACTTTCCTCATTGTTAGTTGCCAATGATGTTGATTGTGATAGTAATATCCGTTTGTTGGACAAAGATGACATTAAATATTTAGCCGCATAGAATCCACTTGGACCTGCACCTACAATTGCAACTGACAGTCTTTTCGATTGTTGTGAGGTTGGTATACCATCCTCGTTGGTGCCACTACTTGTGGAAGGAGTGGAAAAGTAGTAACGTCGTCGTAGTTCTTCTTGATGAGTATTGCAACGAATATTGATGGAATTTGATACCAATGTTCGAGACGACGTATATACCATAGTGGCATTGGGCATCACTCGGCAATGCTGCCCATAACGTGTCCATTGTCGCAGTAGACCAAGATGATTATGATCGAAGAGTTTGCTCGTCATCGTGCCTTGGTAGAGACGGCCTGTTGTGGGAGGCGAATTCCCCATCTCCCGCCATAATAAACGTGGCCGTGTTGCGGTTAGGGCATTACTTTGAAGTGGTTATCGTAGTACATTGCACATAATCATGCACGATGACGAAATTGTCTTACATTGCAATCGCATTCATCGTCATTGCTAGTGTGTTATGCATCCTGAGGCTTTCCCATGTTGACACTGTCACGCAATCACCGAGAGTGAAAATGGATAATAACAATAGTACCAACAACATTATATACAACAACAACAGCAGCAGCAGCAGCAGCAGCGAGGTAATACAGGAGGAATCAATCATGAAGGGGACGAATTTCACTCGCAATGATCAGGACACTGTTGTCGTGAATAATACATCTGCTAGCCGCATTCGTCAACGACGTGTCATTTTCATTCCCTTTCCACACAATACACTGGGAAGTGGTGCTGACATGGAATGTAAATGGGAAACGATCACACTACCACCCTATGATAATAATATCACGACGTATGATTCTACTCAACTTGCAGCATTTGCTGAGGGAGTTTGTATCCCACCATTTCTCAATGCATCGATACATGTCTTCTCATCCAATGAGGCAAGGTCATGTTTACGATCCAAGAGAGTTATCATATCAGGTGATAGCTACATGAAACAATTATTCATTGGTATTGCAGACATATTATTGGGGAAGAAAGTGCATGGTGACATGGAGATTATGGGTGCAGAAAATAGAAGTCATGTCGTGGCCACGACGAATTATTGGTTGGCACAACGGTATGAAAGTACCAACTTTTCATTCCCCAAGGTCGAGTATACCTGCGAGGAAAGTTGTTATGGACGATACCTGGCACCATTTAGCAAACACTGTTCTAAATGTATTAATGCTCTAACAACAATGGATGGAAACAACAATAACACCATCGCTGTCGTTGGTGCCGGAGTTCATCCAAAAGCAAACATAAATGAGATTAAAAAGTTTTTAACCTTGGTAAAGAAGACTATATTTGTACCCATGCCACACTTGGAAGATAATAAATCGCGTAATTATTACAATGCGGTGCTCCCGCACGTGGCACCCCGTCAACCTGAGCATCCTTTCCTGGACGTATATCAACTTACCTCAAGCTGTACAATGGCTAATTGTTCTTATGATGGAGGACATCGATCACGCTATGTCAATCGTTGGAAGGCTCAGCTGTTGCTTAACACATTGTGTAAAATAATATAGAGACACTAATATTTGACTAGGTTCCATATTATGTTGAATCAAACCAAAGTGAACACACATTATTTGCTAGTCAACACGTAATTAATGCTTTAACTAATCTTCCCAAGTTCTCCCCAAATTTCCTTCATTGACTTCTCCTCATAGGTCACACGTTCATTCTTTTTCTCATTTGCAATTCTCGAAACCATCTTAATTGCAGCCAGGTTAAAACCGATAGTATCACGAACATCCGTGGTTCTTTTCCGGACCAAAGTTTGCAACTCACGCAGTGGAGTAATCATAGTACGGTTTGCGACTATAGCTTTCTGGTGAGCTTTGATTAAAAACACTGATATCTTGGCACATAATTCTACTCCCTTGTGTCGTTGGAGATTAGCAATTAGATAATGCATCAATCGTTCGACATGGTTAAGTGGCAAAACTAACAGCGACTGTTCAAGGTCCACACTCTTCACCGATCGAAGAATCCACAATACATAATATGGTGGGTCCATCCCAAAAAGCATTGGATTTGGTGCACGCTTGTTATCACCACCTCGTTCCTCCTGAAGCTTACGAAAGGAAGATAGTTCTTTCGACTCCTTATCGGCAGTCTCAATGGCCTCCATGATTCGATCACCTGCTGATACACTAAGAATGCTCTGCTTCACAGCTGCCTCACTCTGTGGTTTATCATAATCATCCTCGGCATCCAAACCTTCATCATTATCTCTCTGAGATCTCAACAGTGCATCAGCCGTGTTCTCATCACGTTTCGATCCATCTACTTTGTCGAAAATTTCCTCCAGCTCACGCTCCTTCTCCTCGTCAAGAAAAACAATATCTTTGGTACGCTCCCAGACTCTTACCTGCCTATCCATTCCACCACTCAAAACAAAAGATCCATTGGTGCTCACTGCCAGGCAATTCACTTCGGAAGCATGACCACGTAGTAGAAGAATTTGTTGAAACTTATCACCATCCCAGTAACGGACTGTCCTATCTTTCGAACACGAGAAGAAGAAGTGTGTTCGATTTACGAAACGTAAGTCAGTGATAGAGTCTTCATGACCATACATCGAGCGATGTGTATCACCAAAATCAAGACCCCAAATCTTAATTGACTTATCAGCCCCACCAGAAGCTAGGATAGTGTCATCAAAGCTCGAGTCAAATGCAAGTACGGGAAGCTTGTGACCATAAAGGCTCAAGAAGAATTTGAGTGAATCATCAAAGAAAACTTTGATTGTCGAATCAAGACTGGCAACAAATAACAATCTTTTCGTGGGGTCAGTGGAATGAGAGAATCGAACGCACATGACATCGTCGGACATTTGTAATGTTCGAGCATGAACCACCATTGGGTGGTCACCACTATCACCATCTTGTTTCTCAATTGACCAGTATTTCACAAGTTTATCCGCAGATCCAGTGACTAGAGACATTGAATTGTTGTGATGACCTTGAGACTGATACATGTCCAACGACCAGATGGCTCCTTCATGTGCATTTACTTCAGTGTAGACGATGTCTCCAGAGGCCACATCCAAGATGATCAAATGACCTTCTCTCGTACCCAGAACTACATGAGTATTCCCTTGTAAGAACACAGAACAAAGACAGTAGTATGAAGAACCCTTCGACCCACTCGGTGCAGCAGTCAGCGAACGCAAGCAAGAGCGATTCGCCACATTCCATATCTTAACAATACTCTTCGACACGGTACAACTCATGGTATCGTCAGACGACAGCACTACGGAACGAATACCCGTCGGGTGGCCATACATATCCAAGGACGACACTATTTCACCTGTCACGGGTGCAGGTATATGTTTGGTTGGCTTTGGGAGAGAATGAACCTCGATAGAATTCGTTGCAAGGGCGACTACGATACGTATACCACCTCCTCGTTCTCGATTCGGTGCAAAGACAAAACCACGGATTTTATGTGTCCCTCGTATCGTACCAAAAAACTCAAATTCATCCATTGCCTTGACAACCTCGGGTGATAATTCAAGTAAAGAATCACCTTTGACGTCATCATCTACCTCGTCCTCGGATTCCGGATCGTCCAACAGACCACGTTTATTTATGTTATCTTTCTCGTGTGCAGACGCGGCAATACTTTGCTTCTCCCTCCTTCTGCGTAATCGCCGTCGTCGTTTCTTCTGTACTTCCACCTCCGACCGGGCAGTATATATTTCAATTACCCTATCATTTGCACGACACACTCCCACATACCTCCCACTAGGATGAAAATGAATCGATGCTATGCCATCTTTGTTGGATGATGATATGTTTAGACTGGCTGGGGGTTGCAACGATCCAATGTATCGGAATATATTGTCATCATCATCGCTAGTCTGTTTGTCACCCGATGATGTAGCCATCTTGGTGGAAGTCCCTCTGTCTTCGTTATCCGTGCTCGTAGATGAGTTCTTTGCATTATGGTTATCAATCGACCAAACTCGTAAGTGTCCATCTGCACATCCGGTAATGAGTCTCCATTTCAACCTTCGTTCAATTGCGTCGTCTTTGTCGTCACCTGCACCACCCCCACTCCCTGGAGGACGTAGGATCATACAGGCCAAACATCCCACACTACCTCTGTGTCCAGTCAGTGTTTGTACACAGCACTGTCCATTCAAGTCCCAAACTTTCACAAGTCCATCAGACCCAGATGTGACAAGTCCATCCACGCTACTACTTGAGGCCACATCGGTGTCTCCTGATGGACGTAGGAATGTAATACCTGTCACGGGACCTCGATGTCCAAGTAAACGGAACAATCCAGTTTCGGCAACAATGTCCCATAATATAACGACACCATCAGCTCCACCACTTGCCAATCGTCCAGAACTACCCATATTCTTATCAAAGACAACAACTTGGACCGGAGATGATCCGTGTCCATTCAACACAAGTGGTTCTCGACATGCAAATTCATCACCATGTCCTAAAAAGTTGTTCGCCAACTTGCCAGGATGGAGTAATGAATGTACTAGTCCATTCGCCTCGGCATCATCACCCCCACCACTGCTGCTTGAAGATGATGTAAATCGTGTCATGTCACGTTTGTCTAATGAAAAAACGCGGACTGATCCATCCACCCAACCGGTAGCAACCTTGACATCCTGCTGTCCTCCTCCTCCTCCTCCTCCTCCTCCTCCTCCATAGTCCTCGACGCTACTTCTACCACCACAAGTCACATCAAGACAAACAATCTGACTTGAATTCAATGCCCGACCAGTACCCACACCACCACTGAGCACTTCGCGGTGAGCAATTTTAAGTATTGGCTCACCACGACGTAAATCATAGCCGACTAGTTGTGACCCGGCAATCGAAAGTAGAGGTGCGTTATTGTTGTTGGTATCATTATTATTGGATGGGGACGACGAAAGGAATGATAGTATAGACGACGAGTGTGGGACTGACGGTGTCGATCCAGATGAGCATGTTAGTGCGAATGAATCAGCACATTCGTATCGGAGGTAGGTCAGCTGCATCTTCGTTCGTTTGATCTATCTACCAGTCGATGTGTTGTCACCTAGATTTTCATTGGACGACGTCCAGTTCCCGCCCTTTTAGACTCCAGATTATCGAGCGTTCTTGTGGCTTGTTCTCTGTTCTTGTTCTTGGAATTTGTTCCTGCCGTTCCCGCAAACTCTCCAAGAACAAGACTAAGAACAGGCCAAGGCCCGCCAAAATTTCAAGAACGCAATTCCGTTCTCAAGAACGGACGGCGTTCAGGAACGGCGTTTCCAAGTTTGATAATCTGGAGCCTTTAGTTGGAGAAGTATCAAACATTGAGAAAAGCCGGAAGCATCCGCCAAGGATTGACATGATGTTGTCTCACTTTTATTCCGCTTAAATCTTGAAGCATATTCATCAGTGCGAACAACGAACAGGTTGTTCATCGTAGCATCATCATGCCGACCGAAAAGGGATTTGGCAGCATCCGCGTGGCCAACTCGATCACATCCTGCACTACGAATTTGGCGTCTTTCCAACCGGTAGTTAGTGAACGTACAGGATTGCACGTAGATGTCGAGAATGCACGTGAGATTGACAACAAGAAGAAGGGTTGCTGCGGTGGTGTCTTTTCCAAAATCCGCTTCTATCAAGCCAAGTATCCAGTCACATTCGTAATGGTCGGGGCGCTCATTGGACTATGTATGGGTGAGTACATCATAGATAGATCTTAAGCTCATGCTTTTTGTTTTGTTGAATCACCGAACATGAAGATGTATCTCATCCTTCTTCTCACTTCCTCCAGGCATTGGCTTTTCAATGTGGAATCCTGAAGATCCAGAAGTAAAAGCTGTAACTATTAAGTGGATTGGTTTGATTGGTGATGTTTTCATTCGTCTTCTGAAATGCATCGTCCTTCCTCTAGTCTTTGTATCCATTACCATGAGTGTCATGGACATGCTCTCCCTCGGCGAGGCCGGGAAGATTGTTGGTACTACCATCGGACTTTACGCCTTCACGACAGTTTGTGCTGCCGTTATCGGATGTGTCGTCAGCTCTCAATTCGCACGCCTGTACACGTTGGGGGATGGTGCTGATGCTCCTGTCACATCTGAAATTCGTTTGGAATGTGGCACTGGATCTGGGACGTACCTCACAGAACAGCCAGACGGGTCGGTGATGTGCTCACTGGCGGGTGAAAACATGACAAGCACGTTCTTGGTAGATGATCTTAATGGATACTTCCAGCAGTCAGCAGCAGCGCAAGGTTTGGCTGAGCTTTCACTTAGCGAATCGATTTATCAGGTGAGAAAATGCTAGTGTGCCAAATAGACTAATCTTTTTGTTTTATGTCGTTGATTCTTTCTGATCACTCACTCCGTCTTCTTCAACCCAGGGTCTTTTCTTGATGCTTGCTCCGAATAACTTTGTAGGCGTATTCTATGACAGTAACTTTCTTGGAGCGATTGTTCTTGGCGCTGGGTAGGTTATGCTACTTTATGCTCTTTACTTCGAGTATGGATCAAAATTCTCATGTCTTATCACATTCATAATTTTATCAGTTTCGGCGTGGCATTGAATAAGCTACAACATCATATGCCCAATGGGATTAAGTGGGATACAATCCTGATTGTGCAGCTATTAGAGGAATTGCTTCAGATATTCTTTCTCTTTGTGAATTGGATTATTCAGTGTACCCCGATTGCTATTATTTCCCTGATTGCGACTGCCATTGGCAGCCAGACCAACATTGGCGAGGTGGTTGCTTCCCTTGGTGCGCTCTTGGGAGCAGTCCTTACCGGTCTCTTCTTACAATTCTTGATACCATACTGCGGGATGTACATCATTGTCAAGAGGAAGAACCCACTAGCATATTTTAAGAAGTTGATCCCAGCATTCATCATGGCATTCGCTTCTGCAAGTGGAGCTGCCACACTCCCTGTGTCCATTTCTTGCGCTGTGGCGTCGGGAGAAGTCACTGCAGGCATTGCTAGTTTCAGTCTTCCATTGGGAGCAACTGGTAAGATTGATATTATGATGGTGTGCAGATTGTTTCCTTCTCCTTGATTTTTTCATGCTCTCATTTCCATTGATACACAAACATCTTGTTCTAGTCAACATGGATGGAGGCTGTATCTACATTGTGTGTGCTTGCACATGGTTGGCATTTTACAACGGTATTACTCCCACTTTTGCGAATTATCTTATCTTGGTATTCTGTGCAACATTGGGAAGCATGGGAGCTGCGCCAGTGCCTGCATCATTGTTCGTGTTAATCATGACATCGTACCAAACCAC
>Ga0247843_1005527_pt1 | contig 17481 bp, 14 predicted proteins | sample LaCruzMarch2017__FD_192420 | JGI IMG/M metagenome (GOLD analysis project Ga0247843, IMG submission 192420) | Freshwater microbial communities from meromictic Lake La Cruz, Castile-La Mancha, Spain - LaCruzMarch2017_8m | ecosystem: Environmental > Aquatic > Freshwater > Lake | place: Spain... | reverse complement strand
AAATATCACATAAATCATATAATCGATTATACATGAAATCACTTCCCAGAATATCGATTAAATCAATCCGCGCATGTATGGTAGGCGGATAGCTCATATAATCGATTTTATGGACCCTCACTTTCATGTAAAATCGATTATATGTACATAAAATCGATTATACAAAAAATCGATTTTAGCTGCGGCAGATCCACGACAACAAAACGGGCAGTTGATTGAGTAGGAGAGGGCCAAGATCCAAGAGCCCGCCAAGATCCAAGATCAATGTCAGATAAATAATGCAGATACGTAAATAGAATATTATATCGAAAATAATAGCAACGACCATGGCGGACGTGGGAATGGACGATTGGGGGAATGGTGAGGCGATAGACGGTGACAATGATTATGATGATGACGACGATGACGACATGAGTGACGATGACGACGATAGCAGCGGAAGTGAAGAAGAGAAGATGAAGAATATGGAAGCATTCATACGTTCTTTTCACAATTGCGACTACGACATTGAATTTGACAATGACAATGCGCTTAGATTGGATATGGATCGATATGGACCGTCATCGGTTCGGCCTACGCAGGCCTCTTATATTAAGCCCGATAACTGGGTTGTTTGGAATCGACTCGGACTGGAGAGGTTCAAGGGGCGACTACAAACTTGCATCAATTTAGTGTCGCGTGGCACAAGTTTAAGTTTCAACCTGCGTTTGATACACAATGATGAATGGGATTATGAATTCGAAGATAACGAAGCACCCATCGTGTGGCATGAGCCAATCTTAGATGGATACTGGAATGAATTTGAAGATAACATTCGGAGGAGGCAGCTGAGATCAATAGCCATAAAAATTCAAGGCATTTACATTGAGAATGTAGAAATTAAGAAGGAGCGCCTTGCAGCGTTAGTTGACATCTTTCGTAACGGAAGAGCCACTGATTCAATTGGGTTTGTCAGTTTCATCAACGCCAACATTTGTGGCGAGGGCATTGTATATCTGTCGAAGTTAGTGGACGTTAGTTCCCAGTTGCAGACACTTGTCATTAGGCACAATCGAATTGATAACATGGAATCCGCTCATTGCATTTCAAGGTCATTAAAGTCTCACGCTCCCATCAATCAGCTCTATTTGGCTCACTGTAACTTCGGAAGTAATCCGGAAATACTCTTGATTATATTACAGTCAGACGTTAAACATATCAGTCTAAGCAACAACAATATTGACTCATTGGGGGCGGTCAAAATTGCGGAGTATCTTGAGGGTGATCCACCCATTGAAGTACTGTCCCTTAGTCACAACCGATTAAATGATGGTGATATCATACACATCTCGCAAGTTCTGAAGAGGAACACAAACCTGAAGTCGCTAAATCTTGATGGAAATAATTTCACTTCCATTGGTGTAAAGGCACTACTTACTTGTGTCTTTGACAGCTCTAGTTTGAATGCCATATCGGAATCCAACCACACGCCGGAAGGAATGAATTTCTTTCATATTATGGAAAGGTTGGACTGTTGTATTGATAGATTGCTTGAGTTGGACCGGACGCAGAAAATTATGTTTGCCTTGCAAGACAAGGATTCTCTACTCAAATATCTTGCAAATGTTCCCGTGGGGCTCATGCCAGAAGTGTTGGCTTTCCTTCTTCAACGGAATGGCAATCATTGTCATGGCAGAAATTTGAGTACAGTATATTCTACAATGCGTCTACAATGCGATGGTGGAATATGCCTATGCTTTAATAATTCTATTTGAAGGAGTTTAAGGGTCCAACAAACACTCTAACAACACACCATCATAAAATATACTTCATATGGTGTCTCTTCTATGCAATGTTCAATGTATCATGTATAGCATTGTTGTTTGCAATTCTGTTTGCAATTATTACATTTGTGTTTGACTTCGATTTTAGGTACAACTGAGATATCGTACACATGTCGCGCAAACACACCAAAATTTGCCTGAACACGCACGCGAATGGAGGAACTGTAATCTACGAACTCCATAATCTACGAACTCCAAAGTCAGCAATGATGGTGGTGTCCAAGCATTCGCAAATCACCATACCTCATAACTTAAATTACTCCTACTTCCTAGGTATACATTTTTGGTTACATTTTAGTTTACTCTTTTGCAAATGATGAGAACACTTCTGTCCAATAAATGTCAAGATATATATTCAACGCTGCCGAATTCATGCAGAAATGCACACAGTCCCTATCAGGAGATAACCCACCGCTATTCGGATGTGCATGTCTACTTTGCATCAGGGGATCACGTGCATCAATGACATGTACATTCAACTTCTTATCATGTATCATATTCAAAGATGTAGTTTGTAATTTTGGTACTTGCATCCAACCATACTTGGCGCCCACGTCTCTTGTAGGAGTAAGGTTGTACTCCTTATCCTCTCTAAATGGTTCAGGCCATGTCTTATTCGCGCAAAGTAATCCACCTTGACCAAGAACGAATACAGTCTTTGTTCGTTGAGATAGCTTGGATAGTAGACCCTCCATGGCATCATGGTAAAGTAATGGTAACTTCTTGGATATCCATTCCATGGGACTAGAAGTTGAGTTTAACAATGCTGGAAGACCAGCAAACCACATAACACTTCCCTGTGCAAATACCAAATCGAATTGACTCATTTGTTGTATCATAGTGCCGTGAAGTAGACATGAACTATCTCCATGACCACGTAAGGAATGATTTAATGTATAGTTATGCTCAATGATTGGTCCTCTTGATATGGATCCCATAAATCGATGACACAGTGTGATATTACCTTTGACATCGTGCATACACCATTGTTCGGAGGAGCAAGTTTCTGGTGACATGTTCCTCGTCTTGGCCCACTTGATGTTCGTATGTCCTAATGTCCAAACCAATGCTACGAATTGTTGACGGACCAAGCTCGATCCAAGGAAGAGTATAGAACTATCTCTCATGTTTTTTCGAAATCCATTGACGTCGAATTTTGGATACGTGCTATTCGTACTATCCTTATATATCCAGTTCATCAATGTTGATGGACAGTAGTTTGTGGTTTTAGTACAATCTCCTGGATGGATTTTGGTGGCGTTGCATACTTTCGATGAATATACATATGGCTTCGGGGCATTTAGTTCATATTCCCAATGACCGCCTTGTACGCCACCACCGCTGCTGATGCTAGTGTTATCATCATCTTCCTCATTATTATGCTCATATTCGCTTTCTTCATCGTCATCGTCATGGTAGTCGTCATCTGTATCATTTCGAATAGACGAAGAATTTGTAATCATGTTGTTCTCCTCCTCGGCAAAGTTATATTTGTCGTGCGTTTTACCAGCATTGTCATCATCATTGGCGACGACGACGACGGTGGCGACGAAAGAAGAATTGGCGGCACTGCTGAGATTCAACTCACTTCGATTGAAGCCGTCGATTGTTACATATTTCTTTTCTATGCTTCCTCGAATAGAAGCGTTTGACTCATTCCTCTCTCGAGGGAGCCAAAAATCAATGTAATTTCGAACAACAATTAGCAAGACGACGATGAGGGTGGCTCCGATTTTGACTTTTATCGTGGCTGAAGTACAAAACTTGATCGACATGATGATGGCTCTATGGTACTATCTCAGGTGGCAATAGCCAGCCGACGGGCCGGCGAATAATAATGAGGTACTCATATTTTTTCTGCCATTTTTTGTCTCCGTTCAAGATCCTTGCGGGGGGCAAGACAGACCATGGTGGGAGGAGCCGCGAACCATGTGAATGTCGACGACTACTATTACTCCTATGACTGCCTTCTTTCCCTGCAACAGTGACTACTCGTTCATTGACTACTACTATGTTCTCCTCCTTCAGAAGAATGACGACAGTTATTATTCACCTCATGTGTCATCATTCATCTTTGCCACCATCACTGCCTTACTAGTATTCCTAATTTCAACACTAACCGGTAATTTCAGTCAAGTGGATAAACTTTGGTCAATACTCCCCGCAATATATGCTTGGCTATGTTATGCATCTACACCAATCAATGATACTCGAACAATATTAATGACATTTCTTGTTAGCGCTTGGTCAACACGGTTAACATATAACTTTTATTTACGTGGTGGATATACATTTCCTAAATTTTGGCAAGGCGAGGAGGATTATCGATGGGAGGTATTGCGTAGTGGAGGTGGAGGTAATAAAAGCAATTCATTATTCAAAGGAACACCATTGATATATTTGGCAAACAATAAGTACATGTTACATGTATTCAATCTACTATTTATTTCATTCTTTCAAAATTATTTACTACTATACATTACTTCTCCATCATTGGTGGCATGGGAGATGGCAATGAGAAGTAAATACTGCAATTATTATGACAATCCGTTGAACAGATTGGATTATATTGCCACAGTACTGTTTGTCATGTCACTCATTGGGGAAACAATCGCCGATAATCAACAACGACAATTTCAAAAAGAAAAGCGTGAGTGGATGTTACTACCACGCTCCAAGACCAACACTTCTGAGAAGGAAGAAGACTTGGCAAAATTCAACATCCATCAATTGAGAGAGAAAGTAGGTTCAATGAGTGGGATATCATTATCAATCAATGAGATGAAAGTTTGGAGTAAGAAGGAGTTAGTAGATATACTTATTACTAATAGGGAGCATATCCGAAGAGGAATGAAGATAAATGATAACTCAATGAATACAATTGGATCCTACGAGGATGGTTTTTGTGAGTCCTCTCTTTGTTTTGTTTCTTTCACATCCACTTCCACGGCTATTCTCATATGTATGGATTTTAATACCTACTCTGTTTGTCATTCTCTTGTCAACCAGGCCAATCAGGACTATTCTCAATCGTTCGTAAGCCAGCTTATGCATTTGAACAGCTGATATGGATATCCTTTTATCTCTTTTCTGTTTCTGCAACTATGAATTCATCGTCAAGAGGATGGGTATATCATTATTGGTCAATGGGTGGTTGTATATTGCTTTGTTTATTATTTCAGGGATCTGGTTGGCTAACTGAAAAGATATCTACATCAAAATATTCTGCATATTGTGTATATATGGAAACTGTCCCTTTGTACGTGCCACGAGTGTTATCACTTTGGAGTGTGCTAACGGAGAGGATAAGTTATAAGAAGGATGTTTAAAGCAGATGTTTTAAACAAAATCAACGTGACATCAGAAAACGCACAGGTTTATTAATATTAATATGATATGCGACATGAACCATTGCTCCCATCCGCAGTACATACTGTATCTCATAATGATGTGAATAACTAGAATTGAGTGATTAAAAAGTGTGTACTCTCCCGTACATGGCATTTTTCTCGTGAGGAAAGAAGCCAATACTCCTACTTGAGCACAATCTATTATTTCTACATCAAGAACTAATTAGAAGTCCAGTTACTTTATTACAGCTAAGTACTCGAGTTATTTAAGTACATACACACATCAAGCTAATCATTTCTTTTCTTCTTTGAATCAGGCTTGACACAATTATGATAAAGCATAGGCATATTCCACCATCGCATTGTGGAATATACTATAGTCAAGTATCTCTGTTGACATTGATCATCAACCCGATGAAGAGGGAATGCCAACACCTCTGCTATTAGCTCCACAGGTACATTTGCAAGATATTGGAGTAGAGAATCCTTGTCTTGTAAAGCAAGTAAAATTTTCTGCGTTCTGTCTAACCAAAGCAATCTTTCAATGCGACCTCTCAAGTAATGGGAATAGGGAATATCCAAGTTAAAGGCAGATGTAATGCCAGGCGCCTGGCCTAAAAGTAAATTTATTTCTCTCAGTTTGTGGTTTGATTCTGCTATGGCATTCAAATTTGAGCTGTCAAAGACAGAAGAGAGTAGTGCCTTCACACCAATGGAAGTGAAATTATTCCCCACGAGTTCCAGTTCTCTCAGTTTTGTGTTCCTCTTCAGTGCTTGCGAAATTAGTACAGCATCATTGTCATTCAAGCGGTTGTGACAAAGGCTCAATTTTTTTATGGGTGGATCACTTTCAATGAACTCCGCAATTTTGACCGCCCCCAGTGATTCAATATTGTTGTTGTTCATATTGATATACTCAACGTCTGACTGTAGTATGACCAAGAGTATTTCTGGAGTACTTCCAATATTACAGTGAGTCAAATAGATCTGATTAATGCGGGCATGTGATTTTAGTGACATGGAAAAACAACGGGCCGATTCCATGTTATCAATCTGGTTGTGGTGAAGGCTGAATTGCCACATCATCCTGTCAAAAACTTTGACTAGCCTAGAAAGAGATATAATGCCCTCTGGACAAAGGTTGGTGTTGCTGAATTTGACAATTGTACTTGAATTAGTGACTTTTCCATTAGACAATATGGCAACCAACGGGGTGAGTCATTCCTTTGTAATTTCTACATTCACAATTTCAATGTTGGCAATGACCAGCTGCATAGGAGTAATCTGATTGATTTTAGCTTCAAGTCGATCCCAGTACTCATGTAAGATTGGCTCATGCCAAACGATGGGTTCTTCGTTATCCATAAGTTGATGTCCATCACTTTTGTGTATCAACTGCAGATTGAACGTTTTGTCATCTGACACTGAGTCGATGCAAGTCTGTAGCTGCTCCTTCACCCTCTCTAGTCCCATTCGATTCCTCTCTCTCCAATTGATTGGCTTATTATACGATGCCTGTGTGGGTCGAACCCGATAGGTCATTATAGTCCTATCCATTATAGTTCGATCTAAACTAAATGCGTCGTCGAACTCAGCGTCATAGTTGCCATTATTAAAAGTACGTATGAACTTCTCCACAACAATTTCATCTTCAACCATCTGATCGTCATCGTCGTCGTCGCCACTCTCCACCTCATCACTATCCTGCATCCTGCCTTCACTGCTTTCATCGTCACCATTATCAACTATGCCGTAATCATCATCATCATCATCATCATGATAGTCTATCTCCTCACCATTCCCCCAATCTTCCTGCTCCGTCATCTCAATAATGATACTACTATCGAGATATCTCACACCTTCAACATTATCAACATCGAAACACTCAAAACAAAAAAAATATTCTATTTACGTAGAACTTACCGTCCACGGCAAACAACAATGGTGAAGTCAACCACCAACGCCGGGGCGGCAGCTAACGAGCAACATCATCCATCTGACAATAAGTCAGAACAAAAACTCCAAGCTGTACTATTAGCTGATATATTCACGTCGGCATTCCATCCTGTTACACTCGATCCGTCTCCTCCCTCTTTTTTCTCCAACCCTACTCCTCCTCCTGGTACTCCTACTGGCCGTCGACCATTGGTCCTGTGCCCACTTAACAATGTACCCATATTACTACACACTATAAACTACTTACAAGGCAACGGGGTACAAGAATTATATATAGTATGTACAAGTAGGTCTGGTAATCCTGACATTATTGAAAATTACATTCGTCATCATGCTACTACTGCATCGTCTACCAAAACCTCAGGAGGGAATGCCGCGAGTAGTAGTATCGCATGGTCGGCAAAATTAACTATTACTGTATTGAGATTTATTGACTGTACCAATCCTGGAGAGTAAGTTTTGTTTTTTGTTTGTTGTTTGAGTATATAATGTTGGCATTCAATTCTCATACAGCTATATCTCATACTCGCTTTTCCAAACCCCATGTTTTTTTCAACAACAACACCACCAACAAACAAACAACAACAACAACAACAAACAACCCCACCAACATTAGTGCATTGCGTGAATTAGATCGACAGAATGTAATAAAGTCAAATCCATTTATATTAATGCAGGGTGATGTGATATCTAATGTTCATTTACAATGTGCCATGTCTCGACATGTTGAGCGTTGTACGAAGGATGCATCGGCTATTATGACTATATTGTTACAGGATGTGGGTGGTTGGGGATTGGACAACGCATCTATTGACGACTATGAAGATGCTATTGATGACAATGATATTATGATGGGAGAGGAAGAGAAGAAGAAGGAGGAGAATGAAAACAATCACAATAATCACCACCATCAATGTTACAGCCATCATATTCCCCCACTTCGTTCCTCTACAGATGATCTACTACTTGCACTCGATACCACACACTCCAATCGTATATTACTATGGGATGATCATACCTCACGAAATGATAACAAATATGCATCCATACCAACAATATACTTTCAAGAGAATTCATCCACTATTACACTAACACGTAATTATCATGATGTGGGCATCGATGTATGCAGTCCTGACATATTAGCACGATTTTCAGATGAATTTGATTACCGGGAATTACGTTCCCAATTTGTTAGTAATTGTGTCGCCGAAGAGGAGGCCGGATTACAGTCGGGACGGATATATGCACATATGTTAGAACGGGGAGAGTATGCTGGCAGACCTTTGGGCGATATGAGACGGTATCATCAAGTGAGTATGGACCTACTACGGCGATGGTGTTATCCGTTAGTACCCGACAATCATCAATACCACCATCATCACCGTCAAGGCGGTAGTGGGAATGCCGTTGCTGATGCAACTGGGGCAAATTATGTCTGTGAACGACACTTTGTTTATCGAGATGTTGGTGGTATGCACGCTGGTAGCAGTCGGAATAGAATGTCATCTCACATTGGCCGAACAACGAAATTATTAGGGTCACTACTACTCGGACCAAACTATACCATTGGTGAACGGTGTACATTACAACGTTCAGTCCTTGGACCGAATTGTACATTAAAAGATGATGTTACAATTATGGATTCACACATATGGGGTAATTGTATAATTGAAAATGGTGCATCATTATCAGGTGTGATTGTTTGTGAGGGTGCTATTATACGTCAGGGTGCCATCCTTGAACGTGGGTGTGTTGTAGGAATGGGATGCATTGTTGGTGCCGATGTACGATTGAAGGAGTTTACACGAATAACATGTGCTGCTGCTGAGGTCGAGGATGATGATGATTACTGGAAATCTAGTAGTAGCAGCGAAGAAGAAGAAGAAGAGGAGGAAGAGGATTCCGCTGATGTTGATAATAAAGCATCGGCAATGAATACTACTACTGCATCATCTGATGCTACTACCGATCATGATGTTGTGGGGAAAGATGGCATTGGTCGTGTGTATGTCCCAACTCCACCAGATGACTACGATTCAGATGATGACGAGGAGACAGTCCAGGCCATGGCGATGGAGTTGATGAAGAGTCAAAGTATTGGGTATGATATGACTGCCGTTTATCGAAAGTGGCAGAAAATTCAAATGAACGATTATGATGATGGCTTTAGTCTTGACGAACTTGGCAGTGACGACGACGACGACGATGATGGTGATGATTACATTGAGGTGGAAAATGAATTAATGAATAATGAAAATGCCGCCAGTGGTAGTAGTGCTGGTGATGGCAATGGAGTACAAATAACGGGCCGTCAAAAAGGAATTGATGTTGTAAAGGAACTTCATGATATTTGTCTAGAGCATGAAACTACAAGTCCGGTTGATAATTTGAGGATTGAATTGAACTCGTTTAAGTTTAGTCAGAATGCTACTTATTCAGACTGTTGTAAGGGTGCGATGATGGCAGTCATGACAAAGATAGTAGATGAATCGGGTGGTGGTGGGGGAGAGAGTAGTAGTGGCCTTACTCCTGGGAGGCTTGTTGGATCATTGAAGAAAATGATGGAATATTGGGGACCACTATTCAAGTCAATCTGTATTGGATCTGACGAGGAGAAGGCAATTATACACTCGCTCGAATTAATGGCGCTGGGACAGGTGGGAGGTAGTAAGTTTATCTCAGTACTCGGAACTGAGCCATCATTCCGATTCGTATTGCAAACATTACACGATCAAGAGATTGTTAATGAGGATGCTATATTTGATTGGGCATTAGAGAGGAAGGATGAAAGTAAGGATAGTCCTCTCGGTCGATTGTTTTGGCAGAAGCCTAATCAGGACTTTTTGGAATGGTTAGAAGAGGATAGTGGCAGTGACGACGATGGTGAAGATGATAGTGATGAGGAGAGTAATTGAGATAATATATATCTAGACATTTACCTTATCTCTACCTTCTTCCTAATCTCAATCCATGGAGATACTTCCATTAGGAGTATCCTTACCAAAGCCACGGAATGGTAACTTTCTCTTCTTCCTCTTCTTTTCTGCCGCTCGTCGTTGTTCACGATTCATCTTAGCATACTCTTCCGCCTCCGCATCAGTCAAGCTCTCATACTCGTTAGGGTTGTACATTTCTTCAAATACACCATCATACACTAATTCTATACCATCCTCCTCCTCTAAGTTGTCGTCGTCGTCGTCGTCATTAATGTCATCAATATCATCCGAGTAATCAGTATCACGATATCCATTTTCATTATAATACTTCTCATAGTCTAAAGTATTAGTATTCTCATCATCGTCGTCGTCGTCATCATCATCGCTGGTGGTATCATCATCCACATACAAACCTTTTGTGCCAAGGTAGCCAGCCGTTTCCTCAGTTAATGCCATCGCCCCACGTAATCCACCCCGTTCCATAAAGGCAATCATATCATCCTCGCTCATTCCTTTTTTGTTGTCTTGTGTACTATTCTCTTTCATTTCTGATTCTACATCCATGATCATCATGCCGTCATCATCAATATTATCATTACCACTCAAGGCAGAATAGATGACACGTCCTTCCTCATCCAGCTCATTCACGGCCAATAACTTCTTCTTCTTCCTTTCCTCCTTCTCTTTCCTCTTTAATTCCTTTGGATCGTTCTCATTGGGCTTACGTTTCCCTTGATCTAATCGTACCTTCCGTCCTCCGACTATTAACCCACCACCTGTCTTACTATTTGTATTAATATCCACTATTGCCGATGTGGCCGCCATGGCATCATAGAATTGTATAAATCCGTATCCTTTACTAATATTGGTCTTCCAATCGCGTACAATTTTAATAGATTGGATACGTTCATCTACATGTTGCGTATTCCAATGTTTGGACAATGCAACTTTGATATCATCTTCATTGGCGGTGAATGGTAAATTACCAATAAATAACTTTGTCGGATCGATAAAGTTGGACGTCCCCGGCCGACCTGCAGAACGCAATCGATCATTATTCGTTTCTATTAGTATGGAGGATTTGGAATCTCGATTACGACTGTTCGTACCCGAAACACGCATGGTAAGGTAGTTTTGGGATGATGAAGATGGCAGGTAGGAGGAGGAGGGGCATACTAATGAGTCACCGAATATTGTTGACGAGGATAATATTCTTCTATTATTATTGGAGCGATTGAGAAGAAGTGATAATGAATGCACTGGCGATATTGTCGATGATGTGACTAACAAAAGCGTCAAGATGACGAAACTTGAACTTGGTAAACTCGTCATCACACGGCGCGGTGCAGTCAATGTCATCGCGCTGGCTGCAGCGGCATCATGCCTCTTCTGTTTCAGAACTTTCAACATGATGTGAGTGGTGGCAATCGAAATCGGGCGGGAATGACAAAATCATTGAGAGAACCTTTGAAGTGCTATGTAAATCAAGCGCAGATCAGTGACTTCTTTATTGTATCTGATACAATGATTAGAACTATGAAATGTGATGCCATCAATCTCAATTTTCTCTAGTCACAGAGACCTCTCCCTGGTGTGTGTCTTTTTGTCCTGCTTTCATTGTCAACTGGCTCATGTCCAAATACTCATTCAATTTATCATTGCAATCTAGTTGTCTCTTTTTCTCTTAGTATCAGATATAGTAGCACTACACAATTTATGATGGGAGTACAACAAGGGCATATTCCACCATCGCATAGTGGAATACACCATATTCAAAAATCTGTGTTGCTGATGTTCATCAACACCCCGTCCATGATGGAATGCTAAAACGTCGGGTATCAATTCCACGGGCACATTTGCAAAATATTGGAGTAGAGAATCCTTGTCTTGCAAGGCAAGTAAAATTTTCTGTGTCCGGTTCGATTGAAGCAATCTACCAATACAATCATATTCAAGTTTATAGTCGCCCACACAGAAAAAACTTATATCTGTCAGCGTGTGATTAGATTCTGATATGGAATTCAAACTTGTGTTGTCAAATACACAAGTGAGTAGTGCCTTCACACCATTGGATGTGAAATTATTGGTATGAAGCGATAATGTCTTTAGCTCTGTGTTCTTCTTCAGCGCTTGCGAGATGAGTATGGCATCATTGTCATTCAAGCGGTAGTGATCAAGGTCAATGCGACGAATGGCGAATGGGTGGATCACCCTCAAGATACTCGGCAATGGTAACTGCCCCCAATGAGTCGATATTGTTGTTTTCAAGGTTGATATAATTTACGTCCGACTGTAGTATTACCGAGAGAATTTCCGGGGTGCTTCCAAGGTCACAGTCGGCCAAATCAAGCTGATTGATGCGAGCGTGAGACCTTAGTGACCTGGAAAGGCATCGTGCCGATTCAATGCTATCAATCTGATTATGACTGATGGAAAATCTTTGCAATGTCGCACTAACATCCACTAACTTTGATAAAGATATAATGCCCTCTGCACAAATGTTGGCGTTGTCAAATTTGATCATTGTACTTGAATTAGTGGCTCTTCCACTAATCAAGATTGCAACTAGTGTAGCAAGGCGCTCCTTCTTCATTTCTACATTCTCCACATGTATGTTACAAATATTTGTGACTAGCTCGTCACCTGATAAAGTATCTTCTAGCTGGTCCCAACACTCATCTAAGATTTGCTCGTGCCAAACTATTGGTCCTCGCCATCCATGAGTTGTTGTTGTTCCCATGGGCATATTGTGTCTCAAATCAAGATTGAAACTATGTTTCTGAATCGCCAATCTGATACAATACTCTAGCTTCTCCTTCACCCTCTCCAGTCCAATTCGATTCCTTTCTCTCCAATTATCGGGCTTATGATACGACGCCTGCGTGGGCCGAACCGGAAAAGTAGTTATTACACCTCGATCGAAACTAAGTGCGGCTTCGATTTCATCATTGAGGTCGCCATTGTGAACAGGTTGTATGAATTTTTCCACAATTTCATTGTTTATTTCCTCATCGTCACTTCCGAGCGACGAGTCATCGTCATCGTCATCATCATCATCGTCGTCATCGTCGTCATTATCGAGGTTGTTTGTAGAAGCAATGCCACCACCATTATCATCGACCTTTGCCATCTTCATAATCGCTGCTGGACGCAGACCTCGACGAAGGATGAAATCATTCACACCAATACATCGTGCATTGCCACCTCCTCCGATGGAAAACGCAGCAGTTGACACCGCCACCAAGGTGAAGACGACAAGCGGCAGCGGCATCATCTCGACGAATGAAGTGGGACGAGGACCTTCTTGCTGGACGAGCTCAAATTTCAAATGAGCGATAAGTATTGTTAACACTCATTTTAATTCTTTTTCGCAAGTTGCTACAAAGTTATTTCTATTCCCTTTCTATCAGACATCATATTCAAATCATGCTAGTTATTTCTTTTCCTCTTTGCATCAGGCTTGACACAATTATAATAGGAGTATAGCATCGGCATGTTCCACCATCGCATTGTAGAATACAATATATTCAAGTATTTGTAAGAATCTTTATTGTTGACCTGTTGAAATTGATAGCCACGACGAAGAGGGAACGCCAGCACTTCTGGTATCAATTCCACTGGTATATTTGCAAGATATTGGAGTAGTGAATCCTTGTCTTGCAAGGCAAGTATAATTTTCTGTGTCCGGTCCAACTCAAGCAATCTAGCAATAAAGCCATCTAACCTTTGGATAGGCCTATTGGATTCCTCAGAGAAAAAACTTATTTCTGTCAACGTGTGATTGGATTCTGATATGGCATTCAAACTTGAGCTGTCAAAGGCACAAGTAAGTAGTGCCTTCACACCAATGCATGTGAAATTATTTGAACGAAGTGATAACATCTTCAGGTTTGTATTCCTCTTCAGCGCTTGTGAGATTAGTATAGCGTCATCATCATTTAAGCGGTTGCGGTCAAGGTACAATCTTTCTATTGGTGGATCACCCTCAAGATACTCTGCAATGGTGACTGCCCCCAATGATTCAATATTGTTGTTGTTGAGGTTGATATATTCAACATCAGACTGTAATATGACCAAGAGTATTTCCGGAGTAATTCCAAGGTCACAGTGAGTCAAATTAAGACTATTGATACAAACGTGAGACTTTAACGACTTTGAAATGCAACGGGCTGAATCCATGTTATCAATCCGATTGTTGTGAAGGCAGAATGTCTGCAACTGGGAACTTACGTCAACTAACTTAGACAGTGATATGATGCCCTCTTCGCATAGGTTGACGTTATCAATTAGAATGGTTTCAATTTTATTGACTTGTCCACTCAAGGTAGTAACTAGTGTAGCAAGGCGCTCTTTACTCATTTCTACGTTCTCAATGTGTATAGTACCTTCAATTTTTGTGACTATCCCCAGCTGCTTCCTCCATTTAATTTCATTATCCAGCTGATCCCAATAATGATCCAAGATTGCTTCATGCCACACTATGGGTTCTTCATTATCCAGGAGTTGTTGTTGATCCCAGACTATGTGTCTCAAACAAAGGTTAAAACTTTGTGAAAGCGACACCGATTCGATGCAAGATTGTAGACGCCCCTCCATCTCCTCCCATGTTTCCACAATTAATTGAAATAAATCACTTCCGAGCGTCGAGTCATCGTCATCATCGTCGTCGTCGTCGTCATTGTCATTGTCGTCGCCATCCTCCCCCAACGAATCATCATCCATCTCATCGCGTTCACTGCTCTCGTCATCGTCACTGTTCATCTCCTCGCCATTCGCCGGAATAAAATAATGATCCTCGTCGGCCGCCATCCATAATAATTGCCTTCGGCCTCTGTGGCGATCGGGGAGAATGCCCCCCATACCCCCTCTATTTGCTCTTTTTTTTGGCGTGTGTGTTCCCCGAGAAACATTCAGTTAGGCTGCAATGATAATTTTTGTTGTTGTTGTTGAGGTGCCGGATTCTCATTCTGGCGAGACGTGAACCATGGCATCCGTCGACGCCAGTAATGCATGCATCCCGCCCACCCATCCTTTAATACGTCAAGCATTCCCCCTCCCCACGACCGTGCGTGGCGAGCCGTTATTTTTAGACGGCAACGGCGGTCGGTACAATGAGGAGAATGATAAGATACCGCCATTGGTCATGTATGCATTCGGTAAATTAATCGTCGTACGTGAACTCTCCGTCGTCCTCGCCCATGATACTGCTAATAACAACAATGACGATTTCGAGACTTCCGGAGGAGGAGGGTTCGTCTATCGAGGACATGCCGCCAATGTCACCGTCGCCAAATTCAATCCGGCCGGGACGTACGTTGCCAGCGGCGACGCTCGTGGCAGGCTGCGCATCTGGGCCTACGACCACGCCGAACATTTGCCCAAGCTCGACATACAAGCGCTGGCCGGACCGATTCATGACATATGCTGGGACGCCGAGGGCGAACGTTTGGTCGTGAGCGGCGATGGGTTACGAGGCCACGAAAGTTCCAAGGTCGTACAGTGGGATACCGGCGTCAAATGTGGAGACTTGACGCCTCACGCGCGCAAGAAGGATGGCAGTTGTGCATTCCGACCATGTCGTCCCATGAGGATCGTTACGGGCGGAAGCGAAGATGCCAGCATCTACTACCATGAAGGACCGCCTTTTAAACGCGTCGTGGGCGAGACTATTAATGAAACATGTCACGAACGCGGTGCTATACATAGTTTACGATACAATGCGACTGGATCGCTATTAGCGAGTGTGGGTACCGATGGCGGTGTTTGTTTCTATGATGGTAAGACCATGACATTAATTAACAAATTGACCAAGGTACATAAATCAAGTATCTACTCTTGTTGTTGGGATAGAAGTGGGATGTACCTATTAACATGTGGTGCGGACGGGTATGTACGTTTGTTAGATGGACGGGAGGGTGGTGGTAGTGGTGGTAGTATCGTACATGAATGGAATGTAACAGAGGTTGTTGGTAATGGGACATCATTGCAACAACAGCAACAGCAATTGGGATGTACCTTTGTCAAGGGCAATATACCAGTAACAGTCGGTGGTGATGGTCAGATTGTCGTGCTACCACTTCCATCGTCATTGGACGTGATTGCAAAACAACTATCAAATAATTATGACATTATTACTCAACCATTGATAACTACTGGACATCAAGCATCGATATCGGCCATGACATTTGGTTCATCATCATCATCATCATCATCCGGGTCGTCCGAATATAGGATTTACACTGCTGATACTGACGGCGTTATTGTTGTATGGGATGGAATAACAGGTCGGGCAATAGGGCGTATTACAACGGCTAACAATGATGGGCAACATGCAATCAATAATAATATAGACCCAAGCAAGGTCCATGCCGGTGCTACCATCACATCACTTGTGTACATTAATGACACGCTGTATAGTACCGGTTGGGATGATCATGTTCGGACTACCATATATGGACAGCTACTGTGTGATAATGATGCAATGAAATTAGATGCGCAGCCTAATGCTATGACTGCTGGGACGAATCTCATCGTTGTCATGACAGTGAATGGATTAGTACTACTCAAAGACAAGGTTATTATAACAGAATTATTCCATCTACCATATACTGCCACTAGTGTATGTCTATCAGTGGATGATACGACACTATTCGTGGGTGGGGATGATTTTAATATATATGTATATTCAATTTCGATAGATAATATTACGACTCCATTTACTGAGATACATGTTATTAAGGGTGGACATCTCCATCCTGTATATTCATTGGCATTATCGCCCCCAAATGTTAATGGTGGTGATGTACTCCTTGCGGCCGGGGATATACGTGATATATGTATCTACTCTACCAATGCACCTGATTACACAGCAATTGTTGCCAAAGGACGATGGTGTTTCCATTCACAACGTATTGGATGTTTGGTATGGAGTTCAGATGGGACAATATTGGCAAGTGGTGGGAATGATGATAATATCTTCTTATGGTGTTTGTCAAATAAGATGAAAAGAGTACAATATCGCTTTGCACATCGTGGTGGGATTACAGGATTAAAATTTGCCGACAGTAGCAGCAAGATGAATAGTCCTGGAGGTGCCGCAATTAATAGTGGGAATAGGATACTGGTTTCTGCTGGTGCGGATGGGTGTTTGAATTGGTGGGATGTTGAGAAGGATGTCCAAGATAAATTCGGCTTTTTGTGAAAAGAGACTTTGACCTGATACCATAGAGTTTATCGGATGTTTCCCTTCTAAAGTTTGCTTTAGCGGAGCTTGAATTTAAGCATAAGTGTCGAATAAGATACCCAAGCGGCTGCTAGCAATGCGAAAGGCGTCGTAATTGTCATTTTGGTACATTTCAATCGCATTCTCCTCGATAATCTCATTAAAGCGCTCAACGTTCTCCGTTTCACCAAGAA
>Ga0247843_1005525_pt1 | contig 17489 bp, 9 predicted proteins | sample LaCruzMarch2017__FD_192420 | JGI IMG/M metagenome (GOLD analysis project Ga0247843, IMG submission 192420) | Freshwater microbial communities from meromictic Lake La Cruz, Castile-La Mancha, Spain - LaCruzMarch2017_8m | ecosystem: Environmental > Aquatic > Freshwater > Lake | place: Spain... | reverse complement strand
TTGCCACGAGGGTTCCACCGTTCACCGTGACAGAGGAAGTGCCGAGCGATGACTGACCTTCAACCACAAGCGTCCCGCTATTGATGGTCGTCGTTCCCGTGTAGGTGTTGGTTCCCGTCAGGGTCGTCGTCCCGTTTCCGAGCTGATTCACCGATCCGTTGCCGGAGAAACCCGAGCCAATCAGGCTGTCGACCTGATTGAAATTGATCGTGCCGCTGCCTGATCCGAAGCTGATCCCGGGCCCAATCAGGCCCCCCGCGGTGTCACTCCCGCCAAGGGAGCCAAAGTTGAGGGTGCCTGTCGAACCCACTTGTGAGGCGATGGTGATCGAGTTGGCGGAAACCGATCCACCATTGGCAATGGTGAGAGTGCCCTCTCCAGCGTCTCCGATCGTCAGGTTGCCGCTGTTGCTCCAGGTCGATCCCGTTCCTGTCACCAGCACGCTGTTATTCGCTGAAGCGGAGTTAAAGCCGATGACCCCGCCGTAATTAACCTGGCCGTTGGATACATTTCCACCAGCGCTGATCACCATGCTATTTCCTGAACCACTGACTCCGACCAAAAGATCGCCACTATTGCTCCACGAGGACCCGGTCCCGGTCACCTCGATGTTGTTGCCGGTGGATCCTGCCTCAAACCCAATGGCTCCGCCGTAGTTGACCTGGCTGCTCGTCACAGCGCCGCCGTTGGAGACCGTGAGCGTGTTACCGGAGTCGCCCCAGCCCACCAGAAGATCCCCGCCATTGTTCCATGCGGATCCGTTTCCCGTCACCAGCACCGAGTTGTTGATGGCTCCGCTGTTGAGGCCAATGACTCCACCGTAGCTATGTTGTCCGTTGGTCAAGTTTCCACCGTTGGAAATCACCACCGCATTGCTGCTTCCGCTGAATCCCACAACAAAGTCAGCGCTGTCAGCCAGGGTTGAGCCAACTCCGTCAATGAAGAGGGAATTGCCGGAGGATCCGACATTGTAGCCCAGAGCAACCCCCGACCCTTCACTCTCGACCCCGGCACCCGCCTCGACCGTCATGTTGTTGCCGGATCCGCTGTAGCCGATGAGGAGTGCGGTGCCGCTGCTCCAAGTTGACCCGGCTCCCGTCACCAAAAGACTGTTATCGGAAGCCGTGGCATTGAGACCAATCACGCTGGATCCAAGATTGACCACGCTGGCTCCGTTGGACACCGACATGGTGTTGTCCGAGCCATTCTGACCAACAAGAATGTTGTTGGCGGCATTGACGACAGTTCCGCCATTCACAACAGAGACGCTGTTGCTCAAGTCACCGGCGTTACATCCGATGAAGATATTGTAATAGTTATTGGTGCCACTGCTGAAGTTGTCGCTTTGGTTGGAGGAATTATTTCCCACCAAGAGACTGGCCAGCGCTTGGGCAATGCTCACGAAGCCGTTGCCGGTGTTGCCGATGGTCATCACGACATTCGATGCCGAGGCCGCAAGAAAAGATCCTCCGCCGCCGCCGCTCCCTCCCTGGCTATTGCCGCCACCTCCACCGCTGTATCCACCTCCGCCTCCCCCACCAAAGCCTGCCTGAGCACCGCCGCCGAAACCTCCGTAGCTGTCACCATAGCGACCACCGCTCCCTCCTGCACCTCCATTGATATAGCTGGAGCCTCCGGCAACATTAACATCACCGTTATGAATGACTCTGGTCACGAGATGCGTCCCACCATTCGTAGAGAACCCCCCTCCGCCTCCGCCTCCATTTTCACCTGAATCACTTCCTATGGTCCCTCCACCTCCATCAGTCCCGCCTGAGCCTTGTTTGTTGGCGTCAAGATACTGAGCATTGTTTCCCGAGGTATTGGTGCTCGCATTCATCAAGGAATCGCTTGTGGATCCTGCTCCTCCTCCCCCTCCGGCTACCACGAGAGGAGTAGAGGATGAGACCACCACAAAGCTTCCGCCGCCGCCGCCTCCACCAGGACCTACAGGAACATAAACAGCATCAGGTTCGTTTCCGGAACCCAAGTTTGCACCAACTCCCCCGCCACCGACCAAGATATTCAGGGTTTGCCCTCCGATAAGCTGGAAGCTCCCGCCGATCTGTGCCCCAAGACCTCCTAAAGGCCGAATGAGGTCGCTCTCACCCTGCCCGCCCTGAGCACCGTAGGCCGTGATGTCGTAGATTCCCGTGCTGGGAACCGTCCACGCGACGATCGAACCCGAGTAGTTGAAATTCCAGATATCGGTAGTCTGGGCTTGGAGGGAGGGAGTGCAAAAGGATGCTGAGAGCCAGGCCACAAAGGCAAAGCACAGACTGATGTTGGGTTTTTTCATCGGGCTGGATTTGTGTTTTTTAGAGCATCGGATCGGACGAGCTTGCGGCGGCGAAGAGCAGCCAGCATGCCAATCGCAGCGAGTCCCAGCAAAGCGTAGGTCGAGGGCTCGGGGACGGTGGCGAGGCGGAATCCCAAGTAGTAGATCTCGCTCTGGGGAACATAGTCGAGGCTGAAGGAGGACCCCAGGGAGACATAGTTGAAGTTCACGGTCCAGGCACCCCCGCGGAGGCCACGATATGGACCTTGGATCGAGTCATTCCACTCAAACACGTTTCCTCCCTGGTCGTAAGTGTCATAGAAGCTTTCCGAGTCGCCGAAAGCTCCCGATTCCGTGAGGTAGTTTTGGGTATTGCTGGCCTCCTCGCTTTGCGTTACCGAATAAACTCCATTGTTGTAATTCGCCTGATTCGTCGCGCTGCCGATGATGTTCCCAGGCGCAGTGTCGCTCTGCGTCGGATACAGCCAGTAACCGGCGTTTGTGCCACCTCCTTTGTAGTAAGCTGCTTTATACCACTCGTCCTCGCCCGGGATCCACCAAGTGGCACCCGCGTTTTTCGTGATGATGCCACTCGTCGCCCCGTCGAGCGTGTAAGCGCCGGCCTCGGTGCTCGCCCCGTTGGTCGCTCCATTTTGCATCCAGTTGGCGAAACGCGCCGCGTCGAACCAGCTCACATAACTCACCGGACGGCTACCGCTGCCGACCAGCGCATAGCTGTAGCTGCCGCTGCTCCCGCTCCGCGAGATGCCAGCGGTGTTCAGAAAGGTCGCCATGCTTGCGTTGTAAAGGTTGTAGGTATCCGTTGCCGCCACGGAATTTAGGAATGTCGTGTATTGCGAGAGGCTCACCTCGTATTGGCCGATGGCAAACACGTTGGTCACGGCTCCGTAGCCCGTGTTGTCCATGGAATTGCCCGCATCGCCCACCGTAACCGTCTCGATGGTGACCAGCGGTTGGGCCTGGAGGCTAAAGGTAAACGCAGCAACCAAAGCCGCGACAATGAGGAATGCCGTGCGTGTTCTCATGCCCAAACACCTGATCGCTCCCCCGCCATTGGCAATGCAAATCAGCCGTGAGTGGCGGGCGAGGGCCGGGCTTGCTTGCGAAAGCAGCGACCAAGGCCAAGCCAGCAAGCAAGCCTTGCGCGAGGCACTGAGGAGAATGAAGACGGGAGATGTTTTCATTGGCGACATAAAGTTTTCAGCGTTCAGTTTTCAGCAAAGGCGGGGAGCAGCGCTCCGCGCAGGAGGTTGGAATTTGGCAGAAATATTTTCTTTGTTCGAATCAAGCGGGGTCTTCACCTCATGAGAAGTGGATGAAATTTTCAGCGAAATATTTTTCATGGCATGATTCATTTTGTTTGTGCGGAAAAACCCGAATCCCGCACTGGCTCTGGCTGGCAGCACGAACGGGTTTGCGGATTTTCAGTGACCGACAGGTGGCTCGATTGAATCTGTTTTTTCAAACACAGCAAAGCCAGAGCAAAAGGGTCCAACGGTAAACAGGAAACCCACACCACTATGCAATCTCTAAAGAAAAATCCCTCGCTCTGAACCGCACAAGTCGGACGGCGACGGCCTCCGGCTCGCAGCCTACAGGCGGCCAAGCCCTGCAAAAAAGGCGGCGCTTTCTTAGGAACGCTGAGGTCCTCCTCGGCCAGAGAGACATGCCGAGGGAAAAGGGTCAGGAATTGATTTCCATCTCACCGTGCGGCGGGGCTTTTCCAATCAGCGCCAAATTCGAACTTCAAATTCCCTTGGGGTTCTCCCGAGCGCTTCGAGCAAAAGTCAATAATTAATTCCTGACCCCTAACTCGTCGCCCAATTCGGAGCCCACACGCTTTACGGAACCGTCCTCGACTCGGAGATGCGCCCTGGCCGCGGAGGTTTTTGAAAACATCCCGGGCTGCCTGGAAAACATCGGGGCGCGAATTTAGGAGCGGCGGGCGGGGTTGGAAGGGGATTCCTGCGGTTGGCCTACAGGTCCTGAAATAAAAGCGCTAATACGCGGGACTGACCCCAACAAAGCGCTTATACGCGGGACTGTCCCCAACAACCAGGTAACCATTGTCCAACAACCCGAGAGCTTCCGCGTTATCTCTCGACCGCCCACTCCCCAGACACCACAGTGGCCTGACATCTTTGCAGAATAACACCTTTAACCTAATCCGAATAACAGTAAAATTCGTCCCCTTTTGCTCAATCGCCGACACGCTGCAAAACAATCTTGCCAAAGCGGTCTGGATGTCTACATTCGTCCCTGGTGATCACTGTCGGAATTTTTTCAGATCGATCGCGGGAGCGCTCCCTTCATTGCAGATTTTTCCGTTTCCGCTTTACCCAAATTCTCCGTTTTCCCCGCTCTTTGAACCTCACATTTTCTCTTCCATGCACATCAACCTCAAAAGCAAATTCCTAGCAACCACTCTCTTATGCATGGCTGCTGCTAGCACGGCATCGGCTGGCACGGTCACGACCTGGTTGGGCAACGGCACCAGCAGCAACTGGACGGCCGCCAACAACTGGAGCACGCCGCTGAATACGACTGACACATTCTCGCTCGTGTTTAGCGGCACCGTGCTCAGGATGACGGGAACCAACAACTTCGGCCCTGGTGCGGTGCGCGTTGACTCGATCCTGTTCGCCAACACTGTGGCTAGTCCCACGTCGAACTTCACCCTGGCCAAGTCGGGGACCACCCCCCCCCTCGCGCTCCTCGACCGCGCCACCGTCACCACGACTGTTTTCACATCGGGCACGCTGTCGGACTCGATCTCGAGTGCGATTGCATTCGGCGGCAATGCCACATTCAACCTGGGCTTGCGCCACAACCTCCTTCTGTCGGGCACGCTGTCTGGCAGTGGCTTGCTCGTGAAGACAGGTGCTGGCGATCTGACTTTGTCGGGAACGAACAACCTCGCCGCCCTGAAAATCGAGCAGGGCGTGGTGCAGGTCAACCAAGCTATCGCCTTCGGTGGAATCACTGACCTCACCGTCGACATCGGATCGAGCGATCAGACCGGCACGTTCCGCACGAACAATGTCGGCTCCACTCTTACGCCGTATGCGACGAACATGAAGTTCAATCTGAATGGCGACGCCAACATCACTCCGAACAACAGCAACATCAACTTCAACGCTGCGAACTTCAATGAAGCGGTCGCTGGCGTCACGACGCCGGTGACGCTGACACTCGCTGGTGGAACTGTAGTAGCCAAGGGAACTCAGACCCTCAACGGTGTGATCCAAGACAACAGTGCGAGCGGGACGGTAGGCGTGACGATCGGAACCGCAACCTCGCAGAACGACTGGGTGCTCAATGGGAACAACACCTACACGGGCAACACCACCGTTCAGGCTGGTAGCAAGCTCCTGATGAACGGCTCAGTCGCCGCTGGATCGACGACGACGACATACGGCTATCTCGGTGGCTCCGGCACCTTTGGCGGTGCGGTGATCGTGTCGTCGGGCACGCTGGCACCGGGTGGTTCGTCCGCGGGCGGCGTCATCGTCGACACAGTCGGTGTTCTGAACACGGCCTCGCTCTCACTCTCGGGCAACTCGCAGACGCGCATGCAAATCAACGGCACGACACGGGGCACGGATTACGACGGTCTGGATATCAGCGGCGGCGGCGGCGGCCTCACATACGATGGCATGCTGTCGCTCTCGTTCGGAAACGCGTCAGCTTTTGCCAACAACGCGACCTTCGACTTGTTCAACTTCTCTGGGAGTCCATCCGGCAATTTCAGCGACGTGACATCGACCGGCTACTACGAGGGCACATGGGTGCCGGCGAACGGTATGTGGTTGCTGGACTCGCGCGGCCAGATACTCTCGTTCACCCCGTCGAACGGCGTCCTCGGCATCGCTGTGCCTGAGCCATCGATGCTCGTGCTCGTGCTCGCCGGCTTGGCAGTGACCTGCGGATTTTTCGTCCGACGCCGGCGGGGATGAACTTTTGGTCTCCCCGACGAGTGCCAGCCCCCTTTTCCCATTCCCAGACCGGCTCTCAAGTGTAGTCTCCGTCTCAGGTAAAAAGCAAATTCCTAGCATTCATTCTAACCCGTAGATGCTGCTGGCGCACCTCAAGCCGGCACGGCGCATGCGCAACCTGATCCGCGCCCGCCGAGCCTCACCCCGATTGGGTCCCCCACCCACTCGACAACCTCCCCGCCATGCCCACGCCACATCGAAACATCCTGGCTCTGATAAAAAATCCCCGCGAGAGCCATATCCTTTGAAGAATTGTGGCCCCTCATCGGTGAGGTTTCCACACCAGTCTCTTTCACAGGCGAGACGCCTGTGCCCCCTTCTCTGCAGCGGCGCGGCAGCGCCCATCGAAGAGAGATGGTAGGGATGCCGCGCCGTCGGCGTCCGACTTTTGCGGCCGCAGGCCGGTGGCTTCTTCGACAAGTCGGGCGCGGGGCGCACCCGACGGCACAGCAAACACGGAGGGCGGAAAAGAGAGGGGCATGGTCGTCGCCCGCCCGTGGAGTTTGGAATTTTTACTCCACAGGGCTCGACCGTGCAGGCGCAAGGTTTGGCTGGTCATCGAGGAGGTTGTCATGCGGGTGTCTTTCACTGCTGGGCATCCGGCTCACAGCCTACAGACGGCCAAGCCCTGCAAAAAAGGCGGCGCTTTCTTAGGAACGCTGAGGTCCTCCTCGGCCCGAGAGACATGCCGAGCGAAGCCAACGGGGGCGTTGGCGCTCCCGAGTGGCGCGGTAGCGCCCGAGGGCCTGCTGTTATTGAAACAAGGAACGACCCAGTTGGCTTTGCCGAATGATTGAAGCAAATGTTCCTGGCTTGAGATCCTTGTGGATTGGAACAGGAACCGTGATCGTGCCTGTCTGAGCTGCCAACTGCATAATCCGGTGACTCCCTCGCTACCTGACAAAAACAAATCCATTTTCCTCAAGCAGTTTGCATATCTGCTCGCCGGAAAACTTTCTACGCTTGGGCATATTCCGCTTCAAATTGGGTAATCCAAGCCTCACCGCTCAGGCGCCCCTCGATTTCAGCGGGGGAAGCGCACTCCAAAAAAAGTCCCACCGCTTCACGAAGATTCGCCAACGCCTGCTCCGGCGTAGGACCTTGGCTTGCAATATCCAATTCTGGGTTCAGCGCCACATACTCATCCTCTTCGCGACGAAGAACTGCTGTAACTTTTGACTTCCTGGAAGAAGCCTAAACGAAAAAAGGAAACCCTTCAAAGCGATTTTCCCTCCATGTATTCGTGCCCGCCCGAGGGCGCGCCCCCGCCCTAAAAAGCAGCGCCTTTTTCAGGAACGCCAAGGTCTTCCTTGGCCGAGGGCAAGGGGCAAGGGGTCAGGAATTGATTCTTGACTTAATTTCCATCTCACCGTGCGGCGGGGCTTTTCCAATCAGCGCCAAATTCGAACTTCAAATTCCCTTGGGGTTCTCCCGAGCGCTTCGAGCAAAAGTCAATAATTAATTCCTGACCCCTAACCAAAAAATCCCTCAAAAAGTCCTTGAAAAGACCATTCGATTGTCTATTTCTCTGGCCCAAGAACGAAACCTCACCGACTCATGAAACCTCGCTTATCTTCTATTGTCTCCTGCCTCCTTCTCGCGACCGCCTCGCTCTTCGTCCCCGCCCGCCTTGCTGCGGAGGCGACTCTGCTCAACCAGTGGAATTTCAACTCGCTAACAACGGCACCATTCAACCAACCCACGGCCGGCACGGTTTTGAGCGGCACTGCCGCTGGCTATGGACAAGGGGCCCCTTCCGCACCTCTCTCCAGCACCTTGGTCAACGGCACACCCTCGGACACCGGCACTGTGATCAGCGGCACAAACTTCAACCGCTCCGTTACGATCAATCCTCCCTTGCTCACCGCCGCCAACTCTGCCATCGGAGTGAAATTTCTCGCGCCGACCACCGGCATGAATCTTGGCGAGGCGGTTCAACTTTCCTGGAGCCAGACCGTCGGATTCCGTTCGAGTCGCTATTGGCAGTTGCTCGTGAGCACCAACGGAATCAACGGCACCTACACCGCTCCCATCGGTGGCACGGGTTCCTCGATCAGTCAGTTTGTCAACGGCTACACCTCCGGCACGGCCGCGATTTCCGGCACGGCGACGGTCGAGGTGAGCAACATTGGCGTCATTGATTTTCGCACGATCGACGGCAACTGGCTCGCCCAAGGCGTCACGACCACAGGCACGATTCCCGCGCCCCTCGCCGCGGGTTGGGTGGACGACATCTCCTACACGCTGCCGACCGGTCAGGGCTACGAGAACAATGCGAATTTCGCCTTCGCGATCGTGGGCCTTTGGGATCCGAATTTGCCCCTCGCCACCTCGGGCACGACGGGCCTCGTGTCGTCGTTCACAGGCCTCGATTCAACAAATATCACCACCGGCTACAACCGCTCGGTGGGAAGCGGCGGCAGCATGCGACTCGATCTGGTCTCGGTTTACGCGATTGTCCCGGAGCCGTCAGCCTACACCCTGCTGGGATTCGCGGCGCTCCTCACGCTGCTCGTCATCCACAAACGGCGCAAAGCCGCGCGCGGTCGCTGAAAGCAAAAGTCGGGCGGGCGTCCCGCCTGCCATCGAAGGGTTTTCACCCGCAGGCGGGACGCTCCCGCTCCATTCCAGACGGGTTTCTGTATAGAACCACAGGATGTTTCAAAATCCGATGCGGACCGTTTTGAATTCCACGACCGCCCGCATTCTGATGGCCGCCGTGATCGTGGCGGCGTGCCTGTGGATTTACCAACCCGTGATGCACGGCGACTGGCTGTGGGACGATGACACGCTGTTGACCGCAAACTCCGATCTGCTCACGACGCAGGGGCTTTGGAACATCTGGTTCAATCCCGCCACGCCGGATTATTTTCCGCTCACGATCACGGCGCTGTGGGTGCAATGGCGGGTGTTTGGCCTGGATTCCACCGGTTACCATCTCGTTGCGATCGCGCTCCATGCGGCAGGGGCGTTGCTGCTCTGGAGGCTCGTGGCGTTGATGAAAATTCCCGGCGCGTGGCTCGCGGGGATGCTCTTCGCGGTTCACCCGGTGTGCGTGGAATCGGTGGCATGGATTTCGGAAATCAAAAACACGCTCTCGCTGGTGTTGTTCCTGCTGGCGGCGTGCGATTTCGTGCGCTGGGAGGGCGGCGCGGGACGCGCGGCGTATTGGCGGGCATGGGTTTTTTTCCTTCTCGCGATGCTGGCGAAAAGTTCGGTGGTGATGTTCCCAGTGGCGGCGCTGCTGTTCCTGTGGTGGCGGCGCGGAACGGTCGGATGGCGCGATGCGTGGAGCCTGGCGCCGTTTTTTGCGGTGTCGTTTTTGCTGGGTTTGGTGACGCTGTATTTCCAATCCGCCCGGGCGATCGGGGCGGAGGAGATTCCGCTCGGCGGAGCGGGTTCGCGGATCGCAATCGCCGGGATGGCGCTTGTTTTCTACCTCGGCAAGCTTCTGTGGCCCGTGCGCCTACTGCCGATCTACCCGCGCTGGGAAGTGGATCCGCCGACGCTCTGGCAACTCTCCCCATGGCTCGTGATCGCCGCGGCGGCGGTGGTTTTTTGGCGCTATCGAAAAACCTGGGGCCGCGATGCGATGATGGCGTTTGGATTTTTTTTCATCATGGTCCTGCCGGTGCTGGGATTCGTGAAGATCGCCTTCATGCGGATCACTTGGGTCTCGGACCATTTCGTCCACCTGCCGATGATCGGCCCCGTGGTGCTGGTCGCGGCGATGGCGGCTGGTGCGATCCAGAGCTTGCGCGGAGTTTCAAAAACCCTCCTCACCGCCTCGGTGGCGGTCGTTCTTTGCCTGCTCACGATGGCGAGCCGGAGCTACGCGGCGGTGTGGAAAAACGAGGACGAACTCTGGAGGCACACGCTGAAATCCAATTGGAGCGCCTGGCAGGCCCACAGCCGCTTCGGGGCGCGGGAATTCGCGCGGGGAAATCTTCAAAGCGCGCTGCGGCATTTCACCGAAGGCGTGCGGCTGCGTCCGGATCTGGCCGAGACACACAACAACCTCGCCTCCGTGCTGCTGCGTCTCGGCGACGCCGTCGGCGGCGTGGTGCACATGCGCAAGGCGCTGGACAACGGACCGCACCTCACGGGCATCCGGATGAACTACACCGCCACGCTACTGAATCTCGGGCGGACGGATGAAGCGATCTCGCAATACGAAGTCCTGCGGCGGGATCTGCCCGAGTCGCCGGTCGTCGCCTACAATCTCGGCATCCTGCTCCGCAATGCGGGCCGCAGCGCGGAGGCACGGGAATGTTTTCTTGAAGCTCTGCGCTTGAAGCCGGATTTCCAGAAATCGCAAATAGCGCTGGAGAGTCTGGACCAAAAAACCGGCGATTCGAAATGAGTCTGCTCGATTTGAAAAAGCGGCTGCCGGAGTTGACGCTGACCTTCGGCCTTTTGCTCGTGTGCGCCGGCATGGGCCATGGCTGGCTCGGGCGCGGGCCTTCGGACGAGGAGCTGATTGCTGCCACGGCGCGCTACGGGGATGTGTTGCGCGGCATCGTCTCGACGGGAGGATTGTGCTGGTGGACTCCGAATTTTCTCAACGGCCACAGTCTGGCCGGAGTGCTCACCGTTTGGTTCGGGCCGAGCGTGGTTTTGTTTCCTCTGCTGGCGCAGGGATTGGCACCGTGGATGGATGCTCTGGCGGCCTACAAACTCGGGGCGCTGGCTGTGGTGTTTGGCTCGGGATGGTCGATGTTCGCGCTTGCGAAGCAGGTCACGGGATCGGGTTGGCGGGCGTGCTTCGCGGGATTGCTCTATGCCACGATGCCGCAATGGGCGGTGCGGTTGGCGACGCTGGAACATGTCGCGTTTTCGGTGGGTTTCGTTTTTCCGCCGTTGGTGTTTCTGTTTTTGCTGAAACTCTCGGAGCGTGCCTCGTGGCGGGACTCTCTGCTGCTGGCGATGTCGGTCTCCGGCTTGGCGCTGGCCTATACGAAATTGCTCATTCTGTTCCTGCCCGCGCTGGGTTTTTTCTTCCTCGCGCTGGCGTTGCGGAATCCGGGGCGCTTTCGCGTCTTCGCAAAAAGCTGTCTGCTCGCGGCTGCGTTTTCGATTCCGCTCGGCGTCGTGCCGCTCCTGCCCGCGCTCCGCGAGGCGCAGTGGATGGGGCTTTTCGACCTCCAGCCCTTCGAGATTTGGCAGAAGCGGTATGCGTTTTACTCGGCGGTCTCGTGGCTGGATTACGGGAATTTTCTCACGGCAGGATCGAAGCTGTCGGCCTTCGACATCTCGCGTCATCCCAACATGGATTTCCAAATCGGCGCGGGATGCCTCGTTGCGATTCTGGCGGGTTTGGCGCTGTTGCGGCGGGCCACGCCCGGAGAGGCTTTCTGGCTGCGGGTTTTCACGGGACTGATGTTTTTCTCGCTCTGGCTCTCCTGCGGCACGCGGTCGATCTTTGGCGCTCATGTGACGCTTCTGCAAAACGCCGCCGGAGCCTCCACCTGGCTGCCCCTGCTGGCATGGGCGTCGCTGGCTTTGCAGGCAGGAATGCTTTGGCGGCTGGTGCCGGAAATTCGGCGGAGGGGTTGGATCATTGCGACATTGCTGACGGTCTATTTTTTCGTGCCCGGCTTCCGGATTTTGGAGCTGTTGCCGGTTTTCCAAAATGTGAGAGCACCCAGCGCCGTGTGGGCAATCACGGGCGGAATGGCGTTTGTGATGTCGGCCGTGGTCGGGCTTGGAATGGTGTTCGGGCGCCTGAAGGGCCGTTTTTTCAAAGGCGTTCTGGCGGCGTCATTCGCGCTGCTTTTTGTCGCCGACGCCCTCTCGACGAATTGGACCTTCTATCGGCCGGGACTTCCGGAGGAGACCCTGCGGGACTTCCGGGCGGCGATGGATTTTTTGAAATCCGCGCCGCAACCGGGCGGGGTGATGGCGTATTCATCCCGCTATTTTTACCTGCTCATTCCAGGCGAAACCGGACGCCCGCTGGTGGACGAATCGCTCGCCCTGCACTTCGAGCCGAAGTGGCGGCGCTGGATGCGTGTCGCGTCCATGACAACGCCCGCGGGCGAGAGAATTTTTTTCGATCTCAACGGCGTCTCGTTCCTTCTCATCGACAAAGGCGATCCGCTGATCCGAACCGCAACCCTGCCCATCCTTCGCAGCCGTTTTCCCGTAGCCTACCAAAACAACCACTTCGAAATCCTGGCGAACGAAACTTCAAAAGCCCCGGGATTTTTCATCTCCCCCCACAGTCCCTTGCGCGTGGATTCCATCGAGGACGCGGCACTTGCGGTGAATTCTATCCTTCGCGGCGAGATGCCTGCAGATGCTCCCGTCGAACCCGATGACAAGCCGCACCTTGAAACTCCTCTCCGAAGCGACCGCAGCCCGGAAACCCGGCAGCATTTTATTCTCGAAGGCTTGCCCAGTCGACGCGGATTGGCCGTGGCGACGATGAATTACCACCCCGATTGGACAGCCGAAGGCGACTCGGGGCCGCTTAAAGTCTGCCAAACTGCAGGAAACCTCTTGGCCGCGCAGGTAACTGAAGCGGACACCCGGGTCGAGTTCCAATTTCGGCCACCTTGGTGGTATGGAACCACCGTCCTGACTCCCATAGCCGCCTGGTTGCTTGCGATGTTCGCCTTACTCGGCACAGAGAAGTCCCGCGTATTGAGACATGTTGGAGGCTGGGTGGGCGTGATTCGAGGGTGTCGATGAGGGGATGGGGAGCGGCGCGGAGCACCTGAGGCTTGGGACAGGGCGGAGTCCGTCCCTCCAAGTTGGCGGGGTCAGTCCCACATATTGACATTTTTTCTGACAAAGCGTGGAGGAACGAAAGCCGCGGCCGGCGAAATGTAGCAATATGTGGGACTGACTCGAATGGCGCTAACTTAAGGCGGATTTGGGATTTTGGCGTGGGGTTTTGGATGGGTAAATGGGTAAGGCGTCAGCAATGAATTATTGACAGGCTTTCCATGCCCGTGCGCGGCAGTGCATCGAATCATCGCCAAATTCGAACTTCAAATTCCCTTGGGGGTTCTCCCGAGTGCTTTGTGCAGAAGTCAAGTTGCTTGACCCCTAACTCGGTCACTCAACCAGACGAAACTTGCGCCAACGAGACTCTAAATAGAGACAACGATGAGTGATTTTGAGACAACACTGTCTCAAAATCACTCATCATTGAGTGTCCTCCCACTCAACGGAGACTGAAATTCACTCAGCGTTGAGTGAATTTCACGGAATGGAGAGTGAAAATCACTCGGCGTTGAGTGTCCTCCCACTCAACGGAGACTGAAATTCACTCAGCGTTGAGTGAATTTCACGGAATGGAGAGTGAAAATCACTCGGCGTTGAGGAATGCGGCACGCGACTTTTCACAGAGCGCAGCCCCCCCGGGGCCTTTTGATACCATTTCAGGCGGTTCTCTGGACTATGGAATTTCAAACAAAGATTTCTTTCTTTGCGGGAATTTTAGTTTGCGCCCTCCTGATCACTCCGTTTTTTTCAAAGGGGTCCTGTATTGCACTCGGCGCGGCAGCGCCCATCGAAAAGAATTGGTAGGGATGGATCGCCGAGCCGTCCGACTTTTGCGGCGGAGCCGCCTTTTGCTTTGGTCCTGGGGACCGCACCCGCCGTTCGGCGCTCCAGCTCGCGCCTTCGCGGGGTGTTGGGCGGGCTTATTCGTTTTGGGGTCAGTCCCGCGTATTGACGCATTTGTCAAAGATATGAAATTTTGATTGGATGGCACGGCAACTTCAAATCGAATATTCGGGCGAGAAAAGCGACAATACGCGGGACTGACCCCAACGCGGGAAAAGATTTGCACTCTCTTGCGGCTTCGGCGCGTTTTGTCTAACCTTTCAGCCCCCGTCCTAAAATTTCAATGAACCCGGCTGTCGGTCAAAGGCGTGAGCCGACCACTATTCCGTCGCCTCACGGCAAAGCCTGCCCAAACGAGCACACCGAGCGCAAGAAGCGCGTAGGTGGAGGGCTCGGGAACGGCCGTTACATTGATAAATTTTCCTGTGATCTGGTCCGACTGGAAGTTCAGGCCCCCCGAGGTTGCCGTGTAGTCGATCGACCACACGGTTCCGCCGGTGGTGAACTGGGCGCCTTGCCCGAGCGAAGTGCCATTGAGGGAGAAAAAGCCGCCGTTCCAGTCTCCACCGTAGTTCACGAGCGAGAGAATGGTGCCCGGCGCAAATGTGGCGGGCGTTTGCGAGAGGTCGGAAAAAGCGATGGCCGCCCCGGCTATGATGTCGATATCGCCTGTGACGACGAGCAGGTCGCCCGCGACAGCGGATGCGGCAGAAGAATCGATCTCGTAGTCGAATGTCGAGGTGGCATCGAAAAGGATCCCGCCGACGGCGAGGGACTCGATGCTGGCACCCGGCGAGACCGTTCCCTGCACGGTCACCGATCCGCCGATGGTTCCGCTGCCGCCAAGAGTGGCACCGCTTGCGACGCTCACGGAACTCGAAGCTCCCAGCGAACCATTGATCAAAAGTGTGCCGGCATTAATCGTGGTGTTTCCGGTGAATGAGTTGGATCCCGAAAGCGTGAGGTTTCCAGTGCCGCTCTTGGTCAGCATGCCCTGACCTACGATGTTGCCGGTGATGGATGTGGAGTTCGAGCCGGTGATGGCCAGAGAGGGGGAATTCGTGCCGAAGCTGATCTGGCCACCAAATGCGAGGTTGCCAGAGTAGGCGGCAAAGACAGCAGGTGCCTCGAGGGTGATCGCGGAATTGATCGTTTGGGTGTTCGTCGAGTTGTTTTCGATATCTCCCTGACCCGCAAGGGTGATTGTATTGTTGGAAATCGTGAACGGTGACGCTCCCGGGTCGAAATAAAGTCCGTAGACAGATTGGTTGGTGACGGTATCGACAGCGGTTTGATTCGAGCCTGCAAAATGGACGATGTCACCGCTCACGAAAGGATAATTCCAATTCACAGAAGCGCTCCAGTTTCCATTGCCGGCGGCGCCTGTCCATGTGCAAGGGACATTTCCAGAATAGATGATTACCAGACCATCGCCGACAGTCCCGACAGTCATCGAGATATTTGTAGCGCTTGTAGCAACAAAGGAACCGCCTCCACCGCCTCCTCCATCGTCAGGGTTCCCCACGCCTCCGGCCCCACCGCTGTAGCCCCCACCACCTCCGCCGCCACCTTCAGCGGATGAATGAGGGGCATCGCCGCTTAATCCACCGCCTGCGCCTCCCCCACCGAAGCCTCCATCTCCACCAAACTCTCCGGAAGCCCCCCCAGCACCTCCGTTCAGGTAACTGAAACCTCCTTGGGCCATCATTGTATGACCTCCCCCGGTTTCATAATGGGTTCCGCCATTTCCGATGGGTCCGGACACGAATCCACCCCCGCCAGCACCTCCGTAATCGCTGGAGTTTTCACCGATCGTTCCACCTTGCCCATTGCTTCCGCCTGCGGATTGATTGTTATAGGACGAACCTCCAGAAGTGGAGGTTTGTCCGTTGTAGTCGGCCGGGTTGGATGGCCCTGCGCCATAGCCGGCTCCAGATCCACCCCCACCTCCGGCTACCACGAGTGGATTGCTGGACGAATCAACGACGAAGCTGCCGCCGCCTCCACCGCCGGCCCACTCTTCGGTAGATACCCCCATCCCACCGGCCAGAATATTCAGGTTCAGATTGGCGCTGAGCTGAAATCTACCGCCGATAATCGCTCCGAGACCGCCAGGGACCCCCACAACGCCAGTAGAAAAATTTAAATAAGACCCCCCGCCCTGTGCTCCATAAGCCGTGATGACATAACTCCCAGTCCCAGGCACAGTCCATGAGACGATTGATTGTGTGTAGTTGAAGGTCCAGCTTGTCGGCGTCTGTGCTTGGAGAGGCGCTTGGCAAAACAATCCGGCGCATATTGCAGCAAGCACAAAGGGGAGTCTCAGGAGATATTTGTTCATAATGTCCATGTCGTTTTGAGGAGTTCGATTTTTCGGATTAGAGAACCTTGCGATTTGCTGCAAGTAACAATTTAAAAGTCCGTTGGTTTTTTTGGAGGGGTCACGGCAGTGAGGCCGTCTCTTCTCTCCAGTTGCCATCCCGGAGCAAACACCCGTGCTTTTTTCTGTTGGAAATAATGTGCTGGCGCAGCCGGTTAGTTTGGAAACCGGGCGGCTCCCTCCATCACGACAATCCCGGCCTCGCCCAACTCGTCAGAGTCAGAGGGCAGTCCCGCGTATTGACGCATTCCTACCGAGAGCAGCGGCGTCGATGAAGCATTGGCTCCGCAATTTTTTCGAGGGTGACCGCCCAGGGGTTTTCGGCGAGACTGCTTGCCAGGTTTGGATTCGCGGATCGATCCCGCCTTGGAAATCCTCTTGCTGCCGATGCGAACGAGCTTCAACATTCGCGAAAAGAAAGAAGAACCATGCGTAGCCTCCTCGCCCTCCTCCTGTTGCTGCTGGCATCCCCGCCCGCAAAAGCCGCCGACCCGGCCAAGGAAATCCGGTTGGCGGCGGAAAAATTGAACGCCGCGTTCGAGGCCCATGATGCAAAAGCCATCCGCTCGCTCATGGCGACCGACCACCTGGCCATCACGCCCTACGCGGGAAAGCAAAATGTGAAGGAGCAACTGCGGACGCTGGCGGACCTCGATTACAAGGAGTATTCCGCGGGCCCGATGTCGATCAATGTGGTCAGCAGCACCTGTGCGGTGGTGACCTACAAACTGAAATTGAAAGGGGAATACGAAGGGAAGCCGATGCCTGCGCACAATCTGGTCGCGTCCGTTTGGGTCAAGGATGGCGGCCAGTGGAAGGAACTGCACTACCAGGAAACGCCCGTCGACGGCCGGTAGCCGGGGCTTGTCGGCGAGAACCCGGTCGAGGCGTAGGCGGCTGCGACACGGGCGGGAAAGAGGAACGAAAGGGCCCTCGCCGGGCGCGGGTGGGGATTTTTAAGGCTCATGGATCGAAGGGGCTAAGAAACACCGTTTTGGAAAATGTGGAACGAAGATCGAACGCCGCGATGCCGTCGGCGCACCTCACACCGAATTGAAATCGGCGTAGGCAACGCATTGCCAGTCTGGTCCAACCCGCTGCCAGACACTCAAACGCGGCGAGAATTCCTTGGAGAGCAACTTGCCTCCGACCATCTCGGAGGCGCTCAGCCAGAAGCTGACGATGAGGTTGGGGCCTGCTTGGGTGACCTTGAAATCCTTGAAACGAACTTCGCCCAAAT